>OQVP01001097.1_pt1 | contig 9894 bp, 7 predicted proteins | sample 1691541 | NCBI WGS metagenome assembly OQVP01 (sample SAMN03418258, study PRJEB22391) | human gut metagenome | biome: human-gut; feature: organic feature; material: feces | host: Homo sapiens | place: Tanzania | collected 2013-01 | reverse complement strand
TTCCTCCAACCTCTCTTATGTGGCTGCCAGGATTGCGGAGATCAAAGGCGTCTCTGTGCAGTAGTTGTAACGAATCCGCAGAAGAGTCCGGGAGAATGGATAAGAATTATAATAAATGATGTGAAAAAAGAAAATAGCAGTAGATACTGTGTCCAGTTAAAAATTGGATATAGTTATCTGAGGAGAAAGGATGGCAGCAGGAAGAAAGTGATTCTATATGGTACGCCTGCGGTGACACAGGGTATTGCAAGTCTGGCAACCGGTGCAAAACAGTTAGATGCCGGTGCAAAAACATTATTAAATGGCACGAATACATTGACTGCTAATAATCAGACACTGATCAGTGGTGTAAGTCAGCTGACAAGTGGCACGGCCAGTCTTTCGGAGGGCTCTTCAAAACTATATGATGGATCATTGGATCTGGTTGAGGGCATGAACAAGCTTCAGGATGGTTCCAAGGAATTACATAACGGAATCAAAGATGGAGCAGAAGACGTGAAAGAAGTAAAAACGAATGATAAAACATATGAAATGTTTGCAGAACCGGTAGAAGATGACGAAACAAAGATTACAACGGTAGAAAACAATGGTCATGCAATGGCACCATATATGATGTCTGTGGGACTTTGGGTTGGATGTCTTGCATTCTGTCTGATCTACCCACTGATGTCTTATAAGGGTGAGTTAAAGTCCGGTCTTGCATGGTGGGCAAGCAAAGCAACCGAACTATATCCGGTTGCAATCTTAGAGGGTGCGATATTGATCATTGCATTGAATAAACTTGTTGGTTTCCATCAAATCTATCCACACGAACACCAATGTTAAATATCAAGTCGTTGAAGTAGAATTTATCTTGAATGTATCCTGCCATGTAAATCGGCTCCCATGCTCCTATATTTCTCTTTCCGTTAACTCCTGAGAAGAAGTCCTGCAAAGATTGCTTGCCTGTTACCTTCTCTCCTGTATGGTCATAACCATAATAGCTTACCAATGACGAGCTACCTCCTGTATTGAATAACTCATCGGCAGAGAACATATCCAAAGAGAATGTGGAAGGATCATAGCTGTCTATATCAATCCATTCTGTTCCGTCAACTGCCAAACCTAATTTCTGACGTACTTGTTTATCAAAGAAAGTCTGGCTGCCCGCATCGTACTTACGATTGTATGATACCGTAGGATACATACCGCTCTCGTCTATGATAGGATTATCAAGATCTCTGTACAACAAGTGTTGGTTAGCCTCTTGTTTCATGATAGTCCACAAACTTGAAGCAGCCAAAGAGTAACCTCTGTATATGGATTGGTCATATTGAAATCCCAACTCTATGGAGTGCTTTCCTATATCGGCAGAAACTCTCGCTGCTGCGTATATATATTGAGACTCGGATTTAGAGTAAGAAGAACCGACAACACCGACATTGGTAAACATGCTGTAAACGGAAGAAGGCATATCTCCATTCACCAAACCCTTAAAAGCTTTGATGTTATCATAGTTGTACAAATAAGGTCTTATATTTGAAAAGCCATTATTGTAAAACAGTTGTGAAGTATATGCAGACAATCCCGGATTGTATTCGGAAGGAGTATAATCCACCTGATAATCCATCCAACCGTTTTGTTCATAAACATACTCACTGTTTCCGTCGCCATCTATATCCATTCTCGTAAGTTCATACATCGGTCTCTTGTAAGTATGGAATGTTCCGACATGTCCATAACGGAACAAATTGTCTCCATGATCCTTATTATATGCTTCTCCATAAGACTTCGAATAGGAAGCAGTCAGGTTGAAGATTACATTCTTTATCAAAGAAGATTGTTCAGAATTGAACTTCTGAGTAAAGTCTCCCATCAGTTGAATGCTGTGGTTCTTGCTTTCAGAGTTATTATAATTGTTCATCAACATGGAAGAAACGGAACCATTCATTCCTATGCTGTTTACAAACTCTGCATTGAGTTGCAAGATACTGTTCTTGGAAAAACGGAAATCCAATCCACCCTCCACATATACTGAATTAGACCACAAGTTAGATTTACGACCAACCTGCTCAAAATCGTTCAATGTCAAAAATTCCGCAGCATAATTTACCGCATTGGTCGCAGGGTCATACACCAAAGGATTTTGTTTCAAGTTTTCCAAAACATCATCTTTTATCATGTAGTACCTTCTATCCTTAGGTCTCAAATAACCATCTGCCGAATAAGTAACAAATCCCGACAAACGGTAACCTATAATACTGTTAGCTACTCCGCTTGCATCTGTCTTCTTCAACAACGGTCCTGTAAAATAGAAGTCTCCTCGATGGTATCCGCGAGTATCCAATAACTCTGATGTCTGATACTGAACAAAACCTGTAAAAGTGTTTTGCGGCGGCTTCAAAGTAATGTTCGTACTACCTCCGATAGCCTCTCCTATACTTGCAGGAGTACCACCCAAGATAACTTGAATTTCTGCAATGGCTTGCTTCGGAATATTAACGCTTCCTTTCTTGGCAACACCATTGACATAAGTTACCATACTGCCCTCACCACGTGCGCTACCTGCACCGCCATCGGAGTCCGTAATACCTCCGACATTGGCAATAATGGCATCAACCGAGTTGGCTGTCATGTTGTCCAAATCCTCAGCGGAAATACGCTTACCGGTTTCCGAGGTACCTTGTTCAAGCAAAGGTATAGCATACTCCACGACTTCCACAACATTAAGCATTTCCGATGTTGGAGACATCTCAATACTACCTCCTTTTGAAAAGCCGGAAGCATTAACCTTTACACCGGTTTTCAGCACCGTTTTGTAGCCAACGAATGAAGCCCTGATATCATAATCACCAGGTGCCAATGGCTTGATTTGATAATTACCATCCATATCTGTCTGGGCTCCGCCCATCTGTTGACCATTCTGTTCAACAATGACATTAACAAACGGTAGTGGCTCTTTCGTTGATGCGTCCGTGATTGTACCCGTCAGCACTCCCTGAGAATACAACATCAGACCGGTTGTCAATAACAACCCGAGAGTGAAGAATAATTTTCTCAACATACCCATTTTAATGTATTTTCTTAGATTTATAATTTACTAAAAACGTATTACTTGTAAGGTCTATCCAATATGGTCGAATAAATCACTGCATCTCTCAAAGGAAACTTCTCTTTCAATTCTGATTGTCCGTTCTCTTTCTTGTCTTGCATCTCTTTATTCTGCACAACTACATTTTCAACCTTTCTTTTTACAGTCTCGGTATTCTTCTCTGCTACTTCGACATTTTCAAACTCATCATTGTTCTTTTGCTCTTCCTGCTCAAAAACAAAATTCCAAAGACTCTCCGTCCCCGAAGAAGCCTTTGTTGCATTTTTCGCCTTTGCCGATATTTTAACCGACATCCTTACTGCTATCAAAGCAAACACCAATAATAAAATTATCACTTCCATGTCAACGCAAATTCGATTCAATTACCCAAACCTGCAATATTTCTATATTGAAGAGTTTATCGAAGAAGAACAAAGTCTCTTCGATAAACTCTCGTTATTATCACTTTCCTGCCTTTGCCAATTCTTTTTTCTTTTCGGAACGAGTTATCAAAGCGTATGCAGTAGGACAAGCAACGCATAAGGAAGCAAATGCACCAACAGCAATTCCCACAAGCAACGCAAATGCAAATCCTCTCAACACCTCACCTCCGAAGATGAATACTATCAACAATACCAACAAAGTTGAACCTAAGGTATTAAACGTACGACTCAAAGTCTGGTTCATTGCGTCGTTCATAACCTTTCCATAAGGAGCCTTAGGATACAATCTCACATTCTCCCTTACACGGTCGAACACTATCACGGTATCGTTTATCGAATAACCAATCACGGTAAGTATTGCGGCTATGAAGTCTTGGTTAACCTCCAAATTGAACGGAAGCAAGCCTCCGAACAAAGAGAAGATACCTATGGTTATCAAAGCATCGAACGACAAGGATACAAGACCCGCCAAACCATATTGCCATCTTCTAAACCTCAATCCTATATATACGAATATAAGAACAAGCGAAACAGTAACGGCAATGACAGCCGACCTTTGTATATCCTCTGCCATTGTAGGTCCGACTATCTCTGAACTTATTATACCCAAAGGACTCTTCATAGTGGACTCAAATTGCTCCAAAGTTATGTTCGTATTCTTGAAGAAAGTTTTCGTTCCATCATGAAGTTTCGCTATAACCTCTTTCTTGACAGCATCACTGTCTTCTTTTACCTTATAATCCGTGGTTATTTTCACCTGATATGCAGGTCCGAATGTCTTCACCTCGGGAGCAGTACCGAATTCCTTTTGCAACTCATGCCTTACTGCCACAGGGTTAACATCTTGATCAAATCTCACAACATAAGTACGTCCTCCCGAAAAGTCGATACCATAATCCAATCCTTTGAATGTCAAAGAAGCTATTGCTATAACAACCAAGGAAACAGATATTATGGTTTGCATCTTGTGAGTTCCAACGAAGTTTACTTTCGGATTTTCCAAGAAATGTTCGGTAAGTTTGTTGAAGAAAGTGATTTTCTTCTGTCCTTTCTTACTGCTCAACATTGCCTCGAACACCAATCTCGAAATAAAGATACTTGAGAACAATGAAGTCAGAATACCGATACACAAAGTAACGGCAAAACCTTGAATAGGACCGCTTCCGAAATATGCAAGTACTATACCCGTCAACAATGTCGTAACGTTACCGTCTATGATTGCAGAATAAGCAACTCTGTATCCGTCCTTAATTGCAGATGCTACGTTTTTACCTGCAAGCAACTCCTCTTTGATACGTTCATATATAATAACGTTGGCATCGACAGCCATTGCCATTGTCAACACTATACCTGCTATACCCGGCAAAGTCAAAACAGCTCCTAAGGATGCCAATATTCCGAATAGGAAGAAGATATTGACAAGCAATGCACAACAAGCAGCAATACCTGCCATGTTGTAGAAGAATATCATGTAAGCGAATACCAATACAAAAGCGACGATGAAAGAAATCAATCCCGTACGTATGGATTCGGCTCCCAAAGAAGGACCGACAACAGACTCTTGAACCATCTTCGCAGGTGCCGTAAGCTTACCTGATTTCAATATATTCGCCAAATCTTTTGCCTCATCGACGGTAAATTGTCCTGAAATCTCGGAGCGACCTCCGCTAATCTCTCCATTAACTCTCGGTGCGGAGTAAACCACATTGTCCAATACTATGGCAATGCAGTTGTTCACATTGCTTCCTGTTATCTTTGCCCATTTGCGTGCGGCATCGTCTTTCATAACCATGGAAACAACAGGACGACCTTGCTGGTCGAAGTCGCTTCTTGCATCGGAAATCACATCTCCGTCCAATAATGCGGTTTTCGCCTTGTTTGTATATTGAAGTACATACAACTCGTATTCGTTTGTCTTGCTTATCGGCTTTGCCGCCCACAAGAACATAACGTCCTGTGGCAGGATTTTGCTTGCCGCGGCAAGCATACGATCTATTTCGCTTCTGTTTGCAGCCGTAGCAGTTCCGACAACACAACTTTGCAATGTGCCATTGTTCAAATGAGCAAACTTGGAGAATAAGGGATTCGGGTTCTTCTTCGCCACCGTATCGGTTTTCTTTGCCACATCTTCTTGCGCAATAGTCTCGCTCAGGGTTGTTGTTTCCGAAGAAAGGCTTTCTTCGCTCTTGGAAGGTGCCTCTCCGTAATTTGTTTCCGCCAACCACTTATCAGCGGCTTGCAACGAAGCACTAACCTTTGCCAAATCGCCTGCCAACCAGAACTGCAACTGTGCAGAACCTTCCAAAAGTTTGCTTACTCTTTGCGGATCTTTTATTCCCGGCAACTCTATTGCAATTCTCTCGGTTGCTTCCAACTTCTGGATTGTAGGTTGAGCAACTCCGAACTTATCTATACGTTTCGACAAAACTTGAAACGTTCTGTCGTAAGCATCGGTACATTCCTGACGAATGGCTTTTATTACCTCTGTATTTGAAGAATTGGCTGTAATGCCTTTTTCTTTCAATTTCACTCTGAAAAAAGCGGAAAGATCTACTTTGGAAGTTTTTGCTGCTTCATTCACAGTTCGTTCGAAGCAATCGATAAATCTGTCTCCCGTCTCCTTGTGCTTAGCCTCTGCAAGGCTTATCAACTTGCTTAGTTCAGGGTCGTTAGGATTGCTTGCAAGGTTCTTCAAAACGTCTATGGTGGAAACTTCCATCATGACGTTCATACCGCCTTTCAAGTCCAAACCCAAGTTTACTTCTCTCGCTTTACATTCTTTGTAAGAGAATTTTCTCATCCAAAGGAAGTTGTAGGCAGTTTTCTCGGATACCGAATCCAAGTAGAAATTCTCCCTCATCGTTGCAATGGAATCGAAGATTTCTTGTTCGCGTAAAGCATCTCCTTTTGCCAGATTCGCAGCAAGATTTTTTGCGTATTGGTTTGTCGCATACTCTTTTGCGTTGCTTTCCACTTTCTTTGAGAAATAAGTGAAAGACAACTGGTAGAGACAAATCAAGGCGAAAATAATCGCTACAACTCTGATAGCACCTTTGTTTTGCATATTACTCTGTCTTATAAGTACACATGTTTTTGAAGTTGCAAAGATAGAATTTTATTTGGTATTTTCACAGCGTTGAGAGATTTTTTTTCGACGAGCGATGAAAAAAAGCGGTTTCGATTTTTCTGCAAGTTCATGAACATAAAGCGAAACGGCCTTTAAGCAAGAATGAAACGGCCTTTGAAAAAATTCTTTCGGCCTTTCATTTTCTTCATACGCCGTTTCGTCAAACTGCCTCTTCGTCCCATGAAAACAGGAGCTAAAACAGCTTTCCGCAAAGAAAAGAAACAAAAATTTGTCCTTCATCTTACATATATAATATGGTATAAGACGAATTTCATGGCTTCGTTCCTGCCATGCAATCAAAAAAACGATGCCAAACAAGCGTTTTCTGAGAAAAATGTAATAGCTTTGCAATCCGAAATAACATTAAAATCAAACAATAATGACAGAAAAACTTACAAAGTTATTGAACGACAGTCCCGTAGCTCGTTGGTCGGCTCTAATCCTCATCGCATTGATGATGTTCTTCGGCTATATGTTCGTGGACGTCATGTCTCCTCTGAAAGAGCTTATAGAAAGTTCTCGCGGTTGGAGCAGCGGAGTATTCGGAACATACGCAGCTTCCGAATATATCCTTAATGTATGCGGTTTCCTTATCATCGCAGGTATAATCCTCGATAAAATGGGAATACGCTTCACTGGTATCTTGTCTGCATCTTTAATGGTGATAGGTGCTTTAATCAAGTATATCGGAATCAGTGAGTGGTTTCAAGCCACAGCATTCTGCAATTGGTTGAATTCATGGTGGGTAGCCATGCCGGGAAGTGCAAAAATGGCTTGCTTGGGCTTTATGATTTTCGGTTGCGGTTGCGAAATGGCAGGAACAACCGTTTCAAAATCGATTGCAAAGTGGTTCAAAGGCAAAGAAATGGCTCTTGCAATGGGTTTGGAAATGGCAATCGCAAGATTAGGTGTGTTTGCTGTTATGTGGATAGCCCCAATCATTGCAAACCAATTCGACAGGTCGATTGTAGCTCCGGTTGCTTTCTGTGCTTGTTTGCTATGTATAGGTTTGATATTCTTCATTGTGTTCAGTGTTATGGACAAGAAATTCGACAAACAACTTGTTCAAGCAGGTTTGGCAACGGAAGAAAAATCTCCTGAGGACGAATTCCATTTGAGCGACCTCGGAAAGGTTTTCGGAAGCAAAATGTTCTGGTTAGTTGCTTTACTTTGCGTTCTTTACTATTCGGCAATCTTCCCATTCCAACGTTATGCCCCTGACTTCTTATCAAAAACCCTTGGAGTAAGTTCCGAAGTCGGAGCCCAGCTATTCAGCTGTTTCCCAATCCTTGCGATGTGTTTGACACCTCTTTTGGGAATATTCTTGGATAATAAAGGAAAAGGCGCTTCCATGTTGATGGTAGGAGCCGTTATAATGATAGCTTGCCACTTGTGCTTCGCTTTCGTATTGCCTGTATTCCCAAAACAATGGTTTGCAGTGCTTTTGGTAGTTATTTTGGGAGTCTCTTTCTCCTTGGTTCCTGCGGCTTTGTGGCCAAGTGTTCCGAAAATAATAGACGAAAAGATATTAGGAAGTGCATATTGCTTGATTTTCTGGGTTCAAAATCTCGGTCTTTGCTTCGTGCCTTTGTTGATAGGAAAGGTATTGGAAAGTACCGGCGGTTACGTTGTTCCTATGACGATATTCGCTTCGTTCGGCATTTTGGCACTTATCTTTGGTGTTCTATTGAAGATTGAAGATAAGAGAAAAGGTTACGGTTTGGAAGAACCTAATATAAAGAAGTAATTTATAGTTTCTTTGAATAACACGAATAGGGCTTGCTTTCCACAAGTCCTTTTCTTTTTTTTGCCACACGAAAACACGAACTTTAAGGCCTCAAAAATCGAAAAAATACGACCAATTCATCAGTTGTCGGATTTTTCTTTGAATATTTGAGCTTAAAATCACGATTTTCCCTTGCAGCAATCTTGTTTGCAGATAATTATAGGCTTTTTCGGTTTATCCGGTTTTTGCTCCTGTTTCGACTATTTCCAGTCGCTTTCCTCCAAAGAGAAGACCTCATCAACCGTTTTTCCACATACGGAGGCTATTTTCAACATCACCAATCCGGAAGGGATATACTTTCCGAGTTCTATGGCATTTATCGTTTGACGACTTACTCCTACTTTTTCGGCAAGTTCCTGTTGCGATATTCTAAGCACGGCTCGTTCAACTCTTATGTTATTCTTCATCTCTCATCGTCTTTTTCAATCTGTAAATCTCGTAATGGAATTTGCATATAAAAAGTATCAGGAAGATGTAAATGTCATACATCATCACTATAAGGTATTCAAAGCCGAATACAAGCAGCGTCAACAGGGCTATAATCACATATCCGACCAGCATTGCCCAAACAAAGGATTGTTCTCTTATCCTCATGATATACTCGTCCTCTGTCTTGTTCCTTGAAAAAGCAATTAAAACCAAAGCCGTAAGCATAAGAACAGGGAGGATTGTCATACCGAAACTCGTTTCTACTATATTGCAGAATAAAGATGAAGATTGCGGAACATTTTCGGAACTATGAGCAAAAGGAGCATCTCCAATCAACGCAAAGGTTTTGAATTTAAAATCCACAGATTCTTCTGTAAAACAGTTTATCGTGAACCAAACAAGGCAACAAACTGCCAATACCATGCCCACTTTCTTGAAACTGCGGGGCAACAAATACGATTTCTTCATATTATATATGTTTTTAATTCGAGACTTCTCAAAACACAATCTCCGCAACCGAGGTCTCATAAATTGCCAAGAATGATACATTCTTTAATTCCGCCGCAAAGGTACAATATATTTTCCAATCTGACAAATATACTTTACATTTTATCGAATAAATCCGACAATAATCCAAACGCATCAAACAATTCATACTGAATTAAAGAGAAGATATGGGACTCTCCTATTTCCCTTGCCTGCGTTTCCTGATATTTCTGATACATTGCAAAAATGCAGACATCATAATTATAAAGGAACCCTTGTTCCAAAAAACCTTGTATAAATAACTTTTGATAATCTTCTTCCGGCTGTCCTACTAACAAAGCAATTCTCTTACGTTCCTTCATAATCTACTCCACATTCCACTCTACATATTACCTGTTTCTATTATCTGTTTCTATTATCTGTTTCTATTATCTGCACCACTTATCGCATCATAGTTAGTAAGAACTAATATCCTGGTATCATCACCCGCTATAATCACACCTGATGTATTTCCATTCTTCTCGTAAGAATTATCAAACCAGAGATTATGGCA
>OQVP01001094.1_pt1 | contig 9923 bp, 8 predicted proteins | sample 1691541 | NCBI WGS metagenome assembly OQVP01 (sample SAMN03418258, study PRJEB22391) | human gut metagenome | biome: human-gut; feature: organic feature; material: feces | host: Homo sapiens | place: Tanzania | collected 2013-01 | reverse complement strand
ATGGGTAAAAGTAGGATAAGAACCAATGCCGTATTTATCAGGGTATTTATTGCAGAGGTATACCCGTACCTCCATTGGGCCGACACCTGTAACCTTAATGTCAGCAGCCTTACCTGTAAGATGCATGGAGTTCTTAGCTCCACCTACGCTGGCATTGTGCTTAGCACAGCGATGCCCAGAGGTGATAACTACAGGTACGCCAAAGTGCTCACGCACATCTGTGATTACCTGTAGTAACTCAGCATCAACAGTGGATGTACCGCATCCACAACGGCAAGCGAACTCTTTACGCTTGAAGTATTTGTTAAGCATTAACCCTCCGAGATAGGTTCAGTAGCAGTCCACTCTACTGCAAAGTTAACTACATAATGGTTAATCTTGCCTGTAGTTCGTAACGTAACAGGGATACTGTTAGTTTTTGCATTCGACACATCTACGTCACACAGTACAGCACCACCTGTGTTATGGCATATACTGGCTACATGGTCTACGATATAATACTCTTCACCCGTGCCAGTTGCATTAACCAGCTCCATCGAGAAGTTGAACTCATCACGATCCAAATAGTCTGCCTTCTTGCGGAAGGTGAGTGTGAAAGTCATATGGCAACGGAAGCCATAAGAGCCGTCCATGAGCAACATAGGTGTCTCGATAACAGTAGTGTTGATGCGTGTCTCAGTTAACTCAAGCATATTCTCGAAAGCTGCAAACTCTACATCCACGATATCATCTAATGCACGAACTGGCCCCTTACCTACCTCAGTCTCATCCTTGCCTGGGATGTAAATCCACTTATCGTCTTGAGCGTCACCTGTAGCAATGTATAGTCCTTTATCGTGACCGTCTGTGACAACCACAATAGAGCCGTGCTGCTTACCTGATAACTCTTTACGGTTCAAAGGGGAAGCCCAAGAGGCGATAGCTGCATCGCCTACTACGGGAAACAAAGATGGTGCTAATTTACTAATATGGTTCTTGGGTCTTTGACCTGTAACACTTAAAGTCATAGGCACTTCACACCTCAGGGGTCACTGGGGTGCCAAGTTCTGCAATATTCCAGCTAGCAGATGGTTCTGGGCCTTGTGCCACTGCGATGTGCAGGGTCTGGTCGGCCTTGCTCTCCATGAGAACCATAGCTCCGCGCTTCTTGCCTGAGAAGCGAGCGATGTTGATCGCACCCTGAATGGATTTTAATTCGTCCTCTTTCACAATCGGAAGAGCCATAACAGTTGCGGTAGTCACTACCTGCTTTTGAACGAATGCTTTACCAGTTGCAGTTTTCGGATCACCATAAGTTGCCATTATATCCTCCTTTGTTACTTAAATTAAGCTGGTTTGATTGCTTCAGTTTTAAATCGAACAGAGTGCCAAATATCACCCTCTTTACTACCAGATGCGACCAAAATACCGTGCTTGGCTGAAAGCACCATAGCACCTCTGCGCTTACCTGATTTAACTTGGTCGTTAATACGGTTGTTCTTTTTCTCTACCTGTTCCCCTTCTACGCTGTTCTCTTCTACAAGATAGGGTACGGCCAGTACAGTCACTGCTGTATCCTCTAACTTCCTGTTACTCTTTCCGGTTAAGGGCATACGACTGTACTTGTTAATCACGTCTACCATGATGCCTCCTTTATAAAATGGTAATTAATAGTAAGGAATAGGGTGTACAGGAGTACACCCATACTGAGGCATACCTATGTAACCTAGGTTAACCTATATTATCCTTGTTATTTCTCTTATTCTCTTGGCCTTCCTTCTATAGTGTCCAGTAATTAATAAGTCCTTGAAATCCTTGCAGAAAGTGTGTTTCTGCTAGACGATTTATTACGGTAGTTCTGCCCATACACTCGCTGCTGCATCGCCACAGAAGTGTTGGTCACTCTTCGCTCAGTGCCATAATCTCCGTAGAGCATTGCCCTGCGAAGGTGAGGTGTGTTCATAGCATGGATATAATCGCGCATCTCCTGGGCTCTGAGGCGATTAATCCGTGTAGTCTCGTCATAGTCTATCTGAGAAGTTAATTGCCGTATAGCTCCATACAGAGCATCTAAGCGGTCATCGTGCCGGAGACTGTTCTTCTCAATAGTAATGTTCGACATTTGATTGAAAAGGCTGTAGGACATGCGTAGCTCAAGCGGATAATGCTGGACTGACTCAAGGTCCGTCTTGACCATCTCTGCGTTGAAGATGAGCCTGTGCGCCGTCATGAGCGGCTCCAGCGTCTCAATGATACGCAACTCTTTCTGTCCGGTGGCGTAATCCTCTTCCAGAGTCACAGGCCACTCTCGTTCGAAGTATGGCTTAATTACGGCCTCAAACGCGCCATGACCAAAGTTCTTCTCAATGAATACCTCTTTAACACCTGCCTGCTTTGCGGCCTGCACAATGCGATTCAGGGAGGATTCTCGGTATCCGCCCGGTACTCCGAAGCACTGATACACGTAAATGAATGTACCATGCAGGAAGACAATCGCTACACCCGTTTCGTCCCCATTCTTACCCCCTCCCGCCGGGTCTATGTACATGATTTTCCTAGAGATTTTACCCCATTCATATGGGCGGGCCACAGGTCGATACATAAAATCTGTAGGCTTATTGCCATACTTAGGCGCATCGCCAATGATGTTAATGGAGTCGTTGCTCCACGTAGGCATCACAGGCACTTCCTCTGTACCGAACGAGGTGAAGATGAGGTTATTCAGGCGTAACGGGTATCTGTCAGCATCCATCATGCGAGTGTTAAGCATAAACTGAAGCTGGAACTTAGCCGCACCCTGAGAGATCTCCTTCTCAATTAGCACTTCATCATCGTACATCTCAGGTGCGCAAGGTGCACCACTGTTACCATCTAAGCCATAACCAGAGCGAAGGGCAGGATTGTCCTTCATATCCTGCACAATCATAGGTGCAAGGAAGTCACCATAGCATTGCTCTTGTTCAACTGAAGGGTAACGGGCAGTCCAGATACGAACCGAGTAACCACGAGCAGGGAGGTTGTTGTAAATTGAATTGACGTTCTGAGGTGTGCCAAGGTAGATAATATCACCAAACTGGTTGATAGATTCAAACTCCTTGGTCAACTCCTCAAGCAAGGCACGGCCTGCTGCTGTACGAGCATTCTGCATGGACTCAACGTCATCAGCTAGGATGATATCAGCACGAGCACCCTGCATACCCGCTTCAATTGAGTAGCAAGATACAGAAGGAGATTTATCACTACCACGTAATGTGTAATGAATCTCGAATGCCTTAACGGATGCACGGTCGCCAGCGTAGATATCTGGAAGCATAAACTCAAGGAAATCTAATCCACGGAAGATTTTCACTACCCAACCAGCGATTTCCTCTGCTCGCTTGGCGTTTTGGGATACAACCATGATACGCTTATGTGGTTCATGGATGATACGGAATACTGTGTAGATTGCTGATAGTGTAGTTTTAGCGATACCACGAGGCGCTTCTATGAGACGATACTTGTGTCCGTAGAACAAGAACTTCAAGATATCAGCCTGCATACGAATCAGATGGGGGTTGCCTGCAATCAGGTTATGAATAACTGTGTCTGCAAAGAGAAGCAAACCTTCCGCTGTGTAAGGAAAGGTCTGCTGTAACTCCTGTAGCATCTCCCATCTAGCAAGCGCCTCCGCTTGTGATTCTCTTGCCTTAGCCATTAGTTGTCCTCTTTAGTAAATTGAATAACCTTGCCACTGGATGCCTCTCGGATAGCCTTGAGGCGCTTAGATAACTTGGACTCTTCCTGCTGTGCGGCAGGTGTAGCAATGATGCCGTTATCCAGCACCCACTTACACATCGCACCTACATCCTTGCCGGAGACAAGGGCAATGGAGGCATCAGGGTCGCCCTCGATAGCATCAAGAATTGCTTGTGCCTTCTTGTTGAACATCTTAGTAATAGCGTTGTGAAGAATACCTACATCATCTTCACTAGCCGCATGTCGGTTATTTACTGTCACGCTTCTCCCTCCATTTGGTAACTCGGTTCCATACCCAATCGCCAATCTGCAACACAGTGTAGATTGCGGTTAATATGTAAACCCAGTTCTCCCAACTAATACCTAAGAAGGTCGTGCTCGTCACTATGGCACCCGGAACCCACTTCAGCGTATCGTTGATAACATCTGAGTTTACCACACCTACCTCCTTACTCTAAATGAGTTCTATTATCAAAGACTGCCTTCACCAGCATACGACACTCTGGTAAAGACTCCGTGAAGGTAAGTGTACGATAGTCTTCGCTAAGGGTATAGGCACCTTCATCTTGAAGCAGACCATCAAGGTATACCTCAACGCCACCTACAGTTGTACCAAGGTTGACTACAGTTGTACCTTCAGTGATGTTATAGGACATGCGAAACACATTACCAACATCCGGCACCGCGATGCTGGAGCCGATAAGGACGGATATACGCTCACCCTTGCACAGTGCAGGTTGTGCAAATCGAATCTCGTTATTGACGATTTCAAATGCACCTGCTAGATCGTCTTGGAAGACACCATCTCGCCACACTAGGGCTGAGTTGAAGAAGAAGGGAGGTGCCACTTTAGTCTCACCGCCTACTGCTTCATAGGTCCAAGGTGCTGCATTGTTAGAGATGTTAGATTCAAATGACTTGAGAAGGCCAATAATCTGCTCGTCTTGCCGCTTATTCCACGCAGTTTGCTTGGCATCCTTCTCCTCAATCTTGTTTTGCAGTTTGTTATCTAAGGCGTTAAGTTGTCCAAAGTTAACTGCATCTCCCGGCTCTGTACCGTCTGCAAGGTCTGTAATTTTATGACCACCCCAAGATACATTCTGCTTGATGAAGTAACCTTCTGGATAGAAGCCATCAAGAATCTCTTGCGTAATCTCTAAGATATGAATGAAGGAGCCATTCAAGGATTTCATATCAAGTGTGACACCACGGTCAAACTCTGCATATGGGTTCTCTTTTGGTACTTCCCTTCGAATACGAATCTTCAAACCTGCTGCTGGTGCTACATCAAAAGTAATCTGGTTTGTACCAGTTAATTGCCATCCAGATGTGACCTTAGTCCAAGTGTCACCTTGAAGAGTATCCACTCTTACATCCGAGGCACGAAGATAACCCTTATCCCTACCAGCGAATCTAAAAGGATAAGTCACTTGCGTACCGTTGGCTGTGTGTTCTGTGAAAGTATAACCCATCAGTCCTCCAGTTCATCTAAGCCATAACGCAATGCGTTCTGGACACCTATTACATTGGTAAGTGGCACAAGACGGAGTGCTCGCCTCGCAATATCTACGCCTTCTGTGTCACCTTCTGCATACTTCTTGATTGAGTTAGCCAGATTTACTGCATCTGCACCAACGCCAACCAGAGGTATTTGGTCAATCAGACCTTTACTTTGGAAACCTGCTTCATAACGTGATTGAATGAGTTCGGAAGGCAGAACACCTAGGCCACCTAAGAAATCTCCACCTAGACTAAATACAGCAGTTGTACTCATTACGCCCATCGCACCAAAGGCTAACCCTTTAGGCGATAGCTTCTCTTCCAGATATTCATCTTGGTCTTCTCTTCCAATAGAGTTTACATAAACTTTCGATGCATACACTATTGAACCTAAAGCAAAACCAAAGGCTGTTTTCTTGGCCAAACCAATCTTATCATGCCTGATACCTCGGCCGAATTGCTTCTCACCAGACACCAAAGAGAATGACTTAAGCTGTGCAAAGGTCTTGCCTAGTGCTTTGTTCATCCAGATACCCTCGTCGCCGATGAAGTTACGTTGAATGATTAGACCTGACTTACGACGAATAGCGTTAGCTAAAGTTTCACCCATGGCATAAGGCATTGTATCAAAGCCAAGTAAGCCAGAGCCTTTAGAATGAGCATCATAGTGCTTCTGTAGACCAGACATGAACTCAGAAGTAAGACCGAGTTCCTCCAATTTCTTCTGAGGGATAACCTTCTTACCTTCAAGGTGGTCAATGAAGGATAAGGCTATTTGCCTATTGGTCATTCGCTCTAGAGAACCCTGAGCCATGCGGAAGAGTGACAGGTTTGTCTGAGCACGACGAATTGAGTTCATGGACTGGTCAAAGTGAGCCATCATACCGCGCACTGTGGTTACATCACCAAACTCATCTGGGCGAGCACCCTTGGTTGTCAACCAGTTATCCTCACCGATATAACCCACCATTCGCTCTACTTCTGCTAAATTCTTATCTCGGAAGAAGCCATCACCATTACGCAAGGCCTTAGATGTAAAGCGGAATTGTTTCCCTAAAGCAATAGTGGTTGCAGCAATACCAAACTCACCCATAAAGTTAGCAAGCTCACCTAGCTGTGCAAATCCCATCTGGCCTAATCTGAGTACGCCTGTTATATCACGACCACGGCGCATCATTTTAGTAGATAACGCTTGCGGGTCCGCATCAATAGACTTACCCATAAGCAGACGAAGACCTTCTCGCATTTGACGAATTTCTTCATCTAATGCTAGGCCTGCTTTACTGTCCTTAGCGGAGTTTCGTGCATTTCGTTCTACAAGGTCAATTGCATTAAGCGCTGCCTGATAAGTAGAGAAGCCTTGGCGAGCCAATGCAGCACCACCTGCCGCCTCTTTCATATAGTTATCTGTTAGCTCTTCAACATTGGTATTCATGAAGTCACGCATACGAATACCCTTGTACTCTTGAGTAACATCTAACCCTAGGCTCATCTTAGCTCGGTTAGAGATATTGTCTCTTGTTTCCTTGTTATCCAGAGCCTCTACCATCTTTTCAATCTCTTCATCACTAAAGCCAGCCTTGCGCATGACAGCTTCATACTCTGCTTTGGTCTGACCTGACATTGCCTTTTCAAAACTAAGCCGTCCAGTTAAGGTAGCATCCGCAACACGATTTACCTGTGCTCGTGCAATCTCATCTGCTACTTCCTTTGGAATCTTACGAGCACCATTCTGGTAGGCACGAGAGAAGAGTTCGATGATATCCTCCTTATCGTGCATGTCGAATTGACGTCTGGCTTTCATACTATCAAAGATATCAGGCATGTATTTATTGTCTGCTTTGACCTTTTCAAAGCCAGCTTCACCAGAGCGTTGACGTAAAGCTAGCGCTTCTCGATACATAGTCTGTTGACCCTCAGCAGCCACGCGAATGGATTTAGGTGTAGACTCATCCATGCCAATACGCACAGCTTCCCACACTTTCTCGTTATATTGCTGCATATAACGAGAGTTGGTATGGCCCGAAACCGGATTGATGTTGTTCTCTTTAAGCCATAAGTCAAACCCATCATTAAAGCGGTTCATATCGGCAGACTTCAGGCGGTTTAAGTTGGTGTTCTGCATTAGACTAGCAGACGCCTTCTGCATACCTAAACCTTGTGGGGACTCAAACAGTCGAGCACCCAACCCACGGATACCTGCATCTTGAGATGAATGCACAACAGTGCCAAGCGCAGACATAGTTCCGGCCCATCGGCGCGGTGTCATATCAATTGCATTACCTTCTCGCTGTAAGGTTTTCAGTAGGTCTTCACCTTTACTTGACACATCAAATGCGCCTTCAGTGAGCACCTCTTCCCCCTTAACACGCATTGCACCGATACTGTCATCGGCAACTGCGCGCACATAGCGGTCCCCAGCGTCTGCACTTCGCACGACACTAGCAGCCCTGTCGTCACCTTGCTCGCTGAGCTTAGTAGCCTTGCCGCGTGCTACAGCACCAATAATGCCGCCCATAGCCATACCTGAACCTAGTGCTACCATAATGTCATCTAAATCACGAGTCATATCACCTTGTACTAACACGGATTCGATAGCGGCATTACTCACACCAGCAGCGATAGCACCACGTACAGCACGTCCTACAAGCCCAACCTTAGCTGCACCGCCAGTTGGGATAGAGGCAACCCAGCCCACAGGGTCAAGCACAGCAGCGCCAATCGTTGCCACAGACCCAGCCCAGCCTGCCTGAGCGATGCGCTTATTACGCTCAAGGTCTTCATCTGCATTCTGAATACGAAAGTTTAATTCATCCTCAGAGCGAACACCCTCTGTGATTTTCTGCATCATCTCCGTGCCGTATTTGAAACGGAGTGCTTCTCGTTGATCTGGCTGGATTTCAAAATCCGGTTGAGGTGTAAAATCTGCGGTGGCCCGGTCATACCACCGCTTACCTCCGAATGCCAGCCACTCATTCTGGAAGGCAGCACCCACAGCACCTAAGATATCAGCGTCTGCTTTAGCTTCAAGAACTTGCTCTTGTAACTCATTACGCTGGCGTATCGTAGGAGCCGATACCGGAGCCGCCTCAATAGAAAACGGCTCAGGAGTAGACTGGACATACCCAGCCCAATTAGTCTTAATATCTTGTTCCATAGTTCCTCCATAGTGCCTCTCATAAAGACCTGTCTCACATGTGAGACAAGCCTTGAGTTAGGTACTACAACTTAACTTTACCGACCTTAGCACCTTTAGCTAACTTAGTTGGTGCAGCCTCATAAACCTGATACCAACCATCCGCACCAATACGTTTATGAGTCCACGCAGAGACAGCGCCTGCTGGCATAGGCCCACCAAACTTAACCCACATAGAGCCATCTTCACGAGTGTCTACTTCGGTAATCTTTGGTACACCACCAGCAGATGCCATATTGTAAGCCTCGGCGCGTCGCTTCAGTAGACCCGGAATACGCTTACCTTCACTTGATGCAGTTCCCAGCATTTCGATAAAGCCTTCCGTAAGTTTACCCGATTTGAATGCAGCCAGTGCACGAGGTGCATTCTGGATTCCACCTTTACCTAGGTTGTAGGTTAAGTCCATCAAACCACGTTGCTGTGCAGGGTGCATCTGGTCAAACGGAATCTTCCAGTCACGAGTAGGAGGCACATGCTTCTTAGCATCTTGCTCCATAAGAGCGCGAGCCTTACTCTCTGTAAGCTGAGACATAGACCCTCGATATGGAACCAGTTCATCGCCAATCTTAATGTACCCGTTTCTCTTCTCTTCCTCCGTCAAGAAGTGACCGTAACCGATAGACTCACCGTGAGCATCTTTGTATGGAGTAAAAGTACCCGTTGCACTATTAAAGCCAACTTTGTCTTTATTCTCATCCATAGCCAGTTTATCATAGAATTGTTGCATATTTCCTCGGTAGTTAATTTCGAAGTTAGAAGGTAGATTCTCACCAGAAGCGAAAGCAGAAGACAGGAGGAAGTTAGCTAGGCCAAACTTACCAATATCTTTGGCAGTTGGTTTAGCAGGCATAGGCTCTTGTGCGCCAATATCTGTACGATATGGATGTACATACTCCCCTTTATCTCGTTCCTCTACTTTCTTCTGGTAGGCAGAATCTAGTAGTGAAGTAGTATCCAAAGATGTTACGGGGATTACTCCCGAAAGAGGTCGGCCTGCTGCACCAGCACGAATCACGAAAGTCCCCTTCTGTTCATTATAATCAATGTATACATCCTTCTTGGTTTCCCACTCTTGAAGCTCCTTCTTCAATTCTGGCATCTGTTCCTCTACATACCTACCAAGTGCCAGTGGTACATCTGTAGGGTTCACTCCTTTCCCAACGGACATAAGCATATCAGATGCAGAAGTGTAATCACCTTTAATGAAATAGCCACCGGAAATCTTTGCATCCTCTGATTGTGTGTAGCGTTTATTACCCCAAGTAATTAAAGCCTTCTTGATGGAATCCATGTTACGCATACCACTAGACCACAACATGTTAGCCTTAGCTCGTAATTCTTCCTCTGCAATAGCTTTACCTAAGTCAGATACCTCTTTCTTACCATCAAACCACCCCGCACCAGACACGGTATCCAAGGCATCTCCAATAGCCGAGTTGAACTTCTTAGTTTCCTTCTCAGTACGGGAGAATTTCTGCTGTGCTTCACGGGCAAATCTTGCAGCCTGCAAGGG
>OQVP01001089.1_pt1 | contig 9938 bp, 4 predicted proteins | sample 1691541 | NCBI WGS metagenome assembly OQVP01 (sample SAMN03418258, study PRJEB22391) | human gut metagenome | biome: human-gut; feature: organic feature; material: feces | host: Homo sapiens | place: Tanzania | collected 2013-01 | reverse complement strand
CTGAAAGAGTTCTGAAAAAGAATGAGATGGCGTCTTTCAGGCCTTTGCACTGTCCCTTAATCAACTCAGCGAAAGCCATGCTCCGGGTATCGTTCTCGATACATACAGGTAGCTGTATGAGCTGGGTCAGCTTGTCGGCCAATGATTCTTTCAGGAAGGTGAACATGTTGTAGGCATTTCCCTGTACAGGATTCACGCGCTCAGCCACGTTCATACAAACTTGAAGTATTTCTTCTCTTGAAACAGGAAGGCTTTCGATAAACTCATTGATGATTCTGCTTATCTCTTCCAGGTTTTCAGGAGAGTTCTCATATACGTAAGGCACTCTTGTTTTTTCGGTAATCAGATTGCCTGCGAAGTCGCTTGCTGCAAGTGCCAGGCAGTTCATCTCAGGATTGACACCGATGAAGTAGCCTGCTGTTGGAATGAGGTCGTAAACCATCGGGATGCGTCCCGAAGAATTGTCTTTCTTTCCAATCTCTCTGGCGAGTCCTTCTTTTATCAACTCGTTGAGGGCACTTGTTGTTGTCGGTAAGCTAACTCCGATAGCCTTCGACATCTCTGGGATGGTGGAGGCTCCGTGAGAGATAAACTGCTCCAGGAGTTTGCCCTGAACTGAGGGCTTTTTGTTTATCTTTCTAAGATATTTTATTAAGTCAGCTTTCATAACTAATATTTTTTATTTGCAAAGATAAGGTTTTTCTGTATAGGTGCAATATTTTTGCTGTTAATAAAACTTAAACAGCGAAAAATAGTATACTTTTCGTCGTTTTCGGACATCCTGTTTTCTTCTATACCTTATTATATATAGAGAGGTTGGATGCGTAAGTGCACAAAAGGGGGGGTTACACTTAATCGGTGTCAGATGCGAACAAAGTACAGGTATTTCAGCCGTAAGGAGACTTAAAGTATAAAAAATGTTTCTGTTTTAGAAATATTAACGCTATTTTCATTGCAGTGTTTTATAAAACTAGTAACTTTGCAAAATAAAATATTTTAGTAACGAACAGAGCGTTAATAAATAATTTAATAAATGGAAGTTTGTAACGCTCCTCGTTATTTTTCGATTTTAACCTATTAATTAAAAGAAGTATGGAATACGATGTAAAGTCTTTAGTGATTGGCTTGGATTTGGGTGGAACCAATTCCGTTTTCGGCATCGTTGATGGGGACGGAGAAATAATAGCTACAACCTCAATCAAGACCCAGACATTCCTGTGCGTGGAACAATACGTAGAGGAGTCGGTAAAAGCTGTGATGCAGATAGTAGAACAGGTAGGTGGTATGGAGAAAATTCGTGCCATGGGCATCGGTGCTCCTTGTGGTAACTATTACAAGGGGACCATTGAAAATGCAGCAAACCTGGTATGGGCAAAGGGTATTGTACCGCTGGCTGACATGTTTGCAGAGAAACTGGGCATTCCGGTTGCTATTACCAATGATGCAAATGCGGCTGCTATGGGAGAAATGAAATATGGTGCTGCGGTTGGCATGAAAAACTTCGTAGAACTCACTCTCGGAACAGGCGTAGGATCGGGTATCGTGGCTAACGAACAGCTGATTTATGGTTGCGACGGTTTCGCCGGTGAGTTGGGGCACATGGTAGTGGATCCTGACGGAAGACCATGCGGCTGTGGCAGAAAGGGCTGTCTGGAAACCTACTGCTCGGCTACAGGCGTGGTCCGTACTACCTTGGCCATGCTCGAAGCATCAACCGGGGCAACTGGGCTGAGAAATATTCCAAGGGAAGAAATTACATCTTATGCAGTTTATAAGGCAGCCATGGCAGGAGATACACTGGCACGGGAAGTGTTCAGGCAAACCGGTACAAGAATCGGCAAGGCCTGTGCAGAGATAGCTACCTTTCTGAGCCCGGAGGCTTTTATCTTCTTCGGAGGATTGGCACAGGCTGGCGATCTGCTCTTCCGTCCTATTGAAGAAGCATATAACGAGCATGTGCTATCATTATATAAAGGTAAGGCTAAGTTCCTGATGAGCGGACTGGATGGTGCCAAGGCTGCTATCCTGGGTGCTGCAGCAATGGCATCTGAACTCTAATCCGTCATTTTAAAAAAGAAAATATAACCTATTTAAATATAGATAAAGATATGAGACTCAATCTTAGTTCGCAAATCGTACTTAATAAAGTACCTATAGAGTTCTACAAGCCAAAGACGACTGTAGAATATTCTGAAATCTCCAGAATGGAGAAGATTCATACAGATATCTTTGCCTCTATGGCAGAAGGTGCCAGTCATGTAGCTGACAAAATAGAAGCTGGCATCAAGGCAGCACAGCAGGAAGGCAAATTCTATGTGATGGCGCTGGGCGCCGGTTCTTCTCTCTATTCTGTATACGATGAACTCGTTCGCCGTTACAACGAGAAGACCCTGAGCTTCCGCAATGTTGTTGTATTTAATGCATACGAATATTATCCGCTTCAGAAGGACAGTTCTCTCCGTACCATCAACCAGTTGAAGGAGCGTTTCCTTGATCATGTGGATGTGGCTGAGCAGAACATCTTTACACTGGATGGTTTTGTGGCACAGGATGCCGTACAGGACAGTTGTCGTCTTTATGAGCAGCGCATCAATACCTTTGGCGGTCTAGATGTTGCCCTCATTGGTATAGGCCGTTCGGGTAATATCGCAGCCAACGAGCCAGGCTCAGGCATCCAGTCAATGACCCGTATTATCCTCATCGGCAATACCTCTCGCGAAGAGATGGAGAACAGTGAGCAGACCAAGGAAACCATTCCTCCATGTTCGCTCACCATGGGTATCGCTACCTTACTCTCTGCCAAGAGCATCTATCTGACAGCCTGGGGCGAAGAGAAGGCTGAGATTATGCAGAAGGTGGTGGAGAACTCTATCACAGATACCCTGCCGGCATCATTCCTCCAGACTCATCCGAATGCACATGTTGTCATCGACCTGGGTGCTGCTCATCATCTGACACGTATCGAGCATCCATGGCTCGTAACTTCATGCCAGTGGAGTGATAAACTGGTGCGTTCTGCACTGGTATGGCTCTGCCAGAAACTCGGCAAGCCTATTCTGAAGTTGACCAATAAGGATTATAATGAGAACGGACTGAGTGAACTTCTGGCACTCTATGGCTCTGCCTACAATGCCAATATCAAGATTTTCAATGATTTGCAGCATACCATTACCGGATGGCCAGGTGGTAAGCCGAATGCCGATGATACCTATCGTCCGGAGCGTGCAACACCATTCCCTAAGAAGGTTATCGTATTCTCTCCACACCCAGACGATGATGTTATCTCTATGGGAGGAACCATCCGCCGACTGGTACAGCAGAACCACGATGTGCATGTAGCTTACGAAACATCAGGAAACATTGCTGTGGGTGATGAGGAAGTAACAAGATTCATGCACTTTATCAATGGTTTCAACCAGCTTTTTGCAGACTCAAAAGACAGCGTCATCTCTAATAAATATAAGGAAATCAAGACCTTCTTTGCCAAGAAGAAGGAGAGTGACTTCGATACGAGAGATATCCTGACCATCAAGGGACTGATCCGCCGAGGTGAGGCTCGTACCGCTTGTACTTATAATGAAATTCCGCTTGACCATGTCCACTTCCTCGACCTGCCATTCTATGAGAGCGGCAAGATAGAGAAGTTGCCAATGACCGAGAAGGATGTGGAGATAGTGAGAGCTCTGTTGCAGAAGGTACAGCCACATCAGATTTATGTTGCCGGCGACCTTGCTGATCCTCACGGAACCCACAAGAAGTGTACTGATGCCGTTCTGGCAGCTATCGACGAAGAGAAGAAAGCGGGTGCAGAATGGTTGAAGGACTGTCGCATCTGGATGTATCGTGGTGCCTGGGCAGAATGGGAGATTGAGAATATCGAAATGTGTGTTCCTTTGAGCCCTGAGGAGTTGAGAGCTAAACGTAACTCTATCCTCAAGCATCAGTCACAGATGGAGAGTGCTCCTTTCCTGGGCAACGATGAACGCCTGTTCTGGCAGAGAGCCGAAGACCGTAACCGTGCTACAGCATCGCTCTACGACCAGTTGGGTCTGGCATGCTATGAGGCTATGGAGGCTTTCGTGGAGTATAAACCATTGTAATATCTTATTAATATATTTAATCATGGCAAAGTTTAATCGTTTATTAGGCTCGTTCGTAGCTTGTGCAGTGATGCTGGGTGGAATCTCCACTCCGGCATCTGCTGCCGATATCAATATTATCCCGATACCGGTGAAGACCCAGGTACAGAAAGGTGAGTTCGTATTGCCGCAGAAGGTGGTAATCGCTTACCAGACGGCTGAAGGCAGAAATATCGCCCAGTACATGGCGGACAAGCTGAAGGCTTCTACTGGTTATGAGATAACGGTAGGCGGAAAGAAGGGGAATATCTCTATACAGATTTCTCCTTCGCTGAAAATTGCCGAGGAAGGTTATCGCCTTACCGTAACCGCCAAGGGGGTTGTTATCAAGGCGAAGACCGCCAAGGGCGCCTTCTACGGTATGCAGAGTTTCATGCAGTTACTCCCTGCCCAGATAGAGAGCGCAACCCGGGTGGATGGAGTGAAATGGGTAGCACAATGCTGTGATATCCAGGATGCTCCACGCTTTGGCTACCGTGGATTCCATCTCGATCCATGCCGTCATTTCATTTCTGTCGAGAATGTGAAGAAGCAACTGGACCTGATGTCTATGTTCAAGGTGAATACCATGCACTTCCATCTGACGGAAGACCAGGGCTGGCGTATCGAAATCAAAAAATATCCTAAACTTACTTCTGTGGGCAGTATCCGTACCGAGGGCGATGGTTCTCTTTATGGCGGTTTCTATACCCAGGAGCAGATTAAGGAAATAGTGGATTATGCTGCCAAGCGCTATATTACCGTGATTCCGGAAATCGACCTTCCTGGTCACATGATGGCAGCTATCTCTGCTTATCCTTATCTTTCATGCAAAGGTGAGCAGTGGTCGTTGAGAACTGTTTGGGGGGTAGAGGATATCGTGATGTGTCCGGGCAAGGAAGATATGTTCCGCTTCCTGGATGACATCTTTAGTGAGATTGTTCCTCTCTTCCCAGGTAAGTACTTCCATATCGGTGGCGACGAGTGTCCGAAGACCAGTTGGAAAAACTGCCCTACCTGTCAGAAGCGTATTCAGACAGAGGGCTTACAGGCTGAAGGAAAGCATTCGGCTGAGGAAAGACTGCAGAGCTACGTTATCAAGCGCATAGAGAAAATGCTGGAGAAGCGTGGCAGAAAGATTATCGGATGGGACGAGATTCTGGAAGGCGGATTGAGTGAGAATGCTACCGTGATGTCATGGCGTGGAACGGAAGGAGGTATCGAGGCTGCCATGCAGAAGCATGATGTCATCATGACGCCGGGCAGCGACGGTATGTATCTCGACTGGTATCAGGGCGACAGCAAGGTGGAGCCTGTAACCATTCCTAGTCCTCCTAGATATCTGGCTTCTACCTACAATTATAATCCGGTGCCTGATACCATCAAGGCGTTGGGACTGGCTCATCATATCCTGGGCGTTCAGTGTAACAACTGGTCGGAATATATGTATTCCAATGCCAAGATGGAGTATATGATGTATCCTCGTGCCATTGCTCTCTCTGAGATTGCATGGTCGCCAGTGAGCAGGAAAAACTTCAAGGATTTCTGCCGCCGACTGGATGCAAACAGTGTTCGTCTGGACGAGCGCCATATCCGTTATCATATCCCATTGCCTGAGCAGCCTTTCGGTTCTTGCGATAAGGTGGTCATTACTGGGGATACTGCGGTAACCTTTACCACCTCGCGTCCTATGAAGATGGTTTATACATTGGATGGAAGTACACCAACTCCTTCTTCTTCGGCTTATGCAGAGCCTATCAGGGTGAGTGGAAACACCATCATCAAGATAGCAACCATATTGCCTTCAGGCAAGATGAGCCGTATCAGAACCGTTGATGTTGAGAAGCAGACTTATGCTCCTGCTGTTAAGGTGGAGGACGCAAAACCTGGGTTGCAGATGAAGCGCATTAAGGGCAACTATCTGAAGGTTGACCAGCTGGAATGGGCTGATGCTGCCTGGGAGTGTGCAAACATCGAGGGCTTGGAGCAGATGAAGATTCAGCAGAAGGATGATGCTGCTACCTTGCGCGGTGCCAATAATTATGCTGCCATCGCTGAGGGCTACATCAATATTCCGGAGGATGGTGTCTATTATCTCTCTTCCCGTCTGGAGCAGGTTTGGATTGATAACAAACTCATGATCAGCAACGAGGGGGATGTGAAGGCTGGTACCAATCATGATACTTCTGTAGCATTGGCTAAGGGATTGCATCCTTTCAAGGTGGTTTTCCTCAGCAATATCGTTGGCGGCTGGCCTTCATGGTGGAGCAGTCTCGGTATTGAAATGCGCAAGGACAGCGAACAGAAGTTTACACCAGTAGATAACTCTATGTTTTTCAGAAAATAATAAAACAGATATGAGCATCAGAAATATAGCAAATGTATCGCTTTGCCTCGCCTTGCTGTCTGTCGGCAATGGCGTGGCGGCTCAGAACGAGTCGCGCTGGCATAATGTGGATATCAACCAGCAGAACCGCGAACCTCGCCGTGCTGCTTTCTTTGCATACGAGACCCTTGACAAAGCACAGAGTTTTGACAAGAGGAAGTCGGTCAGCTATCTTTCGATGGAAGGCATGTGGAAGTTTAACTTCGTGAAAGATTATAACAAGCGTCCTGCCAACTTCTTTGCAGCCAACTATGACGATTCGGAGTGGAAGGATTTCCCTGTACCGGGGCTGTTCGAACTGAACGGTTATGGAGATGCCACCTACAAGAATATAGGTTATGCCTGGGCTACCCAGTTTGATCCGAATCCTCCATACATCAGCGAACTCAACAACTATACGGGTTCTTATCGTCGTACTTTCGAACTTCCTAAGGACTGGAAGGGCAAGGATGTCTATTTCCATGTAGGTTCGGCTACCAGCAACCTGACCCTTTGGGTGAACGGCAAGTATGTGGGATATAGTGAAGACAGCAAGGTGGCTGCCGAGTTTAATATCTCCAAGTATCTGAAGCCGGGCAAGAACCTGATAGCTATGCAGGTGATGCGCTGGTGTGACGGTTCTTATTTCGAGGATCAGGACTTCTGGCGCTTTACAGGTATCGCCCGTGAGGTTTATCTCTATGCGCGTCCGAAACTTCATGCTGCCGATATCCGTCTTAATGCCGGTTTGGAGAATAACTACCAGGATGGTGTGCTGAACTATCAGATTGCGCTGAAGGGCGGCAAGACTGATGTGACTGTTGCCTTGTGCGATAAGGATGGCAAGCAGATAGCATCGGCTATCGGAGCTCAGGGTATAATCAAAGTACCGAAGGTGAAGGCTTGGACTGCTGAGACACCTTATTTATATAAGGTATACATCACTCTGAAGAATAAGCAGGGGGTAGCGGAGGTGATTCCGCAGAAGGTGGGCTTCCGCAATGTGGAAATCAAGAACGCCCAGTTGCTGGTGAACGGCAAGCCTGTACTGATAAAGGGTGCCAACCGGCATGAGATGGATCCGGATGGTGGATATGTGGTAAGTGTAGAGCGCATGATTCAGGATATCAGAATCATGAAACAGTTGAACATCAATGCGGTTCGTACCTGCCATTATCCTGACGATCCTCGCTGGTATGAACTCTGTGATGAATACGGACTGTATCTTACTGCTGAGGCTAACCTCGAATCTCATGGTATGGGATATGGGGAGAAATCACTCGCTAAGTTCCCTGAGTATCTCCAGACTCACATCGAGCGCAATGAAGGTAATGTGAAAAGTTTTATCAATCACCCTTCTATCATCGTATGGAGTTTGGGTAATGAGTGTGGCTACGGCATCAACTTCGAAAAGACCTATGACTGGGTGAAAGCGCTCGACAAGACCCGTCCTGTTCAGTATGAGCGTGGCGGTTATGACAGCAAGACCGATATCCACTGTCCGATGTATATCGACTACGAGGAGAGTGAGAAATATTGCAAGAGTGATGGTGTTAAACCATACATCCAGTGCGAATATGCTCATGCCATGGGTAATTCGGAAGGTGGTTTCAAGGAATATTGGGACCTCATCCGTAAGTATCCTAAGTATCAGGGTGGCTATATCTGGGACTTCGTAGATCAGGGCTTGCATCGCAGCATCATGATTCCAATGAAGGTAAAACCAGAAATGCTGACCAATGAGCAGCTCCGACAGATAGAATATACTTATGGTGGCGACTACAACAGTTACGACCCAAGCGACAATAACTTCAACTGCAACGGAATTGTAGGTCCAGACCGCCAGCTCAATCCTCATGCCTACGAGGTGGCTTACCAGTACCAGAACATCTGGGCTACCCTGAAGGATGCAGCTAAGGGCGAAGTGAACGTGTATAACGAAAACTTCTTCCGTGATCTGAGCAACTATGCTTTGGCATGGAGCCTCATCGAAGATGGTGTGGAGACACAGAACGGTACGATCGCCGACATCGACGTAGCTCCTCATCAGACCAAGACTTTCACCCTTCCTTACGACCTCACCCAGGCAAAGGGCAAGGAGATTTTCCTCAACATCGACTTCCGCCTGAAGAAGGCTGAACCGCTGATGGAAGCAGGACAGATTGTTGCCTACAACCAGTTGGTAGTAAAGGCTAATAAGTGCGACAAGTCATGTGCAGCCAACCAGGCAGAGACAGGCAAGGTAAAGAATGTAAAGACCAAGTTTACAGACAAGAAGGGCGAACAGGACATTACCGTTTCAACAGCCGACCTGACCGTAAAGGTAAACCGCACAACTGGTTTCATCTCTGAATACACCTATCAGGGCAAGTCATTTCTCGGCGAAGGCGGTACTTTGAAGCCAAACTTCTGGCGTGCTCCTACCGATAATGACATGGGTGCAGGATTCCAGAAGAAATTCAAGGCATGGAAGAACCCTAAGTTGGAATTGAGCGGAATTACCATAGAAAAGAACAAGAAGGCGAATACCTACACCATCTGCGCCAACTACAATATGCCAGAGGTCATGGGCAAGCTGGAACTGATCTATCAGATTATGCCAAACACAGGTGCCGTAAAGGTGACCGAGAACTTCATCGCAACAGAAGGCGAGAAAGTAAGCGACCTCTTCCGCTTCGGTATGCTGATGCAGTTGCCATACGAAATGGACAAGAGCCAGTACTACGGCCGTGGCCCTATCGAAAACTACTCCGACCGTGAGGACTGCATGAAGATTGGCATCTACAGCGAGAATGCAGACAACCAGTATTTCCCATACATCCGTCCACAGGAAAGTGGAACCAAGGGCGACATCCGTTGGTGGAAACAGACTGATGCAGCAGGCTTCGGATTCATGGTAAAGAACTGCAAGCCATTCTATGCAAGCGCCATCCACTTCGATACAGACGAGTTGGATGATGGAGACGAGAAAGAGCAGCGCCACAGTTTCAACCTGAAGAAGTCAAAATTCACCAATCTCTTCCTCGATGCAGAGCATTCTGGTGTGGCAGGTGAGAACTCTTGGGGTGCATGGCCTTTGGAGAAATATCGCCTCCATTATGGCGATAAGAACTTCACTTTCGTGCTCATTCCATTAGATAAATAGTAGAAAAACAGAGAATTGGATAAAAATCCAATATATTTAAACAGAAAATCCACCTCATTCGGGGTGGATTTTTTTATCTTTGCAGCAAATTACTGCACCACCTATATTTAATAAGGTGTAAGTACAGACCTAAAAAATAAAAATAACGAACAATATGAGAAAAGCAAAATTTTTCGCAGCAGCATTGCTGGCGATGTCTTCACTCGGAGCTTTCGCACAGCATCAGTTTACTGTTCAGGCTAACAAGCCTGGAGCAGAAATCCAGCCTACCATGTATGGTATCTTCTTCGAGGATATCAACTTCGGTGCC
>OQVP01001088.1_pt1 | contig 9941 bp, 9 predicted proteins | sample 1691541 | NCBI WGS metagenome assembly OQVP01 (sample SAMN03418258, study PRJEB22391) | human gut metagenome | biome: human-gut; feature: organic feature; material: feces | host: Homo sapiens | place: Tanzania | collected 2013-01 | reverse complement strand
GTTAAGGAGTTAAGACGATAGTCGGAGTGCTCCGAGTTGCTCCAAGCGCTCCGAGCTGCTCCGAGTGCTCCAAAAATCCCCGCCCAAAAATCCCCTCAAAAAAATCCGAGTGCTCCGAGCTGCTCCGAGTGCTCCAAAAAATCCCCACCCCAAAAAGCCAAAAAAAAGATTGCCACCCGCCAAGCGGGCAGCAATCATTATATCAAACAATTATTGTCTTTAAATCAGAAAATTTAAAATTATTCCTGGAACTTGAAGTTCTTAACCAATGCGGGGGGGTGGGTTTTGGATTGAAAGTGTTGGAAAAAATTAAAAAATGATTAATATTTTGCATATTTTTGTTACAATTTGGGAAAAATGCTTATCTTTGCACTATAAAATTATATACACTATAAAATCATTAAATGTTATCAGAGAACTAATTAGTTATAAATTAGTATTTTGAAAAAACTATTACTAAGCAGACTATGGCTAACGCAAAATTAGACACATTAGATTACAAGATTTTAAAGATGCTTTCGATTGACGCAAGAAAGCCTTATCTTGAAGTGGCTCGCGCCTGTGGCGTGAGTGGCGCCGCTATTCATCAGCGTATTCAGAAACTATATAGCATGGGTGTGGTGAGAGGTTCGATTACATTGATTGATCCATCATCGGTAGGATTCGACACTTGTGCTTATGTGGGTATTTTCCTGAACGACTCATCGAAGTACGACGAGGTGATTGAACACCTCAAGGAAATGCCTGAAGTGGTGGAATGCTATATCACAACCGGCAAGTACGACATGTTTGTGAAGCTTTACGCAAAGAATAACGACCATTTGCTCCACTTAATTCACGACAAGTTCCTGACTATGGGTCTTGGCAGAACCGAAACACTGATTACCTTCAAGGAAGTGTTTAAACGCCAAATTCCTGTAGAAGACTAAGAAACTCTTCATTTTTTTATTTGGACAACCTTTCCTCGCCCAGGTTTCGCATTTTCTCTGTTGTGGCTTGCCCATGATGAGACAGGCGTGACCTGAGTGAGGATTTTTATTTATTAAACTATGAACGATAAGGCACATATTCTTCTCGATGCTATCAGTATAGCTCGTGGAGCAGGACAAATTCAGATGGCGAACTTCCGTAGCGCCACGCTGAAAGTGGAAACGAAGGACAATGAGTACGACTTGGTGACGGCAGCCGATAAGGCTTGCGAGGCATTTGTGGCAAGCAAGGTGCATGAATTGTATCCCACACATTCGGTGTTGAGCGAGGAATCGGGCGACGACGATGTGAAAAGCGATTGGCAATGGGTGGTTGATCCAGTGGACGGCACCACCAACTTCAAATCGGGACTGCCTTATTTCACCATTTCGATTGGTATTCGCTACCGTGGCGAAACGGTGATAGGGGTGGTGTATGCGCCACGCCTCGACGAACTGTTCACCGCCGTGAAGGGCGAGGGTGCGATGCTCAATGGCGAACCCATTAAATGCTCGGCTTGCACCTCGATTTCGCATGCCGTGGTTTGCACAGGATTTCCTTACGACAAGGCGGAAAATGCCGATAACAACATAGCCGAATCGGTGCGCATGATTCCAAAGGTGCGTGGTTACCGCCGTTTGGGCTCGGCATCGCTCGACATTTGCTACACAGCGGCTGGCATTCTCGACGCCTTTTGGGAACTGAATTTGCACATTTGGGACGTGTGTGCGGCATATTTGATAGCCACTGAGGCAGGGTGTGAGATTCACCGCCTGCGCACCGACCGTGCCGAATCGGTGCTGATTTCGCCCAAGGCACTCACTCAGCCCATGCTTGATGTGCTGCTGCCCTCAACAATATAACGGTTTACACACAAACGCTTTATGAAGAGGGGATATTCCCTTGGTGTGTTATTAATGCAATTAGCAAAGTATCAAAGCATTAGAAACATGCCAAAGGCATGTCCCTACGTTATATTGGATTGTTTTTTTTGATATAACTTTCTTTATTTTGGTGCTTCGTTGATGGGTGATGGCATTTTGGAGAGCGCGCGGAAGTAGTGGACCATGATGGGGAGGGTGATGGCTGCCGAAATCGCATCGGCGAAGGTTTGACACACCTCCACACCGAAAATGCCCCAATAGATGGGCAGCACGATGATGAGTGGAATGAAACACAAGCCATTTCGCAGTGCCGCTACCACATTGGCGGAGATTGCCCAACCGCTCGTTTGCAGCGCCATGTTGCTCATGATGATGAAGGCGGTGAGCGGCCAAGTGATGATTTGCCATCGCAGCGCCGTGGCACCCACTTCCACCACGGCAGGGTCGTGGCGCATGAGGTCGATTACCTCTTCGGCAAAGTAGAAGCCAGCCACACAGCACACCACCAGGAACATAAGGCAGAGTTTGATGGCGTAGAAATATCCTTTGCGCACACGCTTAAAGAGGCGTGCGCCGAAGTTGAATCCGCAGAACGGCTGGAATCCTTGACCAATGCCAATCACCACCGAGAACACCACAAAACTCACACGCCCCACAATGCTCATGCCGGCAATGGCAGAGTCGCCAAACGAGGCTGCCGCCAAATTGAGCAACATGGTGGAAACGCTTGCCAGACCTTGGCGCGAGAGCGATGGCGTGCCGCCTTTCAGCATCTCCGTCATGTAGTGCTTGTTGAGGGTGATGAATTTCAGCGTGAGGCGCAGATTTCCGCCCCTTGTCGCCAACACGTACAATACGATAAAGCCGAACAACTCGCTGAGAATGGTGCCGATAGCCGTGCCGGCAATGCCCATTCCGAAGGTGAATGTGAACAGCGGCACCAGCGCCACGTTGAGCACCGCGCCCGTCATCATACCCACCATGGCAGAGACGGCGTTGCCCTGAAATCGCATTTGATTGTTGAGCGTCATGGTGGCGGTAACGATAGGCGTGCCGAGCAGCATAATGCCTAAATACGTTTTGGTGTAGGGGAGAATGGTGGGCGTGGAGCCGAATGCCATGGAAAGCGGTTCGAGAAACAGCAATGCCACGATAGCCAAAGCCACACCTGTGATGATTGACAAATAAAACGACGTGCTTGCCATTCGTTCGGCTTCGTTGCGGCGTTTGGCTCCGAGTTGGCGTGAAATGTAGGTGCCAGAGCCTTGCCCGAAGAAGAAACCGATGGCTTGCACAATAGCCATAGCAGGGAACGCCACGCCCACAGCGGCGGTGGCTTGCGTATTGATTTGCCCCACATAGTAGGCATCCACGAGGTTGTAGATACTCGTGACAAGCATACCGGCGATAGTGGGGATAGCCATGCGAGAAATCACCTTTCCCACATTGCCACGCGTGAGGAATATGTAGTTGTCTTTGTTTGTCATTATCTGAGTAGAATCATTACGCCACTGATGGCGAGATAAATATACACTAAAGTGCGCAGCAGATTGATGGATATTCGGCGGAATACCAGTGCGCCAATCACATTGCCGATAATCACCCCGCCTATGCCGTAAAGGAAACCGTAGCCCACGGCAGGCGTGACGAAACCGTTGTAGGCACGCACCATCGCCATGCCTATGTTGCCAATCAGGAAGTAGGTTTGCACCGTGGCCATATAGTGGTTTTTATCGGTTTCGGAAGCGAGGAAATAGAGCACCGCCGGTGGACCTTGCATGGCGAAAAGTCCGCCCATAATGCCACTGAGCGAACCAGCCGCCACTTGTGTGGAGCGCGAGGGCTTGAGGTGGATATGCCCGTTGATAAACAAGAAATAGATGCTCGCAAAAATGAGCACGCAGCCTAAAATGGTGTTGAGCACGGTGTCGTGAATCTGTGTGAGGGCGAAAATGCAGATGGCTGAAAACGCCATGAACGCCACGAGAATGAGCCAAAGGTGATTCCAGCGGATATGGCGCCACATCCTCACTGCCACTATCAGCGAGGTGCAAAGCGCCAAGATTCCAGATAGGGCAGTGGCTTCGCCGTAGCTGGGCATGAGTGCCGTGAGCCACGTCATGATGAAGATGCCGAATCCGAAGCCCGTGACACGCTGCACGAAGCTCGCTCCGATACAAAGCAGTAGTAAATATAGATGCGCGTCCATGTTTTCAGTTCTGCGTTGAGAGATTTTTTAAAAATCGGTTACTCGTTGCCGTCTTCCTCGTTGAGGGTTTTGAGTGCCACTTTTGCAGATTTGTGCTGCTGATTGGCGGCTTTCTCATACCAGTATCTTGCCAGTTTGTGGCTTTTCTTGATGCCGAATCCGAAGTGGTAGCAAACGCCTAACTTGTATTCAGCCTCCGCATAGCCCTTCTCGGCTGCTTTTTTCCACCATTCAATGGCTTTGTCGAGGTCTTTTTCCACTTGGTCGCCCTTCATGTATTCCACACCCAGCATGGTTTGTGCCACCGAATCGCCTTTCTCGGCTTTCTGCCTCAATTCTGCGATGTTTGGCTTCGGGGCTTCGTGTTCACCACTTCGTGGTGTGGCAGAGGCGGTGGTGGTGCTTTGTGGTCTTTGGCGATGCGTTTTGCGCTTGTTGCGCCGGCGCTTTGTGGTGGTTTTGCGTTGCGTGGTGGTGTCGGGTTTGGTGGGCATGGCTTCCACGCTCACGCCTTCAATTTCAGCCACGGTTTTCTGCGTGCTGTAGCAACTGCCCAGCACCAGCATCAACGATGATATGATAAAAATGAGTAATCGCATAAATAATGTATACAATATACAAAATTACTGCTTTTATCCTTAGTAATCAAACGCTGTGTGGAAAAAGCAACGGAATGTTGCCGCCATTGGGTGAGGCGGGCAACATTCCGTTGGGAATATGCTTATTGAGGAATGTGTCAAATGCGTTGATTCATTGCTGTTTGTATCGAAACATGCCGAAGGCATGTCCCTACGTTATGATGCAAATTTGACACACACTCGTGTGGGGATTAATCTTCTTTCTTTGCTTTGAGGCAAGAGCAGATGAGGAAGCCGATAAGGGCGAGGTAGATGACCACAGCCAAAGCGCTTGTCACGCCATCGCTCAATGGACATTCGTAAGAGAAGCCAGAGAGGGTCATACCTGCGCTCACCACACCCATCAATGCGCCACCTGCGATGAAACCGCTGGCGAGCAAAGTGCCTTTTTCTTGACGAGCCTTGTTGAGTTTTTCGTCTTTGCTGCGAGAGCCTACAAACCAACTGATAGCACCACCCACGAGCAATGGAGCGTTGAGGTGGAATGGAATGAACATACCCAAAGAGAATGCCAAAGCAGGCACACCGAGCCAGTTGAGCAAGCAAGCGAACACCGCACCCACAGAGTAGAGAATCCATGGAGTGTCGCCACCCATCATCAGAGGGTCGATCACGGCAGCCATTGCGTTGGCTTGTGGAGCAGCCATCACGTCGGGGTTGGTGAAGCCGTAAGCCTTGTTGAGCAGGAGAATCACACCACCCACGGTAGCGGCCGACACCAGAGTGCCCACTGCTTTCCAAGTTTGCTGCTTAGCAGGAGTAGAGCCGAGCCAGTAGCCAATCTTCATATCGGTAACCATACCGCCAGCCATAGAGAGCGCGGTGCAAACCACACCACCAATCACCATTGAAGCGATGATGCCTTGGGTGCCGCTTAAGCCGATAGCCACGAAAATGGTGCTTGCCACGATGAGGGTCATCAAAGTCATGCCCGATACAGGGTTGCTGCCCACGATAGCGATAGCGTTGGCTGCCACGGTGGTGAACAGGAAGGCGATAACCACTACCACGAAGAATGCCACGATGGCTTGTGTGAGGTTGCCGATCACGCCAATCCAGAAGAACACGAAAGTGACGATGAGCGCAGCGGTGAGTGCAAACACGAGAAGTTTCATTGAAATGTCTTTCTGTGTGCGCACAGGCTTTTCTTCGTCGCCCTTCTTGCTGAACGACTTACCTGCCAAACCAACGGCGCTCTTAATCACGCCCCACGACTTGATAATGCCAATCACACCACTCATGGCGATACCGCCGATACCGATAGAGCGAGCGTAGTCCTTGAAGATGGCATCGGAAGCCATTTCTGCCATTTCGGGAACCATAGAGCCGAGCAGAGGAACGATGCACCACCAAATGAAAGCGCTACCAGCGAAAATGATGAATGCGTAGCGAAGGCCCACGATGTAGCCCAGACCGAGCACAGCAGAGCCGGTGTTGATGCTGAACATCATCTTGGTGTTGTGGGTGAAAGTTTGGAGCGCAGGGATAGCCTGTGTGCTGAGCACCTCTTTCCACCAGCCGAATGTGCTGAGGAAGAAGTCGTACAAACCGCCCACCAAACCTGCCATCAGCAATGGCTTGGCTTGGCTGCCGCCCTTCTGGCCGCTGATAAGCACCTGTGTGGTGGCAGTGGCTTCAGGGAAGGGAAATTTGCCGTGCATGTCCTTTACGAAATACTTACGGAAAGGAATGAAGAACAGAATGCCGAGCAAACCGCCGAGGAGTGAACTGAGGAACACTTCAAGGAAGTTGACGGTGATTTCGGGGTACTTCGCCTGCAAGATGTAGAGCGCAGGCAAGGTGAAGATGGCACCAGCCACCACAATGCCCGACGCTGCGCCGATCGACTGGATAATCACGTTTTCGCCGAGCGAGTTTTTACGTTTGGTCACGCCGGCAATACCTGCTGCGATGATAGCAATAGGAATTGCTGCTTCAAACACTTGTCCCACTTTCAACCCAAGGTAGGCTGCGGCGGCACTGAAAATAACTGCCATAATCAAACCCATCGACACAGAGTAGCCAGTGGCTTCGGGGTACGTCTTGTCAGGACGCATGGGGGGAACGTATTCCTCTCCCGGTTTGAGTTCGGTGAATGCGTTTTCGGGCAAGCTCATGCTTTCTTGCACTTCGTCATTCAAAACATTAGTTGAATCGTCTTTCATTAATTTACTATGTTTTTATTTGTGAGTAATCAATTATGCGAAGTTACATAAAATCTCCCGAAAAACTGACCAATTTATCAGTAAAAAGCACAATTTTTTTGAAAGAGTGAAGAAAGGGAAGAGAAGTTAAGAAGTTAAGAAGTTAAAGAAGTTAAGACGATAGTTTTGGCTTCTGTTAATTTGCTTGGTGGGGGGAGGGGAAGGGAAGTTAAGGAATTAAGAAGTTAAAGGAGTTAAGACGATAGTTTTTTTCTTCTGTTAATTCTCTGTATAATGTGTTCACTCTAAAAAAAGTGAAGGCTAAAAAGCATCAAGTTTTTTAGCCTTCACTAACGAATGAGGGATTAATTGTTGTATGACGGTGATATTGTTCTACTTGACGAATTTGGTGGCAGATGTACTGCCGTCGGTGTATGTTGTAACCATAATGTTGATGCCATCAAATGGAGTGGTGTGTGCCACGCCTGTAGGGGTGTAATAGATTACGTTTTCCACCTGCTTGTTGGCACTGATGGTGTCCACTCCTGTAACCACACCCTTGGCAGGATAGTCGAGGTCGAAGAAGAATTGTCCCATTACAGGGGCTCCAGTGGCGTCGGTGCCAATTTTGTAGGTGTAGCACACCGATTTTGGGGCAGTTGAAGAATCGTCGCAGTCGGCATTGGCGGCGCACCCTGCTTTCAATATGAATACGCAACCTTGCACATTGAGCGAGAATGTTTTAAAGATTTCAGGGTCAATAGCATCTTGGTTTGTGACCTTGTTGTCAGAAATCATGCACAATTTGTCTTCTGCATTATTGGTGTGCGTGCTTATGCCATATTTTTCGAAAGTGTCTTCAGATTTGGCGGTAGTGAACGAAATCACCTTGCCGTCGTCGAATCCATCATCGGCAAGGGTGTTGTCGAGATTGATTCGCTTTTTGCTCCAGTTTTCTTTGTGCAAATAGTAGGTGTCGTCCACGTATTTGTCGTATGACACGATGTCGTAGTACCCTTTTTTCTTCGAAAGCACGGGCTCGTCGGCTGTTCCTGTCCATTTTGTGCGCAGATAGTAAACATAGTAGTATTTTTTGTTGCCACTGTTGTACCATTTTGCGAGGTCGGCTTGAATGTGTCGATAGTTGTTGCTCACGTCAACGTAAGGCTTGAGTATGCCCCCACGGGCTTTAGAGTTAGAAGTCACTTCTCGGCAGAATTGCAAGTCTTTGTATTCGTCAGAAATCTGCTGTCCGAGTTTTCCTGAAGGAATGTTTAGCGAGGAGATGTGCATGTTTTGCACATGTAAGTCGCGCAATTCAACGCATCCGCTCAGGTCGAGTTTGTGCAGCCAGTTGCCTTTTGGCAATTGGCGTGCTCCCCAAATTGAATTGTGAAACCATAAAGATTGGAGTTTGGTGTGCTTGCTCAAATCCAGTTCGTCGGTGTATGTGCTAAAGGCGTGTAGGAAAGCCAAGTTGGGGAAATTGTCAATAAGGCTCTGCATCGAGTAGTTTTTGTCAAACCCATACATCGTGTCGAAAATAGCAAGTTCGAAAAGTTTTTCATTTCTGTTGGCGTCGATGCCCATCAGATTGAAGTTGTGCGCCATCTCAAGCCGTTCCAGATTAGGGTATGGAGTGATGTCGAAATGACTGAAATTGTTGTTGTTCAAGTTCAAGTATTTGAGTTTGGATAGTTTGTCGATACCAGTGGTTCCCACTTCTTTCAATTTGCCGTAGTCGAGGTCGAGATATTCAAGTTGAGTGTTGTATTGGAGATCGATGTTTCCTTCTGTAATTGGCGAGAATCTTCCCAAGTAGGCATTATCGTCGCCAGCAATGTTGCGGTTGAATTCAAGTCTTTTCAGATTGGTGAAATATTCGATGCCTTTGAGGTTGATAACCCCTGCGAAGGTTTTCTTATTGGCATCGGTTTCAAGTGCCCCATAGTCGCCATAGTTGCCTAAATTGTTCAGTTCGGTGATGGTTTCGCAGTCGATAACGATGTGCTCGTTGCTGCCGCCGTGTGCTCGTCCGAAGTCGGCATAGTTTTTCTTCAATGTGGCTTTCCCTATTATTTTATGGGTGGCCTCATCGTAAACCTGTGCGAAATTTTCAATCAGGTATTTTTCGAAATAAGCGTCTGTAACCCTCTTGTCTTTAGTCAGCACAGAAGTCCACTGCTTGTCGGGTATTAGTTTCCATTTTTGAGCATCAGAGTTGTTTTTGGTGTAGAGATGCACGTTCACGCCATTCTTGAATTTGTCAGAACTTGTGGCACCATCTATGTCAAGTGCCAGGTTCTCGTTGAGTTTTGACACGATTTGGAATGATCCGTCATCGTTTTTGAGGATTTTCCATTGTTGTGCGTCGCTCCCGTTCCATTCGTAAATTTGAACGTTGGTGCCAGGGTTTGCCTGAGCATTCGTCACATCGAGCACTTTGTCGTTTCTTTTGATTCTGTAATAGCCCCCACCTGTAGGGTAAAGTTCAAAGGTTTGGTTAGATTTCCAAATTTGTACATTGGCATTGTTGTCTTTGCTGTCGCCGTTAATGTCTAATCTATAGGAGGTGTTGGCAAAGCAGAGTATTCTGTATGTGCCTTGTAGGTCAGGGGAGGATAGGTCGAGCAACTTCTTGTCTTTCAGTTCGCCATCTGAGGGCACAAGATAAGTGCGCTTTGCTGCGTCGGCTTCCGTGTAAGTGTCGGCACTTGCAGAGAAAGTAGCGGCAAGGACAATACCGATTGCCACTATTAGTTTGAGTTTGAAAATGTTTTTCATACCTTTATGAGAAAATGTTTAAGAACTGGAACTTTAAAGCACTCGGCTTGAAAAATGCCAGTTCTGGTGAAAATATGATGTTAATAGCCTTTGTTAATTATTTTTTTTGCAAATATATGAAAAATTATGCATAAGTATTACTGTTTTTGGGAAAAAATTAAAGAGTGAAGAAAAAGTGAGGGAGAAGTTAAGAGGGTTTAGTGGATAAATACTGGGGGCAATGATTATGCATTGTTGCAGAATTGTGAATGGAATCAGAAACAAAAACATAAAAAACAGCCTTGGAGCAACGTGGAATGCTTCGCATTTGGCG
>OQVP01001083.1_pt1 | contig 9970 bp, 8 predicted proteins | sample 1691541 | NCBI WGS metagenome assembly OQVP01 (sample SAMN03418258, study PRJEB22391) | human gut metagenome | biome: human-gut; feature: organic feature; material: feces | host: Homo sapiens | place: Tanzania | collected 2013-01 | reverse complement strand
ACAGTTATCATCATTGATAAAATTATTTTGATTTGAAATATCAATAAATAAAAATGCGTTAGTGTTGTCTGGTTGTTTTGTTGCCTGGTTGAGGAATAAAATATCGATAAATAAAAATAAACAAATATATTTTTATTTGTTTTTTATATTGATATTTTATTTTCTAAACAACCAAACAACATTAGGGATTACTTACCAGAAATCTGAGTCAACGACCTTATTGGCGCCTGAGATGGAGATGGAATCTGTGGAGCCGGCGCTATTAGCGTTTGCTTGAGGGGAATATGAGATTATGATGATGCTGGCTATAAGAACGATTATCATGGCGACAAGAGATAGATTCAGCATATTGTGCCACTGGCTATTCATTCCCATCAGTTGCTTGACTTGCGCCACATCAGCTGGGCGACGCTTCACATCGTCTTCGGCACATAGATGCCCTATCTTCATCATGCGCCTGCAGTAAATGGCTTCAGCCAGTTGAATCAAGACTTTTCCAAATGAGAATATGTCAGCACTTGGATCGCTCTGAGCTCCAGGTATCAACTGCTCTGGAGCCATATAGCCACGTGTGCCAGCAGGAATTTTCAGTATGCAGAATGTTTCACTGTCCGACAATCCGAAATCGATGAGCTTCACTTTCCCTCCCTTGTGAGTAATCATGATGTTTGAAGGTTTTATATCGCGATGCACTATCTGCTTAGCATGCAAATATTCCAAAGCGTCAAGGAGCCCGTTGGCTATCTTGCGCGCCATGCTGTCGGTGATGCCGCCTTTAGACATAAGAGACTCCAGCGACTCGCCATCTATATACTCCATTACGATACAGTCGCCCAGTTCGCCTACGGTCTCAAAACTAATGGTGCGGCATATATTTGGATGATCGAGCTGAAAACCGATTTCGAACTCCTTCATGAGTGCCTGACGATAAACAGGAGTAAGCATAAAATCGGGCTTCAGGCATTTGAGTACGTAACGCTTGCCATATCTTACGGCAGTGAAGAGACGTGCAAAGCCTGTATTTGAGACGTAGCATTCGGCTATATTGGTGAAACTGCCGTCCTGCCTGCCTGTGATTAAGCCTGCTTCGGTGTTTATGTCTATCACATAGCCTGAGGTGGATTGTTGGGTATCTTCTTTCATACGGGAGGGTATTGTTGGTAACCAACGGTAAAAGCCGTTGGCACAGTGGCGGGATGTTATTGCTTTTTATCTACGGTTATTATGGTCAATCCGCCATTTCTTCCTGCCACGAATGGGGCTGTGCGTTTGCCTTGTCGCTCTATGAATGGGAGGTAGAGAGGACTGCCCTTGATGAAGCAACCAGTGATAAAGCGGTCGTCAGGCTGCACTTTGCTGTTGTGCGACTCGAGGACGCGATAAGTGCTATTGCCGAGATAATCCAGCAGAAGCATACGATTTGGCGCCCATCCTATCTCTACCCTATCGCCTTGCTGCAATTCGCTACTGACGATTTGTCCAGCTTGAAAAAACGAAGAGTTGTAGTAGGAACTGCTTTTAAGCCATTCCACGAACGTGTCGAAATCGTAGTGACCAATATATTTCGCAAGCAGATTGAGAGTCTGCACACGCGGTTTGTGTGAATCGCCTACATAACCGAAGAGTCGCTTCAATGTGGAAGCGGACACTGACGAATCAGTCTTACCTATATGCAAGGAAAACTCTTCAAAGTCGGTCGTGGTCTTGAGCTGTTTGCCGAATTTCTTTTGTATATATTTTTTCAGTTCTTCTATTTCTGGTGTGCTCATATTCATTTCTTTATAAAGTTTTACTTATAAGTCATCTATTATATTCTGAAACACTTTCCATTGTAAGTCAGCCCTATAATATGCTTTTCTGCCCTTTGGCACGTGCAGACGACAGGTCTTGGTGAAGTCAATGCCAGAAGTGGAGAATGTCGTCTTATAGCATACAGGAGGCATATTAGCGCTGACATAGAGGTCGGAGAGCTGGCATCCGTCAAAGGCGTATTCGGAGAGCGATTTCACTTTCGCTCCGATGCGCACAATCTTCAGGTGGTTACAATTCTGGAATGTTCCGGTGGGTAATTGCTCCATAGCGTTCGGGAGGACTACTTCCTTCACCTTACTATCATAGAATATGCACTGCCCCAATTGGGTTAATCCTTCAGGCAGGACAATTTTCTCAATACTGCAATCACGGAAAGCATAGTTGCCGAGAGACTCTACAGTGGCAGGCAGTACGAATTCGCCCTTCTTTCCCATCGGAAACCACAGAATCTTCCTGCCATCAATGCTCATCAGTACGCCATCGCTGCACGAGTAACTGACATTAGCAGGCGAGACATCAATGCTCTCCAGCGATGTGCAACCAGCTGATGGCGTTATCTCCACGACGGAAGCAGGAACGGAGAGACTACGAAGAGAGGAGCAATCAGCAAAGGCATCTTTCTCTATCTTTACGGCAGTCATTGGCAGGCTGATATGTTTCAGATTCTGGCACGAGCGGAAAAGTCCGGTTCCTATCACTCCCTCTTCCGTCACTCTGGATTCACCATATTCCCCACCGCCAGCCACTATACTTGCGCCAGCAATGTCAATATCGGCAAGAATGCCTTCCGTGGCATTGCCATTGATGTCGCGTCCAGCCATCATTCGGAGCGTGCGAAGGTCATCGCCATTGAGCGGTCCAGCCAATGTGATGCTGGAATATTTATATTTATCCTCACCAATAAGAGTGGATAAAAAGCCCGGTTCGCCAAGCACGACAGCCGAAGAGGTGGTGAAACGGAGTTCCTCGCCCTCTGCTTCCCCATTTTTGTTTGTAGCATACGGTGTCAGGCTATATGAAGTATTAGGCGACAGCCCATCAATACGCAGTCTGTAAAGTCCATTTTTATCAGTTCCTTCTGACTGTACAAATGTTCTGACCTCGTTATCTCCATTGCTCTCCGTGCAATATATGCGACAGCCATTGAGAGTCACAGGGTCTCCCCCATTATCGACAATGCCGTAGCCCACAATCACGCTCATCGGACCGCTGCTTAATATCTCCGCTTTACCGACGGTAGGGCGATGGTTGGGAGCGGTGGTAAAATTGAGCATTTCACCAGATAAAGAGGCAGTGCCATTACTGCCCTGAAGCATATAATAATAGGTAGTGCCGGCAGTTAGCCCTGACAGATGCAGGGAGACACTATCATCATGTTCAGCAGTGGCATCCTGCTTGACATTCATGCTCGCGTCATTGCCGAAGCGGAACCATAGTTTTGGCTTTACGACACCTTTGTCTGTAAAGCACTTGCCATGGAGCGTTGCCTCGGTGCGACTAATATCCGAAGCAGACAATGTCAAGAGACGTGGCTCGAAATTGTCGGGCTTGTCACTGGAGCAAGAGCATAAGACGGCAACGACAAGGCTGTAAATATATAATATGCGTTTATTCATTGCTCGCTTCTTTGAGTTTGACATTTTTCTTATGCTTGCGTAGTTTGGTCAATAATCCTGTTTTACCAAAACAGATACCGACACCAATGCCAGCCTGCCATTGTTTTCCAGCAATAGTCAGAGCAGACGCGCTGATATTAAGCTTTCCTACTGTGACGATGACACCTACCTCGGCGGCAAAGCCCTTATCGGTCAGTCCTTCATTCTGAAGCCAACCGCCACCTTCACTATCTGCAAGTTGCCATGACGTAATCTGACTACCATAGCCTATACCTTCAAATATATTCCACTTACCGTTAATCCGATGTATTGCGCCAATAGTCAAAGCATATTCTGACGTTTGGGTTTCCCCAGAATAGTAAGGCTTATTGCTAATGTTTGGGCGATAGCCGTCACGATCGCAATTACCTATAGTCTCAGGAGAAGAATGCAGATTGGTGCTGGCATGGAAATAGACGCCGTGCTGGCGCATGATAGCAGCGAAGCAACCCCAAGAAGGTCCATCGGTGTGCATTGAGGCAGTCAGCAAGGCATAACCATGCAGTTGCCTTAACTGCCTTGTCGGAGCTACGACGACGGTATCCACGACCGTTTTGGTAAAGACGATAGTGTCATGCCTCTCCACCAACTTTGCTTCAGGCAAACGGAGGCGCATCTCATAGGTCATTCGGCTTTCGAGTTTAGAACCAAACTGATAGTCGCGCATCACTCCCCACTGCGGATGCTTGAGCGTAATGGATTTAGAGCCTTTGGGCAGGTAGAGCCATATCTCGCCCACCTCGTCGCGTCGCTTCACGATTCCAAGAGGTGAGGAGAAAGCAAACTCACTCGGAGCCACCACTTTCACGAGAGCGCAAGCCTCACCATTGAGATCGCGGACGACATCGATGAATGCGCTTACATCGCTGGGCAACTGCTTGAAACTCTCGACAGAGAATGTGCTGTCAGGCTTCTCTTGCTCAGTAGAGAAACAGAATGCATTAGCTTCGAAAATGGAAATACAAGACGAGGCTATCACATACGCCACACAGAGCATTGCCTTGCGGAGCGTATGCAAAACTATTCTTATGACTTGCTTACTACTCTTCATATATGCTATTCAAGATTAAAGTCGGAGATTCCTATCACCTCGTCAGCGCTTCCCACTGTGGATGAAGGTTGCCATGTGCGAACATGAATCAGGGGCATGGAAGGATTACGGAAGTCCCATAGCAGAAACAGAAAGCCATCATCGGCATAGCGATCGCTCTGATAACGCTGGCGAAGCGTGACTCCATAAATACCATCCATTGTGGGATGGCGCATGATGCGGAAATCAGAGAATCTCACATCCACCTTCTTATTGCCGGCAAAGACTTTGGAAAGGCGCGACAGATACTCGTGCTTGGAATGTATCGCATAGTTTACTCTGCCGTCAGCCTTTGGGATTTCGCCATCTCTTGACGGTCTTACAATATTGCCTACTATTATCAATGCCTCGTCACTAAACACTTGCCAAAGGAAATCTATATCCTTTGTGGTGTATGCAGTTCGGAAATGCTCGCAATAATTGAGTATCTGCTTACGGCGGGAAGCGTCGGTATCTGAAAGCTTTCCATTGATTATCTTTGTAGCTTCGGCATAGAACGGATTACTTCTTGCCAGCTTTCGGATGTCCGTCTGCGGAAGTTTCACCTCTTTCCGATTGGACGAAGACTGGGCTTGAGAATTGCTAACGCCATCTGTCTCAGGAGCGACTCTTGCCACTTTGCCTTCTTGCGTTGCAATTTCCTGCTGGCTTACGTGCTCGGCAGTGGACAAGAAAGAGATATTGCCAGACTTATCTATATATCCTTCACGCCCTGTAGCCATTTCCCTAAATCGCAGTTTGCCATTGCGAAAATGCGTATCGAGCAAGCATCCACTCAGCGGAACGCGAAAGATTATGTCGCCCTTAGCATCTTCCACGAAATACTGTTTGCCTCCATTCAGCATGGTCTGCTCCACCAGTTGCAGTCCTTCTATGACCCCATAGCGTGCCTCCGAAGCCACATTTTTGTCTGTCGCAGAAGGTTTCATCCATAAGATAATGACCCAAACTGACAGTATCAGCACAAGGAATGATAAGATATATGTTAGTTTATTCATTGATAACTACTTAATGACCCACCATTTTTTTTGTTAGTCCCAATTTACTTTCTCACCTCCGATATTTATCTTCACCTTGTCAGGATTATCGGATATGATGAGATTAATCAGATGCTCTATGCCAGGCTTGAACAGAAACTTACTCTCAAAGAAATAACTCACTCCCTTCATCTCCACCTCAATGAGTGGCATCCTGTTGTCAATACGTTGCGGCACGATGATGGCAGAATACGTATCGTCTTCATCCTGATGTGCTATAATGGTCTTTCTGGTTCCCTTTACGTCACGAGTGACAATGCCAGCCTGCAAATCTATAGTGGCAGTCGGCACGGTACTATGAACATATACTACAGCAGTCTTTGGCATTTCACCGTCAAAGTCCTCACCTTTTATCAAGCGAATGGTAAGCTTACTCATAATATGCTTGAAATTGAGACTGATAGGAGAAACAGACGCCTTTACACCCTTAGCAGTTGCGAAGAGCAAATCGCTTGCTTCATAGCCACCTAATGACGTCGCAGTCTTCTTAGTGCTTTGGTCTATTGCCACGCTAAAAGGCTGGTCTTCGATGTTGCTAAGCTTCTTTATGTAAGGATAATATGCGAAGGCATTGTAAGTGCCCTCATCCCAAAAGAGGAAACGGTCTGCAGTCCATTCCCTGCCATTGAATGACAGAGCCTCATTATTGACAAGGTTGCCTCCAATCTCCAAAGGCTTATCCGCAGAAGCCACATAGAGTCCGATACAATCACCTGCCTCAAAGTCAGACGATGTAGCACGTGTCTGAGCAGGATGGGAGACACGGAATGTCATCGGCGTGGATTTAGCATCCTTATATTGTGGCTCTGCATCATCACTGCAAGAAGCAAGCAATGACGTGGTCAGAACGGAGATAAAACTTATTATAAGTAGTTTGTTCATACTTTTCTTCTGTTGGTTTTACACCTTTATTAGATAAGTGGTAATCAGAATGACTTGATTACCCACTTATGCAATCATGACTATATAGTAGCTTTAGTGACGCTTGGACTTCGCCTTTAACCTTTTCAGCGGATTACCTTTATGGATAACAGGCGCATTTTGGTAAGTGTGCGCGGTGCGCTTATCATTCACGTCCACGCTCCTTGTCACGGTGCCGGCATCACGGGAGTCATGCTTTACGAAGTTCTCGAAAGAGTAAGTCTCGCCAGCATAACGCTTAATTCGCTTTACTATGCTCTCGCGACTTATGGTACTATAGTAAGGAATATCATTGTTCATGCAGGAGTTTTGCTCTGATCTGAACACTCCGCGACTATGCATAAAGCCACCTTCATAGACATCCACGATGTCACTATAGCGATCATCAAAGATGAGATGACTCCACCCCACATTGTGCATCTTGCTGGTCAAAGAGAGATTTTCATACCAGCCCAAGGAAAGATAATATCGCAACTCATCTGCATGAGGACAGCAAGTGCAACCGCAAGCATCAATGAAAGCATTGTGATAGATATATTCGTCAGCGAGTTTGCCAAAGCCATGTCGCCAGCTTCATGCTGCACTACGCCACGCGTATCAAGAGGATAGCCATAAGTACTTAGTGGGCAGAATGCTATTGCGGCGCCACTTTCCCACATCTGGCAGATGCCACCGTAATCAGTGGAGTTTGGCACTATGATAATTAGGGTCTGATTGAGGTTCTCCTTGTTTACTGTCGGTGCGCCTAATACATAGTCGAATATCTCATCATAGTCAGCTCTCAGCCCTACCCCACCAGTGAATGTGGTATTGAAACGATTGTAACGTATCGTGTTCACCGTGCCAACGCCGGACTCCGTAGAGAGCGGAAACGCTGCATAGACATTGAAATAATCACGATAGGTCTTGTAAGGCTCAATACCGAAGAAATACTCCACCTCTTCCTTAATATATTTCAGGTAGTCTCCACTCGCGATGTCGCTTGCATTAAAGCCGTCACCGAGCAATACGATGTTTATGCCACCATTATTGCCTCTCTTTGCCTTCTGCAACGTAATCCATTGGTCTTCACCATATTCATAATTGGATTGGCTGACATTGCAAGCATGAGTATAGTCCTTATTCTTGAGATGGAAGACCACCTTTCCCCTGCGGTCGTCACTACCTTTTGGCATAGCCTTGATGGTCAGTGTCACCTCGGTCTTGTTTTTACCATGATCAGGATATACCTCACACCAGCCAGGCTTGCTCTCTATATCCCATTCTCCTTCAGCATTTACCACAAGGGTCTGCTTGTGCTGCGTATTCAGAGCGCAAGCCACAGAAGGGCGACACACCAGTTCATGATGCACAGCGATTCGCTTGAAGTCACGCCAACCATTAGATGTCTGGTAATGCTGAACGGCATTCTCAGGCACCTCAAGCGTGAAATTGTCCTTCGGCACGCCTTCAAATACGTTGTCTTCTATGTATGCCGGCATAGTACCTTCACACACAATGGACCCGATACCGTAGCATCCGCTGAAGGCTTCACGATGAATTGTCTCTACCGTTTCACTGAACAATATTCCCTCCAGCATCCTGCAATTGGCGAAAGCTCTCCTTCCTATGCTCTCCACTTCTTCCGGAATTTTGAGAACGCCAGTCAGTCGCCAGTTGTTTTCAAAGGCATTGTCGCCAATATGAGTGACAGTGGAAGGCAACACCAGATTGCCGGAGAAATCATTATTGCGGAACGCATTATAAGAAATGACCTGCACATTCTTTGGTAAATGAAGCTCACCCTTGAAATGACAATGTGCAAATGCATCATTGCCAATATTTGTAATGCCATCGTGGAGTGTAAGAGTTCCATCAAATCCACAATTGCTGAAAGTACCAGATGGAACTGCTATGAGTCCTTGAGGAATGGATAAAGACCCTGTAAGACCATAACAACCATCAAAAGTGCATATTCCTAATCTTTTCAATTTTGTTGGAAGCCTTAATTCTCCATAAAACCCTGTACATTCAGAGAAACAATATCCTCTGATAAGTTCTACGTTATCTGGTATAATAAGATTTCCTGTTAGATTTCTACATCCTTGAAATACGCCTCCGTAATAATCTGTCCCTTCATCATCTGTATCATTAGTTGGTCCATTACCACTTTTGCCAAGATATTTTAGAGTTGAGGGTAATGATAGAATTCCATTTAATCCAACACAACCACCAAAAGCTCCTCTTTGAATATCAACAACTCCATCTGGAATTATTAACGATCCCGAAAGATATTTACATCCATAAAAAGCATTGGCACCTATAGAAGTAATGGTATCAGGCAAAACAAGCCTCGTCAATGTCATGTTTCCACCGGACTGACGAGTATTACAAAAAGCACAATTAGGAATTTGGTCATCTAAATTTTTTCCTGTTCCGATTTCTACTTCGCCCCATCCCTTGATGCGCACATTCTTCATGTTCAAAGCAGAAAGGCGCGACATGGAGTCTCTCATGAAATAGAAATCACGGGCATCTATCTTGCCTGTAATCTTCAGATTCTTTATCTTTGTGTAGTCTTTGTTGGCTTCGATTATGGCTTTCTTGAGACCGCCTGGAGTGGAATGGATGATTACATACTCCTTTGCCGTGGCATTATGGCTGACAAGGTCATTCTCCCACGGCGTAATGCTTTCGCTGATAAGCGTCAGTTTGTATTGTCCACTGCCGGCTTTCTTATCTACTTTGATGCCGAATTTCATCATTTTGCCTGCCACATAGGTCAAGTTCTCACTCTTAGTGAATTTATATGGCAAGCCTCCTATTGTGATGCTGAAAAGCGTCGTACCCGCACTTACAGTCTGTGGCACCACGATAGTGCGCCATTCGTCGCCTGTATGTGAAGGTATTGTCGCCGTCTGCTCCACTTCTCCTGCCACTTTCACCGTTCCGTCTGACAGATTTATGCTTGCCTTTCGCGCCACGTTGGCAGTGAGCACACTCTTCTCTGTGCTTGCCCATTCGCCTTTGGCAAAGCCTTCACCTTCAACCAAAGTGACACAGGCATTTGACATTCTATGCTTCAAGAGCAGACGAATAGTATTGGAAGTCGGAGCTATGTCTGTGAGCCTGCCCCATAGAAAGTCGCTCGCCTCATAACCGCAAAGGCTGCCATTCTCTGCAGGACGGTTTTGATCGCGCTGCACTTCAAACTGATAGTCGTCAATACTTTCCGGACTTGCAAATGGATAATACCCATAAACGTCGATATGTGTATGTTTGTCTTTCCAATAGACATCGTATGCTGGCACCCATTTATAATTCGCCTCGTCAAAAGTATAACGCACATTGTCGCCCCTATTGCCTCGCACTTGCAGCGTTCCTGGTGTACCTCCTTTATAATCTACGATATAGACGCCCATATAGTCAGAGAGCCGTCCAATATCCCCTGAAAGTTATTATTTATCGAAGTGAGG
>OQVP01001082.1_pt1 | contig 9973 bp, 8 predicted proteins | sample 1691541 | NCBI WGS metagenome assembly OQVP01 (sample SAMN03418258, study PRJEB22391) | human gut metagenome | biome: human-gut; feature: organic feature; material: feces | host: Homo sapiens | place: Tanzania | collected 2013-01 | reverse complement strand
ACGGCCGTATGGAGATTTACAAAAAGTATCTGTCCCTTCCGCCAGTGTCAGAAACAACAGTCCGGTACGAAGCAGCGCCTTTAAGATGCCGTCCTTAAATTCCGTAAAGGTGGTGACCACAATAAGCAGTCCCGCCAAAACAGCCGCCGCATAAAGTCCCGTCCGGGATGCTGTCAGCAGCATAAAGCCGCCGGCAAGTCCGAAAACCCAGAGTTCCTTTAAGCAGAGAGAAATTTTCTTCGTCCTTGCGTATTTTACCAGAAAGACGGCCAGCGCCAGCACCAGCACAAAGCAGTCATAAACCGCTGAAGATGTCACCGTATGGAACACGCCGGGATAACGGGTATGGGTGTAAAAATGGAACGGTCTGTGCAGCCATGCATAAATGCAGATGCCCACAAAATGTAAAAACACACCGTTTACAAAATTACGAAGATACTGCCTTCTGCCGCCTCTGTCTAAAAGCCGCAGGGCAAATAAAATCCACAGGCATGCCCAGGTAACCGGCCACTGCTTTCCGTTCCGGCTCCGGATAAATTCTGCCAGAAGAAGGAGAAGCATAATGCTGTATACCGGTGAAATATTCTTAAAAATATTTCTTTTTCTTCTGATATTCAGGAACAGATGGTACAGCACATTTACCGCTACCATGCCCCAGAGTGCGAAAGCAACCGCCGTTCCTCTGGCAAGGATAAGGCTTTCTTCGTCCGCTCCCTGCTGTACGCAGTACCGGATGCCGGCTCCCGCTGCCAGTACTATATAAACCGGCTGATACACATTAAACAGCTCTTCCTTTGCAAAGCCGCTAAGAATTGCCAGGGCAAAGCAGGCTATGGTAATGTTGCCCGCGCTTTTCTGGTCAAAGGTGGACAGGGCATTCAGATATCTGACACAGCCCAGCATCACGCCCGCAAAGGAAACCGTCTGCAGAATGTCCGGCAGCCTGTCCGACAGCCCCGAAAGGAATTCTTTCAGGGAAAGCGTTCTTTCCGCCACCGGTTCTTTTTTATGAAACAGACAATACCATGTAAAAATCAGGAATAACAGAATACCGGTTTCATAGAAAATAATATCCACGGTTTCCGTTGCCAGTCTCTTTGCCGGAAATACGTTGTATGCGGCAAAAAGCGCTCCCGCTGCCGCCAGCACACCTGCCGGCATCCGCCACAGCATGCCGATGCTCACTTTCCTCGCATCTTTTTTACGGAACACAAGCTCTGCCGCCAGAAGAAGCAGCACACCGGCAAGCAGAATGCAGCCTCCTATGAGAAGATACTGCTTCGCCGTAAAGTAAACCCGGTAGCCGTAGAGAATGTCCACATTTAAGCCGTCTTCCATGGAAAGCAGAAGCTCCGCTCCCGGACATTCTATGGAAAAATAGTATACCTCCCCGGCTTTCCATTCCCCGCGCATGGGAATGGTAAAAAGTCCCGGAATATTTTCTTCCGATAAGGAAAACACACTGTATTCCAGCTTGTTCAGGTTGGCATCAAACAGGCGGAAATACAGAGTTTTCCCCTCCATATCCGCTGTGTCTTCGTTGTATACATAAAAACTTAACGAGCGCAGGCAGTCATTCACCGGAATGAACTGCTGCAATACCGCCCCTTCGTTTGCGGTAATCGCCTTGGATTCTTTGTCCACGCTGCCCATATACTGCCAGGGTCTTATGAGTTTCATCGGCCAGACCAGGAGTACGGCAAGGAACACAAGTATACATATGGTCGCCTGTACGGCTCTTTTCATGGATATTGTATTTTTCAAGCCTCTTCTCTCCTGCCTATACGATGCTAAAACATCAAATCAGTATACCATATTTTCCGTTTCTTTACAATCAATAAACACATAAGTAAGCGGTGTCATCCTGAAAAACCAGCTGCTCCGCCAGATTCAGATTATCCCAGTTTCTGTCCTTGAAAGCCGCCTCGTAAATATCCTGCGGAATATCCGCCCTCTCAAACGTCCTGCCGGATTCCAGCTTCAGAAGAATGTTGAGCTGCCAGTCGCCCGAAACGCACCTTTCGTTGATGTTATAGTTGTAATAAGAAACATAATCCTTCCAGAAAACACTGCAGTTACTGTCCCTGCCGATATATATTGAATGGATTTCCGTGTTGTTTTCCTGCTCGTACCGTTCAATCGCCTCCACTACGCTTCGGGCATAGTTTCTGTCCAGGGCATTGCTGACGTACAGACCGGAAACCACCAGATTGGCATTTACGATATGCACAAGCATCATAACCACCATGGCTGCAACGGGAATTTTAGCAAGAACCGGTGTTGCCGCCTTCTTTTGCAGCTCATACAGGCATAAAAGGAGAAGCATGCTGATAAAGCCCCAGTAGCTTACCACAATGCGGGGCGGTACATATAAATAGCCGCCGAATAAAACCGCGAAGCAGCTGATGTCGGATACCACTGCCAAAAGAATCAGATACACCCACTGGCTTACACTCTTTTTTCCCGTAACAAACACATATAAAATTCCTATTCCCGCAGTCAGTGCAAGCAGAAACGGCAGGTACGGAACTGCACTTAAGCTGTATTCCGTTTTTAAGATATTTATCTGCACCTCTATGATGGTGCGTAAAATATCCACGGGATTAGCGGCTTCTATGTGTTTATGGACAAGTGGGAGCCATCCCAGCTTACCGAACAGGGTGACGCTGTAAATATCCGCAATGCATATCACACCGGAAACCATCACCAGAATACCGCTCTTCCAGAAACTCTTAGCCTGCAGTCTGCCCCGGTATTCCAGATAAATAAGAAGCAGTCCGTAGCAGATAAAATAGCCCACGAACGACTGGTAGGTCATAATCATCAGAATAAAAAACAGCAGAGCCGGAGCATACTTGTTTTTCTGCAAATAATGCAGGGCAAATGCCATCAGCAGAATGGCAATACCAGGTACAAGCGCATAGGCACCGAAGTATAAAAGCTCCAGGGAAAGCAGATTTAAGAAGCTTAATGCCACTGCCAGATATACGGCAAACATGGCTTTGCTCTCTTTATTAATTTCCATGGCTTTTGCAAAGGTATGGGAAATCAGGGTACTGCCCGCCGCAATCAGGATAATGGCAAAAAAGACATTGACGCCGGTGGTATTTCCCCAGTCAATTCCCATTGCCCTTCCCGTTTCATAAACCAGTGCATACAAATATCTGCCGCTGCCTAAATAGCCGCTTGCCTGTCCTGCCGGGTCCGCAATGGTTGCCAGCGTATCGCCGTTAAAAAACGTGCCGCACAGACCGCCGTATGCCGCAAAATATAAAACCATATTAAACAGAAATCCTAAAATTCCCGCCCTTCTTTCTTTTTTATCCGTCCGCATTCTTTCTTCCTTTCCCACATCCGTCTGGACGTTTCTGTTTCTTTCCGTCCTACCGGTCGCCGCCGGTGAGATTTAAGTTGACGCCGTTCATATAGCCCATGCTGTCCGATAACAGAAAGCGGATAGCTTCCACTGTTTCCTCCACCTTCACATTCCGCTTTAAGGTGCAGGACTCCCGGTTCATTTCCACAATCCGTTCGTCGATTTCGCTTAAGAACGGGGTTTCCATCATATTGGGAGAAATACCGTTGACACAGACGCCCTTATCGGCATATTCCATTGCCATGCTCTTCATCAGCCCCAGCAGTGCATACTTAGTCACTACATACTGGCTCATGAACTTCGGCGGCATCCCGAGCGTTACGGCAGAAAGCATGACAACCACTTTACCGCTGCCCCGTTTTGCCATACCCGGCAGAATATTCTGTCCCAGTGTCAGAAGGGAATGCACCTGCAGCTCCATGTCTTTGCTTACCGCGGACCAGTCCGCCTTTTTCAGTTTGTTGTAGGTAAGCTTTGCCGCCGGCAGATGTATGAAATAATCCGGGCAGTCTCCCGCTTCTTTTAAGGCGGCTGCTATTTTCAAAGTTTCCTCTTCCTTCGATAAATCCGCCTGAACAGGAATGATTTCCGCTCTTCTTTCCTCCGCCTGCAGTTTTTGCAGGGCTTCTCCGTGGGAGGAGTATCCCGCATATATCTTTATGTTTTTTTCGTTTCCGCTGTTTTCTACACAGATACGGTTTATGAGTGTTTTCCCTACCTCCGATGAGGCGCCCGTAATCAGATATACCCTATTCTCCATCTTTAAGCACTCCAATCTGCATACTGCCCCGCAGTACTTTTTCCTTCTTCTGGTTGATAATGACAACCTTCAGCTTTATTACCGGAAAATGTTCGTTCTTTTCCGCCACTTCCCCGGAAACAAGGAGCGTGTCCCCTACAAAGACCGGCTTCACGAACTTGGTTTCCACACTGTGTATCAGGCTGTTTTCCCCCGGCAGGTAAACGCCGGCCAGCGTGGACAAAAACGATGCCGTCAGCATACCGTATGCCACCCTGCCCGGATACCCCTTCTTTTTTGCAAATGCCGCATCGTTATGCAGGGGATTGCAGTCCCCGGTGATAGCTAAAAAATGCGCCAGCATGTCTTCCGTTACCGTTACGGAATAGCTTTCCGTCTGCCCTACCGTCAGTTCTTCAAATGTGTATCGGTTCATTATTCCCCCGCTTCTCCGTCATAATTTCCGGTTTCGATTTTTTTTGCAATTACCTTTTTTGCCTGCCCTGCTTTTTCCTGCCATTCCGCGTAAGCCTTGTCCCAGGACGCATAGGCACTCTGTCCTCTTTTATCCGGAAGGTCAAAGGTTTCAATGAGATACTCCTCTAAGAATGCCGTGCACTTGCCGGACCCTAAGGAGTTGGTGTGTCCGCCGCCGTCATAAAAATCGGTGGAAAAATCGATGCCGATTTCTTCCCGGTAAGCATTCATATCTAAGAAATGGTAGCCGTAGGACTCCACATAATCCTTCATATAATTGCACATTTTCTGTTCATCATAGGTAAAATCCGTAGGGATTACCAGAAAAAGCGCCTGTATTTCATGTGCCGACAGATACTCTAAAAGCTCTTTTAACACTTCCTCCTGCTCCGCAGGTATCGGCATTCTTTCCGTAATCCCGGACAAATCCGCCGCTTTCCCCGGTATCACCTGTTCCTTCACCAGATAGCCCTTCAGAGGATTTATCTTTTCATAGGCAAAGGTGCGGTACTGGTCCGGCAGCACAATGGTTTTCCAGTTTTCATGGTACTTGATAATATCAAAATAATAGGTGTAACGCTCCGTCACATCCGGCACCAGATCGTTAATGGTGCGGATACGGTTTAAGGAGTACTTCATATTGTCCGTAACTCCTCTGGTGTATGCCATGTTTTCCATCATGTGCTCGTCCGTGTAGGTAAACATGCGCATTTCAAAAATAAACAGCTCCGGGGACTGGGTCTTTAACGCCTCCTCCACCAGATGTATTGCTGCTTTGGGGCGCTGCACATTGCTTGCCAGAGGATATGCCGTAAAGCCGCTCTCCCCCCACATCTGTGGTCCCGAAAGACAGGGATACACGGGACTGGAGCCTATCATCACCACATCTATTGTGTCATCCGGCTCCGCATAAAAGCCGGTAAAAATATCCTTGATTACACCGCTTGTACGCATCATATACGTGAGAGGTATCAGCATGCACACAAACAGAAGACAAAACAATATGGATTTGAATGCCTGTTTTTTTGTCATTGCCCTGCCTCCTTAAAAGCCTCTGTAAATAAATTCCGCAGCATTATAGCCGGGACCGTAATATCCTAAGAAAATCACACCAAACAGTGCGATATACAAAAGTACCCACCGGATACCAATGGGCATAGCCGAAAGTCTGTCCCGGATGGACTTTTTCTCCTGCAGCATGGAAACTGCCAGTAAAACAAAGAGGACAACTACGGTAATCACAAGTTCAATACCGTTTAACCCCAAAGACAGCAGGGAACCGTTCCAGAAGATTTCCGGATTGAAGTCCGCAAACATCTGCCGGTAGCTGTGCAGGCCGTCCGTAAAGCTGCTTGCCCTGAAAAAAACAAAGCTGGCGCTGACCAGTAAAAAGGTTCGAATCTGCTGCCAAAGAGCAAACCACTTTGTATTGTCCGTCACCCGGCACCATGCCTTCAGCTTTTTCCACAGCGGCTCTCCCGCTTCGCCCAGCACAATGTATGCCCAGTGAATAAGACCCGAACCCATGATGAACTTCCAGGCTCCTCCGTGCCACATGCCTACCGCAAACCAGAGAATAAACATGGCTGCAAAGGTGGCAAGCTTCTTTCCCCATTTTTTCCCGAACTTCTTCTTGCAGTCCGCCTGCAGCTTTGTAAAAGCCTTGCTGCGGAGCAGCGGGTAAAACAGATAATCCTTCAGCCATGCCCCCAGCGTAATGTGCCAGCGGCGCCAGAACTCCTGAATGGACTTGGAGAAAAAGGGCCGGTCAAAGTTCTCGGCAAGAGGAATCCCCAGCGCTTCCGACAGACCGATGACAATATCCATGCCGCCGGAAAAATCGGCATAAAGCTGGAAGGCAAAGCCTATGGCGGCTATTACGATGAAAAAGCCCCGGTAGGTATCCGTATCCCCGTAAATCGTATTCACCACCACCGCCAGACGCTCCGCAATGACTAATTTCTTGAAAAAGCCCCAGAGCATGCGCTGCAGTCCGTAGGTGAATTTATGATAGTCAAATTTATGGGGCGCATACAACTCCTGTTCCACATCCCGGTAACGCAGGATGGGACCGGAAATAATCACCGGGAAATAAAAACCGAACAGCGCAAATTTAAGGAAGTTCTTCTGCGGCTTTCCGATTTCGTAATACACATCAAAAAGATACCCCAAAAGAGACAGGGTATAAAAGGAAATTCCCAGAGGTGCCGCCGTCTGCACGGTTTTTAAAAGACTGCTTCCCGGAAACAGGCGCATGGCAATGGCATTGTAGGTATAAATGCCGAAATTGCAGTATTTTAGCGCCGTAAGTTCAAGCAGGCAGAAAACAACAACAAGTGAAAGGACAGTTTTTCGTTTTTTCTGTTCTTTCACTCTATCAATATACAATGCCGCACCGTATATAATTGTAATGGTCACTGCCGGATAAAGAATTAGGTACGCACTTCCGGCAGTCAGGAAATATCCTATGCTTGCAAGCAACAGAAACGGACCCTGCAGTTTTCCCGGCAGCAGGTAATACACCGCAAACAGAACCGCCACAAAGCACAGGAAATAAAATGATGTAATCGCCATTGGCTGCTCCTGTTATTTCTGTAAAATAATGTCTACCATTTCGCCCACGTTCTTCATGGTAACCACCTGGCCCATGGTAAACTTCATGCCGAATTCCTGCTCCACAGCGGCAACCAGATTGATATGCTCCAAAGAATCCCAGTCGTCGATATCCGCAGAGGTTGTGGTTTCCGTTACGGTGATGTCGTCATCATCAAATACTTCCCGGAACACTTTATTTAATCTTTCAAATACTTCTTCTCTTGTCATAATGCTTTCCATGCCTTTCTATTCTGTAATCTCTATATACCGGTTCTTATTTTCGTAAGCAGCCGGAATTTCATATTCCCATTCCGCATTGCCCTCATTGTCCCTGTTTTTCAGGGTAAAGCCCTGCAGTCCGTAAAAATTCTCCACCATTTTGTTCTTGGCGGTGGGATAATAATAGCCGTAAATACGGGTAATTCCCCGCTTTTTGCACTCCTCCGTAAGCCTGTCCATCATGGCAAATTCCATATCCCGCTTCAGTACCCGGCAGCTCATGAGCCACAGCTCTATGTGCAGGGCATCCCCTTTTATTTTGCCGATGACCACGGATACCACGCCGTTGTCGCCGAACTTGTCCGTGAGTTTGCCGTACAGGGTAATGTAGGAGGGGTCCTCCGCCATATGCTCGATATCCGCCTGGGAAAGGCGCTTTGTGGTCAGATTGAACTGGTTGCTTTTATTGGTAAGCTGGGCAATCCGCGCCATGTAAAGGGGAACAAACGCCCCGATTTCCGCTTTCATATCCAGGGATTTTAAGTACTCCCCGTAATCGGCGAAATTGTCCTGCAGCTTCTTTCTTTCCTGATTCGCCTTATACATTTCGTTGCGCTTCGTATCGTCTTCGGAAAGACCCGTCACCTCAAAGAACCCGGAACGGTCCAGTGTTTTTAAGTATTCCTCCGGCTTGTCCATTTCCGGTACTGCCACACCCGGCAGATTCTGCCTGATGATTTCCCTCTCTGCGGGATTGTCGTCCACAAATACCAGACTGTCCGTGCCGATGTTTAGTTCTGATGCAATCTCCGCCACGCTTTTGCTCTTCGGCTCCCAGTTGGCTTTGATGATCATAAAGTCATCCGGCTTTAAGACACTGTCCGGGCGGCTTAAGCCCGCCAGCGCATTTTCTTCTTCGTTCTTGGAGCTTACATTCAGCATGATGCCTATCTGCTTCTGCTCCTTTAAGTAGCTCTGGAACTCGGCGTACACCTGTCCCATGGAGGTTTCCTGACCGATTTCTATGTTTTCCGGACCGTCATCTCCGACTACTCCGCCCCAGAGGGTGTTGTCCAGGTCCAGCACATATGCTTTTTTGTTTTTCCCGTAAACGGATTTTATAATATTTGCCAGATTGTAGGAAAGCGTGGGAATGGCGGGCACGCATAACGCGTATTTATACATATGCCAGTAAAAAGAATCGCCCCACTTATCCAGTCCGTAGCATGCCGACAGGTACTGAATATCCTGCAGATAAAAATTTTCGTTTGCAACGGCATACTCTGCAAACAGGGCATTCAGCCGGTTTACAAAGGCTACCCTTCCGTTGGGATTGACCGCATCCATATTTCCCAAAAGGCGGTAATACGGAAATTCAAAATTGTTCTGGATAATGACGCAGCCGTAGGTTTCCTTTAATTTTTTCCACATAACACGAAAATGCTCATAGGTATCCTTTAAGAGCTGTTCGGTTTTTTCCTTGCTGTCGCCCACCGCCGGATATTCGGCAATGTTCCGGTTCGTGGTGTGAATATAAATCAGATCCGGAGCAAATTCTGCAAGTTCCGGGTTGTCAAACATGGCATCCTGCCAGTACTGCCCGTATTCGGACTCATAAAAGGAAGGCTCAATGCCGTAATGCAGCAGAAACAGTTCCAGTATCTTTATGACATCATGGGTGGTGCTTCCGCCTAAAACCGCAATCTTCTTTTTTATCTGGGTTGCCCCGTCCGAAAGAAGTGTTTTCTTTATGCTTTTTGCTTTTTTCAAAATCCATTCGCTGTCAAAAGGATATTCTAATTCCCGCATAATCACTTACAAGCCTTTCTGCAATCAAAAGACTGCGTACTCTTTATCATACCATAACCGCTCTTCTCTATCAACCGTCCTTACTTCCCACTGTCTTTTCCCACCTTTTCCTTTATCACATACTGGGGGGAGTTGTTCATGCAGACGTAAATTCTGCCGATATATTCGCCAATCATGCCCATCATGAGCATCAGCATACCGCCGATAAACATAATGGCTGACATAAGGGAGCTGAAGCCTACCGGAACGGCAGGATTTACAAATTTCTTAATCACCGTGTAAATGGCATATAAAAATCCCAGTCCGGCGCAGATGGTTCCCGCCATGGTTGCCAGACGCAAAGGTTTTACGGAGAAAGAAGTAAAACCGTTAATCCAGAGAGCAAAAAGCTTGCCCAGCGTATAGCCGGAAGTACCGATTTCCCGTTCCCTGTGGATTACGTCCACATTGACAATGCTTTTCGTGCTGCGAAGCACCAGTCCAATGACATAGGGATAGGCATTTTTATACCGGAGCACCTCGTCCACCACGAAACGCTTTGCCGCAAAGTAGCTGGACACATACAAATCCTTGGGTTTTCCCAGCATCACTCTCGTCATCAGTTCGTTGACCTTACTGCCGAAATTGCGGAACCAGGAGTGTTTTTTGTGGGCATATCTGGCGTACACCACATCCGCTCCGTTTTCAATGCCGGCAAGCAGCTTGCCTACTTCATTGGCGGGGTTATAAATCGGCGCTTACCATAGGCGGTGTTATTG
>OQVP01001081.1_pt1 | contig 9976 bp, 7 predicted proteins | sample 1691541 | NCBI WGS metagenome assembly OQVP01 (sample SAMN03418258, study PRJEB22391) | human gut metagenome | biome: human-gut; feature: organic feature; material: feces | host: Homo sapiens | place: Tanzania | collected 2013-01 | reverse complement strand
ATACGGGGCCTTTATTGGATATTACCCAGAGCCTCTTGGCGGATACAAGGATGGTTCTAAACAGCAGAGACGTGCTAAGCGTTCCTATTGCGGAACTCTCTACGCTTGGCGCTGGAGTCTCTTCGCTCATCCCCGCACTGAATACCGTTACACAGACGACGAGTCTCGCAGCGGATGGGCTCTATACGATAGCCAACGCTGGTGTCGGTGATGTCCTGAAAGCGGCAAAGAACGGAAATTTCTGGGCCTCACTCAAAACTGCGGAAGGAACATCCAAAATGGTTCAGCTGCAAAAAGCGGGGCCAATTACCGCTACCACACAGACAGCGGCAGCATTCAATCCCGCTACTATGATGATGGCGGTCGCCCTATTCTCGATCGAACAGGAACTTGGGGAAATTGAGGATATGCAGAGACAGATCATCTCGTTCCTTGAAATCGAAAAGGAATCTGAGATTGAAGCGGACGTTGAAAGCCTCATGAGCATCATCAGAAAGTATAAGGATAACTGGGACAACGAGCGTTTCGTCAGCGGCAATCATAACCAGGTCCTTACCTATCAGAATCGCGCACGCAAGAACATGCTTGGTTACCAGAAGAAGATCGCCGAGTCGATTGGGAAGAAGCCGCATATCGTCACACAGGCTGGCGTAAAGCAGGCGTTCGCCTCATTGGAGAAGAAATTCAAATACTACTGCTTGTCCCTTTATACATTCTCGCTGTCTTCCCTCATGGAGGTCATGCTCAGCGGCAATTTCAAAGAATCCTATATTTCCGGGATTCGGGATGAATTGCAGCAGATGTCGGACACTTACCGCGATTTGTTCGAGGAGAGCTCACACTATTTAGAGAAGCTGAGTAACTCGGCAGTAGAGGCCAATGTCCTGAAAGGTGTCGGCACGGCTGGAAACGCAGTCGGAAAGTTCATTGGAAGTATCCCTCTCGTAAGGGATGGGCCAGTTGATGAACTCCTTCAGGATGGCGGAACACACTTGAAGAAGAATGCTCTCGATATGGAAAAGGAGGCCGTACACCGATTCGCTTCCATAGGCAATCCTGGTACACGGGTATTTATGGAAAAGATGGATGAGATGATCCAGATCTATAACCGAACCGAGCAAATCTGCTTCGATGATAAAAAGATATATCTATTGCCAAAGAAGCTCGCCGTTTAATTACTCAGAAGGCAGATATCGCAGGAGGTTCGTATATGCCGCTCCAGATCGTAAGAAATGACATCACAAAAATGAAGGTGGACGCCATCGTCAACGCTGCCAACGAGTCGCTGCTGGGTGGCGGCGGTGTGGACGGCTGCATTCATCGTGCCGCAGGACAGGAACTGCTGGCAGAATGTGAAACGCTCCACGGCTGCAAGACCGGGAGCGCAAAAATCACGAAGGGCTACAAGCTGCCCTGCAAATATGTCATTCACGCAGTCGGTCCGCGCTGGTATGACGGACGGCATGGGGAGCGCGAACTGCTGATCTCCTGCTATCGGACATCGCTCATGCTGGCGAAGGAATACGGATGTGAGTCTGTTGCGTTCCCGCTGATTTCCTCCGGCATTTTCGGCTATCCGAAGGATCAGGCTCTCAAAGTGGCGATTGACACCATTAGCAGTTTCCTTCTTGAAAACGAAATGACGGTGTACATCGTCATTTTCGACCGCAAAGCCTATCAGATCAGCGGCAAACTGTTTGCCGACATTGCTTCATACATAGATGACCGCTATGTGGACGAACATACCGATAGTCGTTCCGAGCGGCTGCGCAGAATGAACGCCTTCCGGATGGAAGAACCCATGCCTTGCGAGTCATCCGTTTGTGATGAAGCTATCGAAAAGCTCACAGCTCCTATGGCAGACATCTCCGAGAAGGCGGCAACTCTTGACGATGCACTGGGACAGATCGATGAGAGCTTTTCGGAGATGCTGCTGCGGAAGATTGATGAACGCGGCATGACGGACGCACAGTGCTACAAGAAGGCGAATATTGATAGGAAACTCTTCTCGAAGATCCGCTCAGACAAGTCCTACAAGCCTTCCAAGCCCACAGTCATTGCATTTGCTATCGCTCTTGAACTGCCACTTTCCGAAATGAAGGATATGCTCATGAAGGCGGGCTTTGCACTCTCCCACTCCAACAAGTTTGACATCATCGTGGAGTATTTCGTGGAGCATGGGAACTATAACGTCTTTGAGATCAACGAGGCTCTGTTTGCCTTTGACCAGAGTTTGCTCGGAGCATAATACGCAAGGAGGATAACACAGTGATCAAATCTGTTCATGATTATCAAATAGACGATGTATTCAAGAAGGACGCTGGCTTCTGCTACATGATTCCGAAATATCAGCGTGAATACACATGGGGACAATACCAATGGAAAGACCTTTACGATGACATTTGCGAAAACGACAATGGGTATTTTATCGGCTCGATTATTTGCATTGATAACTCTTCCGATGCTTTCCAAACAAAGGAGCTTGAGGTTGTCGATGGACAGCAGCGTTTAACGACGCTCTGCCTCCTTCTGACTGCAATATACAATCGGCTCAAGATACATAAGGATGAGCTGGATGAGGATGATGAGGACGAGCTTCCTGCTCTTAGAAAGTCCATTATTTGCAAAGGCGCATCGAACGGGCTTATTCTTTGTCCTCAAATTCAAAACCACAATCAGGCTGACTTCAATGTCGTAATGTACGAGAATGGTCTGCTCAAAAGTGCGAAGCGCGAAAAGAATTGGGGCAATCGTAAAATCGCGAAGTGCTATAAATACTTCCTACAAAGATTAGATCAGGATATTGAAGAGTCCGGTGATGCAGTCAAGACCCTGCTTGAAATCAAGAGCAAGGTATCGAAAGCGGTACTCGTCAAGATAGAGGTTGGAAGTCACGCGGAGGCTTACACTCTTTTTGAGTCCCTGAATAACAGAGGTACGCCATTGACAGCTATTGACCTCATGAAAAACCTTATTTTGGCGAGAGCCGAGCGTTCGGGTATGACTTGTGATGACTGCTTTGAGGATTGGCAGACACTCCTCGGTTATTTGACGGATGACTACTCTACACAAGAGCGTTTCTTCCGGCAGTATTACAATGCGTTCAAAAATCGCTTAAACGAGCCGTTCAGAACGGATGGGCAGCGCAAGAAAGATCCTCTCGGCTATATTGCCACCCGTTCCAATTTGTTGTCCATTTTTGAGGAACTGATAAGCAGAGATTTGTCCGGCTTTATGAGCGACATTTTGGTATGCGGTGAGATTTACTCTCGGCTTATCCTCAGCACCGACGATAAAACGAAATATACCAACAGCCTGACCGACCTGAGTCGTATTCAGGGCGCACCTTCTTATCTGCTGCTGATGTATTTGTTCAAAAATCAAGCCACGCTTGAAGTTGCTGACGCTGATATTCTGGAAACAATCAAGTTGCTGACTCGCTTCTTTGTCCGAAGAAATATCACAGATACTCCTAATACACGAGATTTGAATAAAATCTTCATGCAGATTATTTCCGATGTTGAGGAAGGAAAACTCACCGGAACTGCAATCTATCAGCATATCTACGACGAACTTGTCCGTTGGTCTGCCACCGATGAGTTGTTTGAAGAAAAACTCAAGGGAGACATTTACGAAGAGAATGCTGGCGTTGCAAGATTCGTTCTCTGCGCTATTGCTCAGAAACACATGACCAACGAAACTTGGACTGACCTCTGGGAGCAGAATGATTATGGTGGAAAAAAGGTTTTCAAATGGACTATTGAACACATATTCCCCGAAGGAAAGAATATTCCCGACAAATGGGTAGATATGATTGCCGCTGGAGATCGTAATTTGGCTAACGAGTATCTTGAACAGTATGTCCACAAGATCGGCAACCTGACTGTTACCGGATATAACAGCACTTTAAGCAATCTCTCTTTCGTAGAAAAGAGGGATCGTCTCAATGCTCAGAAGCTCTATGTGGGGTATAAAAACGGGCTTGAAATCAATAAGGAACTTGCAGAAAAGGACGCATGGACGGTGCAGGATATTATTGATCGTACCGATGAGCTTGTAGAAATGCTGCTCGATATGTATAAGCTCTAAGGATGAAAGGAGGATCGCCGGAGCATGAAGCAAAGAACTTATATCGCAATCGACCTCAAGAGCTTCTATGCTTCGGTTGAGTGTCGAGAGCGCGGCTTAGATCCTCTGGACACAAACCTCGTTGTCGCAGATGAGAGCCGGACGGACAAGACCATCTGTCTTGCCGTTACTCCCTCCCTCAAAAGCTACGGTATCTCCGGACGCGGGCGGCTGTTTGAAGTCAAGCAGCGCGTGAAGGAAGCAAATGCCGGACGGCAGCACGACGCACCGGGACGCAGACTGGAAGGCTCGTCGCACTTCTTCTCAGAACTGCAAGCAGACCCGTCTCTGGCGATTGACTTCATCATTGCGCCGCCTCGGATGGCGTACTACATGGAGTACAGCACCCGCATCTATCAGGTTTATCTCAAGTATATTGCCCCGGAAGATATTGTGGTCTACTCCATCGACGAGGTGTTCATGGACGTGACGGACTACCTGAATACTTACAAGCTCTCGGCACATGACCTTGCCATGAAGATCATCCTCGATGTGCTTGAAACAACCGGCATCACAGCAACCGCAGGAATTGGCACGAACCTTTTCCTCTGCAAAGTGGCAATGGACATTGTGGCGAAACACATCCCCGCCGACAAGAACGGCGTCCGCATTGCAGAGCTGGATGAGATGAAGTTCCGGCGTGAGCTTTGGACGCATCAGCCCCTCACGGACTTCTGGCGCGTAGGTCGAGGCATTGCCAAGAAACTTGAGCAAAACGGGATGTTTACGATGGGCGATGTTGCACTTTGTTCAGAGCGAAACGAGGACTTGCTTTACAAGCTGTTCGGCAAGAATGCAGAATTGCTCATCGACCATGCGTGGGGCTGGGAGCCTACGACCATTGAGGCAATCAAGGCATACCGTCCCAGCTCCAACAGCCTCAGTTCCGGTCAGGTATTGCACTGTCCCTATGAGTCACAGAAGGCGAAGCTGGTTGTCCGGGAAATGACGGACTTGCTTGTGCTGGACTTGGTGGACAAGGGGCTTGTCACCGATCAGATAGTTCTCACAGTTGGCTACGACATTGAGAACCTGACCGATCCGGCACGACGGGCAAAGTACCACGGCGCGGTAGAGAAAGATCCCTACGGTCGGGAGATTCCCAAACAGGCGCACGGGTCTATCAACCTCGACGAACACACATCATCTACCCGCAAAATAATGTGTGCTGTGTCAGCGCTGTTTGACCGGATCGTGGACAAGAATCTGCTTATCCGCCGTATGTATGTTGTGGCAAATCACGTCCTGCCGGAAGCCGAAGCACCGAAGAAAAACGACGGCGCTGTCCAGCTTGACCTCTTCACGGACTATGCCGCAGAAGAGGAAAAACAGAAAGCCGAAGACGCTGCCTTGGAGCGGGAGAGAAAAATACAAGCCGCCACGCTTGCGATCAAAAAGAAGTACGGAAAGAACGCCATCCTCAAGGCGATGAATCTTGAAGAAGGTGCAACTGCAAAAGACCGCAATGCGCAGATCGGCGGGCATAAGGCATAAAGAATCAAACAAATCGGAATTTGCGGAGGTCAAATATGGTGTTCAAAGAAATTGTTGATGATAAGATGCTTTATATGGACTTATTGTTGCTGGCAGATGAGCAGGAAGATATGATTCACCGCTATCTTGAAAAGGGAACCATGTATGTACTTGATGATAATGGCGTGAAAGCAGAGTGTATCGTTACCGACGAGGGAAACGCGATTCTTGAAATCAAAAATATTGCTGTAAAGCCAGAATATCAGGGCTGCGGTTACGGAAAAGCCCTAATTAGCTTCTTAATTCACCGATATACAGGGAAATACTCTATTATGCAAGTAGGGACAGGAGATAGTGCGTTGACTGTTCCGTTTTATGAGAAATGCGGTTTTACACGCTCTCATTGCATCCCTAATTTCTTTACTGACCATTATGACCATCCGATATTTGAGTGTGGTGTTCAACTTGTTGACATGATATATTTGCAAAGGCAGTTATAAATCCACGGTTACATGGAAGGGAGATGCACAATACACATGAACAATAGGTACGACGAGATTATCAATCTTCCTCACCACATCTCCAAGACGCGACCACAGATGCCGATGTCAGATCGAGCGGCGCAGTTCGCGCCCTTCGCAGCACTCACCGGATATGACTCCGCCATCAAGGAAACCGGGCGTCTGACTGCCGAAAGGATCGAGCTTGACGAGGAAGCACTGACTGCATTGGACATGAAGTATCAGCTTCTCATGGATGCCCTTAATGAAGCACCGAAAGTCACCATCACCTACTTCCAGCCCGATGAGCGGAAGGCAGGCGGCAAATACATAACAGCAACCGGCGCGGTCAAAAAGGTCGATGATTTTGAGCGGCGGATCACCATGTGGGACGGCACAAGGATTCCGATGGATGACGTTCTAAGTATTGACGGAGAGCTGTTCTCATCGCTGGAATAATGTCGCTTGCCATGCGACCAAATGAAGTGAATACCGAAGTACAATATGACTGTAAGGTGAGATGCCAAGCAGTCATATTTTTATATACGGAGGTACTGAACATGAGAAAGAACTTGACGGAGATCGTATTTATCCTTGATCGCAGCGGCTCTATGAGCGGGCTGGAAGCAGACACCATCGGAGGCTTCAACTCCATGATTGAAAAGCAGCAAAAAGAGAAAAAAAGGATGTATACAATAATCGGAGCTGTACTGGTAGCAGCGTTAACAGTATGTGTTATTGTGTATCTGAATAATGATAATAAAGAAGGTATGGCACATAGTGTGGGAGAAGTGGTCACAGATACAATGCCTCCTATATCTGATTCAACGGAAACACGGACTGGGGAGACTGATAATGAGCCGAAGGAGAGTGCGCAGAAGACTGAAAATGAGGCGGAAGCGAGTGAAGCACCGGAGTCTGAGGAAAGAGGGGAACTGGCAGCAAGCAAGGAACCGAAGGCAAGCAAGAAAGCAGCAGTACGCAAGAAAGAAGCAGCACGCAAGAAAGCGTCAGTAACTAATGAACCCGTGGCAAGCAGGAAACCGGCAAGAAAGCGAACTCCCAAACCAACGAAGCAACCTTCAAAGGGCAGTATAGGAGATGATTCTGTAGGAACTTTGGATGGACTATAATAATTACAGAGGATTATGGCAATGAAAAAACAACGTAGTGTATATATATATGATGAATCAAATGACTCCATATTGTTAAGGAATTCACTTATACAGCTGGTAAGGTCATCAAGATTTGAGGAATTTGATTATTTTCTAATTAATAAATGGGCAGGCATAGAGAATGAAAGTAGCTTTGAAGAACTTAATGATGAAGAGATTATGCCTTTAAGGAAGAGAGCTTACCGCAATTTTAATAAAGCAATAAAGGGGAAAAAGGTTGCTAACTGCCGTACAATACGAAAATGGTTTGGAATTGATGGATTTGCAATACCTAAGAGAGAAGCATTATTCAGACTTGCATTTGCACTTGGACTTACAACAGTGGAAACTTCGGACTATCTTGTTAATGGTATGCTTGCACCATCATTTCAGATAAATGATTATATTGAACTTATATATATGTATGGTCTTGATAATAGTCTTACTTATGAAGATTGTACAAGGATGATAGATGTCTACGAAAAAAATGCACATTATGATACAGAGTACATACAGGGTAATCATACAACACAATTATGGGAAATGTACGAGATTAATAAGAAGTGTATGCCGGAAGAGTTCCTTGGGTGGATGCTTCAGCATGAGGTTGTGTTTAAGGGATATAGTAAGACAGTACTGGATTGTTTTATTAAGCTGACCGATGATATTCAGGAGTGTATAAAGAGTGACGCAAGAGAGTATCTGCATGAACTTGTTACAGAAAACGGATACTGTGAATGGAAAAAAAGCGGTTGCAGAAATGGAGATATGAAGGAGCTGGTACCCGGATTCTTACGTCGATTCCTTGGACATGACAAGGACAAAGAAAAGGTAAAGCTTGTAAAGAGTATGAAGAATGCATATACGCTTGCATATGGAGAAAGCAGGAATACTAATATTGTTAAAAACATATACATGCATGAAACTTTGCTGAATAGTATATCCGGAATGGAAGACTTTGTAAATAAAACGATTGGAATATCATTTTCATCGCGTACAGATAAATATATGTCACAGATATTATCTGTATCAGTCCAAAAGTCATATCAGATGCAGCCAAGAATTATCTTGTCATATCTTGGCGAGCTTGATGATAATGCCACATGTCCGGAGGAGATTGTTAATCTTCTTGAAGAACATGGTGTTGTTATGACAAAATGTAAGAATGTGGGAAGCTGCCTCAGAAAAGTTAACTCATTACTCACTAACCAGACACAAAACTGTGAATTGATTGGACGTGATGATATTCTGCCGCTTGTCCACTATCTGTCTCAGAGACAATATGCTAATATGATGAGGGAAGATAATGTTTCATACGATATGGAACAGGCCAGGAATCATTTTGAGAATCTCGCCAATGCCATATTGAACCGGTGTCAGATGGCATTAATATCGCCGGAATACCGGCTTGATTATCTTATGCTGTCGAGCTATTGCAAAGAAGATATGTATTCGCTTGTTGAGATGATGGAGGCAATAGCAGATTTTGGACGTATGACAGATGCAGGGCGCTAACGTGGAGTGGAATGGAAGTTGTATAATTTACTAAGATGGAGATACATTTTATATGATGAAGAACAGGTCGGGTAACAGACAGATAATTAGTTTTATTATGATATTGATAATTCTGGTTAACAGTATTACATCCGGGTATCCGGTCAGTGCTGCAGAAGTTACTGTAGTCGCACAGGGAAGCTGTGGGCAGAGTGCGGAATGGACATTATATTCTGATGGATTGATGGAGATTACCGGAACAGGGGAAGTCAGCGGGGATTCTTTATGGAGCGAACAATACATGCTGGATATTAGTAAGCTTGTTATTGGTGAAGGAATAACCAATTTTGGTGGATATGTTTTTCGTGACATTATAGGATAAAGTATGTGAAACTGCATGATTCACTTGAAAGTTTGGGGTATAACGGCTTTTCCAGATGTGTTAATCTTGAGAGTGTTTTGATTCCGGATAATATAACAGTTGTTCCCGGTTACATATTTGACGGATGTGAAAACATGAAAAATATTGTGCTTCCGGATGATGTAGTAAAAATAAGCGATTATGCATTTCATACATGTTCAAGGCTGGAATCGATTAATTTGAAAGATACAGCTGTAAGGGTAATTGACACCTTTGCATTTACGTGTTGCAGAAAGCTAAAGAGGGTTGAATTGCCTGATACTGTGGAATATATAGGTAAGGGTTGTTTTTGGGGGTGTGAGGCAATTACAGATGTTATCCTGTCAAAGTCGGAAAAGTTTACAACCTTGCGGCAGGAAGTTTTTGCTCATTGTAATAGTATTACAACAATTAATATTCCGTCCAATATAACTACAATAGAAGAGTCGGCATTTTCATATTGCGAAGGACTTAAGAGCGTGGTGTTCGAAGGTGATTTCCCTAAGTTTGAACCATATGTATTCTCCTATATGACCCCACCTGTGTTATATTATCCTGAAGATAATGAAACTTGGGAAAATGTGGATATGTCGGTGTTTGGAAATGATGTTCCGACTTTGAAGTCGTATAAGAAGGGCGAGCAGCCTTGGATTACGCCTGAGGCTACGCCGGAACCGACAGCAAGCCCATGCCCTACACTAGGGCCTACAGCAGAACCGACAGCAAGCCCGGGTCCTACGCTAGAGCCTACAGCGGAACCGACAGCAGAGCCAACGACAAGCCCGAGCCCAACACCGGATGCTACAGAGGAGCCTGATGATTCTGCA
>OQVP01001077.1_pt1 | contig 9983 bp, 6 predicted proteins | sample 1691541 | NCBI WGS metagenome assembly OQVP01 (sample SAMN03418258, study PRJEB22391) | human gut metagenome | biome: human-gut; feature: organic feature; material: feces | host: Homo sapiens | place: Tanzania | collected 2013-01 | reverse complement strand
CGGCCGATGGTAATCAACTCCTCATCGTTAATCTTCAAAACATTGCAGCGCTTCAAGCTCTCGGTAATCACCTCAGGAGTATAGAAGTTCTGACGAAGATTGATGTCGAAAATCTTCAGACAATCCTCTGGAGTATGATCGAGGAACGTATAGATGGTCTTGCGGCTAACCTCACTGCGCTGAGCCAGAGAGCCCCAGCAAACAGCACCAGCATTGGCAGCAATTTCCTTGATATCATCTGTGAATGGGATGTTATCCCAAGCCACATTCTGCTTGATATCGTAAGTAGGAACACCCTCCTTATCGAGCTGCACCTGAACAGTGCCTGTAGGATAATCAACCACTGGCATCACATACTTCAACTTCTTCTCGTCGAGAATGCGGAGGGCTGTATCGCCCAAGACATCCTTGCCTATCGCACTCACGGCTACAGAATGCAGTCCGTGCTGCCCTGCGTGATAAGCGAAGTTGGCAGGAGCACCACCGAGTTGAGAACCACTAGGGAGAACATCAAAGAGAATCTCACCCAAACCTACACAATATTTTGTATCTAAATTCTTTGTTTCCATAATTACACCTTATTATATATATACGTTATAAACGACAGTGAACGATTTTTATTATACTTGCAATGATAACTTGCGGATTATAACTTGCGGATATAAGTGAAGAGATAAGCTACACCTACTGCCATGACAGCTACAGCACCTACCTGCCCCATAGCATCGCTGGCGAATCCCATAATCAACGGGAAGACGGTACCGCCGAAGAGTCCCATGATCATCAGTCCACTCACCTCGTTCTTCTTATCAGGCATAGCAAGAAGCGCCTGAGAGAAAATCATGGAGAATACGTTAGAGTTGCCATATCCCACCAGGGCGATGGCGATGTAAAGCATCATCTTGCTCTCTCCTACCCACATACCAATCATACTCAGAGCCATCATCACAACGCTGATGACGAAGAAAGTACGGGTCTTCATCATACGGAGGAAGGCAGTACCGGTGAAACATCCGATGGTACGGAAGATGAAGTAGAGCGATGTGGCGAAAGCTGCATCATTCAGGGTCCATCCCAGACGCTCCATCAGAAGTTTTGGAGCTGTGGTGTTGGTACCGACATCGATACCCACATGGCACATGATACCGATGAAGGAAAGCAACACGATAGGTTTGCCGAGCAACTTGAAGCACTCGCCGAAACCGGAAGCCTTACCCTCGTTCTTCTCTTCCTCGATAGGTGTACCTGCCAGGAAGAAGGTAGCTGCGATTCCGATAACCATATAGATTGGGAAGAGGATTCTCCAGCCCAAGCCGAAGGTTGGAATGCTTGCCATGGCACCCCACATAGCGATGTATGGAGCCAGGAAGGAAGCGATTGCCTTGACGAACTGACCGAAGGTCAAGGTAGAAGCCAGGTTCTTACCTGATGTGACCACAGAAACCAGCGGGTTCAGGGATGTCTGCATCAAGGCATTTCCGATGCCGAGCAAAGAGAATGACACGAGCATCATTTCAAAGTTTTCCCCAAAGATGGGCAAAAGGAGGGAGATAACGGTAACGAGCAAAGACAGGAGTACTGTCTTCTTTCTACCAATCTTATTCATCAAGATTCCTGTAGGAACCGAGAAGATGAGAAACCAGAAGAATACCAGGGATGGAAACAGATTGGCTGTTGCATCATTGAGGTTGAGATCTTCCTTTACGTAGTTGGAGGCGATGCCTACCAAATCTACAAATCCCATGGCGAAGAAACAGAGCATCACCGGGATGATTGATAACTTTGATGATTTATTCATAATTGTTAGCGTTATTGTTTCTAATTTTCTGCTGCAAAGGTAGCGACAAACGGTATATTATATCATAAAATATCGTTCATCGGCTACCATTTTTGTTGCATTGTTACATCTGTAACACTCTTAGAAACAATTATCTTATAGATTCAGTTCTTAACAGATGAGGTTACTTGATGTCGTAAACCTGATACTTACCCTTTCCCTGCACGCTAACCTTGTTGTAAGAGTCTTTTTATTGATTTTATACTTCTTCCATCCGTTTAAGTTCCCACCCCTCAAACTGCATGATGATGAGATGGAGTTTTGTACCTTGGCGCAAAACCTCAACCCTTGGAGCCTCAGCATATCGATGAATCTGCTCTACAGCCTCACGCCACTGTTTCTCGGCCTTGGTCATAGGCTTGCCATCTTCCGTAAACTCACCTTCAACTATCGCAGAGAAATCTTTCTTAGAAAGAACCTTCAATTCCAGAATGTAGCTATGCTGACTGGCATAATGGGTAAGGTCTGGCAAAAGGAAGAAATCACAATAGCCATGATTCAACTCCAACTCTGGAGCCGTGATATAATAATCATTCAGATTCAGATAAGCCATGAAGAATCCCTGCAGGTTTCGCTCAGCCTCAATGCCATCACGCACCGATGAAACCTTGGCATAGGCATCCGCCATGAAGCGCAATCCTTCTTCCCACTTACCATCGTATGCCATATCATAATAGTAATCGGTGAGCTGGTTGACATCCACATAAGCCTTTGCCTGATACTCTTCTTCCAGATAACCATAATACTGCTTGCGGACATTATTGTTCGGAATGCCCAGAATGAGTTTGGAGCCACGAGTTCCCTTGATGGTCAACATGCCATAATAGAACAGAAGACTTGGGAATATCTCTGCCTTTGGAATCTGATATGCAGAAAACGACTCATAAAGCTGGGTAACAATCTGCTCTTCTTCTGCTATCTTGCGGATGATGCCCTTACGTTCTCCATCCAGCTTGTCAAACTGCAACAGTTTCTTCATCTTGCCGTAATCGGTACGGGTATTCGGGTCTATCATCTGACGAGGAGAACATCCATTATCCATATAATTAAGAAGATAATAAAGAACCATATCACAATTAAACATACGAGTTTTCTTCTTCAATGCCTGTTTAGCGAAGCAATAGTTATCATACCAAGGCTTCATATCATTGACAATGGCATCAATATCACTATCGGCAGGAATACTACCATGCTCCTTATAATAGGTAAACATCTCCACCACATCGGTGGTAGAGAAGCCCAGCATCTCATCAAACTCCGGCTTGATAGAAATGTTCCAACCTATATTGAATCCACTCGTCACATCATCCAGGGTTACAGGGCTCACACCCATCATGAAGATACGCTCAAAATTACCCTTGAACTTCTTGAAGACATCACGATAAAAGCCGTCGGCATGGGTAATCGCATGATACACATTCTCACCACGTTCGTTGAGTATGACATTCGTGAAGTTGTCATACTCATCGATGATGAGATACAGATGATACTGGTGCGCCTTGGCAGCCTTGAATATCAGTTCCATCTTTTCCTCGAAATCTTCCTGTGCCAGGATTTCTTCCATCTCTGCCTGATAATATTCTGAGTATTGACGGACAAAAGCATCAAGGTTGATGCTGAGATAAGAATTAAACTTAGTCTCAAGCTTGTCGATATTACCCGTAATCTGGGAAAAATCGAGGAACAGCACCTGATACTTTCCCTGCAAAGGAGTAGGATGCTGTCCTATCCACAGATTTCCAAAAAGACTCTGGAACTTATGGCTCTGCGTACAGTCATAGTAAGAATAGAGCATACTCAAGAACATACTCTTACCAAAACGACGAGGACGGATGAAGAAGAGATTGCGAGGCTGCTTCTCCAGTTCCGGGATAAACATCGTCTTATCCACATAATATAGATTCTGCTCTATTACCGTAGCAAAATCTGCCACCCCATAAGGTACTTGTTTAACTTGCTGTTCCATCATGATCTATCTTTAAAAACACTATCTGTGTGCAAAGATAGCATAAAAAAACGAAAAAGCCACAGTTTGCGTTTACAAACTGCGGCTTTTATTATATTTTATCCGAAACACTCGATTTTACGTGATTACAAACCGAGCTTGTGAACCTTCAGGTTCTTGAACTCAGCCTTGCCACCCTGGGTGTAGAGCTTTACATTCTCGTATGGAGCTACTGGGAACACGAGGTTGGTCATGGCGATGCGGCCACCATCTACGAAGAGTTCTACAGATGACTTATCTACGAAGATATCAACATGATAAGTCTTCTTGCCATTCTCGCAAAGACTCAATGGAGCCCAGGTAGCAAGGGCGAAATCGTTCTTGTAGTTGATAGAATTGGTGATGCGGGCAGGCTGCTTGCCTTCTGCAGCCAGCTGCTTGTCCCAAGCCAATTCGATATCATGAGGAACCGACTGCTTGCCGAAATCACTCAGACCACTCTCTGTTCTATCCATCACTACCTTGCCCTGCTTCATATCGAAGTAGATCATGGTACGCTCACGCTTGTTGTTAGAAATCTCGATACCGGCAATGCCGTTGGCATCTGGAGTTACATCTGCCTCAATCTCGAAAGCTCCCTCCATATTAGCAGCAACACCAGCAAGCATCTTTTCGTCGGCAACAGAAGCATCTGCTACATTCTTGGTGTCCTTACGCAATGCATAAACCTCTGGAGCTACATCTTCTGAAATATAATACTTGCCATTCTTCTCGTAAAGTTTCAACTCGCGAGGCAATCCGTTGGCACCACGGTTCTGCTTGAACGGAGTAAGGTTGGCATACTGCCAGTTGCTCATCCAGGTGATACCCAGAACTCGGTCGCCGGTGTTAGAGAAGGTAACGGTAGCATAGTGATCCTTACCCCAATCGAGCCACTTTACTTCGTTGGCATCAGGACAAGTAAACTTCTTGCCATCGAAATCGCCTACGAAATACTCAGTAGCGCTGCCACCAAACCAGCAGCCTGGATTGATATTCATGGTCATCACCCACTTCATCTTCTTCTTATCACCATTTACAGGCAACTGGAAGAAGTCTGGGCACTCATACTGACATGGCTGCTGTCCCAAGCCCTTACCGAAGGCACTCACGTAATCCCATTTCTTGAGATTCTTTGACTTGTAGAAGCGGGTCTCCTTATCAGCAGAAACAATCATATACCAGCATTTTCCCTTCTCATACCAGAACACCTTAGGGTCACGGAAGTCCTTCAAGCCATCGAATGGAGTCAACACTGGGTTGCCCTCGTACTTGGTAAAGGTGCGACCATTGTCATTGCTATAAGCGATGCACTGCACCTCATCATGGTTTACACTACTGTTGTTGGTATAGATGGCGATGATGGCATTCTTGCCGAAACCTGCCGTATTCTTCTTATCCACAACCGAACTACCAGAGAAGATATGCCCTACAGGGTCGCGGGCGATGGCTGGATCGAGGTGTTCCCAATGAACGAGGTCCTTGCTTACGGCATGTCCCCAGTGCATATTGCCCCACTTGCTTCCGTATGGGTTATACTGGAAGTAGAGATGATACTCACCATCTTTATACACCATACCGTTAGGGTCGTTCATCCAACCATAAAGCGGAGTGAAGTGATAAGATGGGCGATAGTAATCGGTGTTGGTGGTGTCGAATGTATCGCTGAGCTTGAGCAAGTTGAGTGCCAAAGCATCCTTCTTCAGACCAAGAATCTTGACTGTAGCAGTCTTACCCTTGCCCAAAGCGAAAGGCACATAGTAATCAGAACCATTCTGAGCCAGGCGAACGTCCATCCAGGTATCATCCTTAGAACCTGTATCGAGCAAAACCTGAGCCTCATCCTTCTCTTCCTGGATAGGGAGAAGAAGATACTTGGTAGGATTCTCCACCTTGATGATAGTTGTATCACCCTTGTGTTCAATATTCATCTTCTGTGCAAAGGCAGAAGTGGTAGCTGATGCCATCAACATGAGGCAGGCAGCCTTGGTAATCATTGAATTGGATTTCATGATCATTTCTTTTTTAAATTGTTAGCGTTATTGTTTAAATTCTGCTGCAAAGGTAAGGATAAAGCAGGAATTATCATATAAATTTCGTTTCATCCGATACAAAAAATCGTTCATGCAACATCTTTTGCAGTGCATGAACGATTCTTTTTCTCACACCTCCTTGGAGGCAACAAGACTATACTTCCCCCATCAGCCATTTCAACGCATTGATTCGCTTGATACCATCATAATCTGCCGTCGGGTCTTCATCGAGCGTCAAGATATACTTGGGATATTGGTCCTTGATTTGCTGAAGCGAAGCGAGTTCACGCTTCAAGGTCTTCTCTACATACTAAAAGTACGATTATTTAGAAAGTTTTAGGAATTGATTCCTAAAACTTTCCGTTTACGGACATTTTTAGGAAGACAAACACTAAAACTTCTAATATAACTTCATTTTCTATCTCATACAAACACAGAGTCCAAGAACTCCTGCAAATACCCTGCATAATAGAAGGGGATATTATATAAGGTGAAAGACTTGCCATTCTGCGTGGTGACAACATCTGAATTCATCGGACCATTCCAAAGGCGCAAAGCTATCTTTTCCTTCGACTCATCCATGAAAAGATGCAAGGAACGAAGCTTGGCATTATCACCAGTCTTTACTTCTATCGGAAGAAGATGTGACTTATAACGTATCAAGAAGTCAACCTCTGCCTGGGAGTTCTTAGCATCACGCACCCAAAACATACGCTTCTCTCCAAAAGTAAAAGACGAACCCAGCAACTCCTGCCCAACAATATGCTCGGCAATATCACCATTCCACAGCTCATTGGTATCCTTACTAAACAACAACTCCTCCTGCATACCTGCCACATAGTTCACCAAGCCAGTGTCAAGCCACAATAGCTTTGGACTTTTCTTCAAATCAGGAAATATTGGGAAGGAAGCTGACATCTGAGGATATACCAATTCCAACAACAGCGTTTTCTCCAAAGTTCTGAACGCATTCCCCACATCAGCTGCCTTGAAAGAAGAACTCGTAAACTTGGCAAACTGGATGCGATGACCAGCTGCAGCCCATCCATAATTTAAGATATATCTGATAGCATCCTGTTCCTTGGGCTTACTGGCATATTTCTCCACATCATCACGATAACCAGAAAGCAAGGAATTAAAGACACCATTCAGCTTAACAATATCCTTATACTTAGCATAATTTGCCACTGCCTCAGGCAATCCACCTACTATCATGTATTTTTTGAATAAGTCCATGACATTCGAGTGCAAAGAAGCTGGCAGAGATAACTTCTCAATACTATCAGCTGTAGCTTCTTGACCTATGGCACGAAGAAACTCCACAAAAGTACAAGGATGCAAAGCCATATACTCCACCCTACCCACAGGGAAAGAGATATGGCGTCCCATCAAACTCTCCAATAAAGAGCCCGCTGCTATCACAAAAATGTCTGGACGCTTTTCATAAAAATATCGCAAAGCCTGCACTGCCTTTGGCTCGTTTTGTATCTCATCGATAAAAATCAATGTGCGCTTATTGGAATCCAGAGGCACATTCGCCTTGAAGAATATACCTGCCAACAAATCATCAAAAGAGTAATCGGCAGCAAAAAGCTCTGCATTTTCATTTTCCTCTAAGTTCAGATAAATATAGACATCAAACTCCTTGGCAAACAACTTTACCAAAGTTGTCTTACCCACCTGTCTAGCCCCACGCAGAACCAAGGGTTTGCGCTCTTCTTTGTTCGCCCATTGGCGCAGATAATTGATTGCCGTTCGTGTAAACATATCTAATCCATTTAAAATCAAGTGCAAAGATACAACTTTATTTTCATTTCCAAACCAAAAATCGCATATTTTTTATTCATTTCCAAACCAAAAAACCTATATTTCTTGTGCATTTCCAAACCAAAAGTCATATTTTTCCAATCATTTCCAAACCAAAACAAGAAAAAGGCAGCACTATACATTATTATATAGCACTGCCTTATCTTATTATGTTTTATTATGTTTGAACTAATTAGAACTTCAGCGATGCTGTAAATTCTACAGTGAATGGACGGAGATAGCTACCCGTCATAATCTGGTTCTTGATTCCCTTGGCCTCATCCTTGGTAATCAGCTCGGCACCAGCGATACTACCCTTGGCACCAGTCTGGTTGAGGAAGTTGACTACGGTGCAGCCGAGAGCCAGACGCTTGGTTGCCTGCCAGTTCAAACCTCCGAAAGTCTCCCAGTGACCATTGAAGTAATATGCCTCGTTGATGTTGGCGTAGGTCTTGCTGAAGTAACGGAAGCTGGTCCAGAGCTTGATATCCTTGGTAATCATGTAACTTGGATCCAACTCGATGAGAATCTGAGGAATCTCGGCTACGATGTTGCCAGTGGCATTGATGTTGCCAACATAGCCATCGTTGAAGGTGATGCTGGTTTCGTACTTCTTGTAGGTTGGCTTCTGATAAGTGAAGAGGAAGTGGAAATCAAATCCCTTGAATGGATGAGCCACAGCGTCGGTTGTCCATCCCCAGGTCTGGATATCGTAAGCCATAGGAGCTGCCTTGATCTCACTGCCATGCTGCAGGTTGAGAGTTGAATTATTGTTGGTCTTTGAGATATAAGAGAACAACGATGTCAAGCTCAACCATGAGTTGTTGTAGTAGATACCTGCACGACCGAGTGGTACAGAAATCTTATCTACGTTTGGCAATGTTGCTGGGGCGAATGTCTCGAACTTAGGATGCTGCACGATGTAAGTGAAATCGCCAGTGAAGCCGAAGTTATCGGTCAACTTATAAGTTGCTGCCACTGAGAAATCGTAGTTCAACCAGTTGTAACTCAAGTCTGCTGGTGCAATCTTGGTTCCATCTGCAGCCGTAGCGCCGAGATAGTAATCTGCGAAACGACCTACGAATTCACCCTTTACATTCTTCACTGCTGCGTTTTCACCCTTCAGCTTCTGCCACTCCAGACGGGCACCATAGTAGAGATTCAACTTGTTGGTGACATCCCAATCGTGAGTGAAGTAGAGAGCCAGCTTGTTTTCGCTTCCCTTGTAATATTCAGAGGCGTTCTTGTTGAAATCATAGAAGTAGCTGTCGCGTTTGTTGGCATCCCAAACTCGCAGGGCATAGCTTCCATCAGCAGGAACACTCTGATCATACATGGTTGTATTTGAGCAATAATCGATATGGTAGAACCACTCGTTCACGCCGAGGCGGAAGGTGGATGTACTGAATTTCTTGCTGAGCTCGGTGGTGAAGAGAGCCTCGTCAATCTTACCGGCATTGAGACATGACATACGGGTCTGGATATACTGGCCATCGTAAGCCTTGGTCTGTCCGTCGATGTCGCGATACATATAATTATATACGCCCTTGTTGGCATCGCTCTTCAAATCGATGATAGACATCGGAGTCTGGTAAACCATCGCACCACGAGAGTGGTCGTACTTCAAGGTAGCCTTCCAGTTCAAACCATTGTCAAAACGGTAGTTGTTCATCAGGGTTACCTCGCTTGCCTTGTTCAGACAGGCATCGTAGAGAGAAGTCTGCTCCAGCTTGCCGGTACGCATATTGCGATAGGTAATCTCGTTATCGATAGGAAGATAAGAGGTGGTACCGAGTTTGAAGTCGCCATACTCCTTTACGCTTCCATCGCCCACATAGATGAATGGAGCACTCTGGGTAGCGTAGTTATACACATTGTGGCTGTTGGCATACTTATACATGGCTGTGAACTCGCCACGGTTGCCGTTGTACTTCTTGGTGAGGAGTGCCTTGTAGATCTGGGTACGATCCTGATAAGGAGTTGACTTGATCTTGAAGGTACCCGGGTCGAAATCCTGATACATATTAAAGCTGTAGTACCAGTCGCTACCCAAGTCGCCATTCATGTTCAGAGAGAATTCCTGCAACCCGTAGTGATTACTCTTATAGTTCAGCGTACCATTGAATCCCTTCTGACCTTTCTGGGTGAAAGAGTTCACTGCATAACCGATATTACCGGTAGTGATGGCAGTCTCGGCAATCTTGAGCAAGCCCTGATGGCTCAAGCTTGCATCACCACGCCAGATGGTATTCACAGAGTGAGGATTGGTTGCATAAGTAACAGGCAGCCCATTCTCCAAAACGTTGACATCGGCAGAAGGCAA
>OQVP01001076.1_pt1 | contig 9995 bp, 9 predicted proteins | sample 1691541 | NCBI WGS metagenome assembly OQVP01 (sample SAMN03418258, study PRJEB22391) | human gut metagenome | biome: human-gut; feature: organic feature; material: feces | host: Homo sapiens | place: Tanzania | collected 2013-01 | reverse complement strand
AGTCGTGGGAGAATATATTGGGAAAATATACTTAGAGACCAAGGCGCGCCCCCGTTTTATCGTAGAGGAGTTTTTGCATGAAGATGCTTGACAGGGCGTCCAGGCATAGCTTATACTAAAGAAGTTCGTAAAAAAGACAGCACTTTTCAGACGAAGTGGTGTCTTTTCTTATGTGATAGTGAGAAAAACCATCTGGAAATAGCGTCTGTATGGTTTGGAGGAAGAAAGGATCATAGCATTATTTATGGAACAGCAGTGGAGTGAAACGACCGGGGAACAGCAGGGTCTTAAATATCAGGATGCAGATATCATGCAGGAGATCCTGCGTGCAACAAAGGAAATGGGATTTGAAGTGATGACGCCTATTCAGGAGCAGGCGATCCCTATTTTATTAGAAGGAAAGGACATTATCGGCCAGGCCCAGACCGGTACGGGAAAGACGGCGGCTTTTGCCATTCCCATGATCCAGAGGATCGACCCGGAGGTGCGCAGACCCCAGGGGATCATGCTGATCCAGATATCCTGCATGGGGTAAAGGTGCTGCCCATTTACGGAGGACAGGACATCAGCAGACAGATCCGGGCTTTATCCCAGGGAGTACAGATCATTGTAGGTACGCCGGGCAGAGTGATGGATCATTTAAGACGCCATACCATAAAAACAAATGAGATCAGGATGATCGTGCTTGACGAAGCGGATGAGATGCTCAACATGGGCTTTCGCGAGGATATTGAAACCGTGCTCAGGGATATGCCGGAGCAAAGGCAGATGGCTCTTTTCTCGGCCACAATGCCGCAGGCTATTCTGGACATTACAGGAACCTACCAAAAGGATGCGGTATATGTAAAGGTCACACCTAAGGAGATTACGGTTGCAGCCATTAAGCAGGCCTATTACCGTGTGGCAAGGAAGGATAAATTTGAAGCGCTTTGCCGTTTGATCGATTATTATCAGCCTGCTAAAAGCCTGATCTTTTGCAATACCAAGAAAATGGTGGATGAGATCACAGGACTTTTAAAGGACAGAGGCTATGAGGCAGAGGGACTTCACGGAGATCTTTCCCAAAATCAGAGAGATACCGTTATGAATTTGTTCAGGGGAGGCAGATGTGCGATCTTATCTGCAACGGATGTGGCTGCCAGAGGGATCGACGTCAGCGGCGTGGATGCTGTCTTTAATTATGATGTGCCGGAAGATGTAGAATATTATGTACACAGAATTGGAAGAACGGGGCGGGCAGGCAGAGCCGGAAGATCCTTTACGCTGATCACCGGCCGGGAGATCTTTAAGATCAGAGAAATCGAAAGGATCTGCCATACCACCATCAAAGAAAGAAAAATTCCGGCGCCCAAGGATATTGTCAGGGTGAAGGCAGGAAAGCTTTTTGCCACGGCCATGGGAGTGATGGAGGAAAAGGATCTGACGTCCATCAAGGAAAGGATCCTGGAGACTGCCGCTGAAAATAATTTTGAGATCCTGGAGCTTGCGGCGGCCCTGATGCAGATGAGCATAGGGGATGAACCGGAAGAGATCAAGGAAGAAAAGCCGTTCTTTGACAGGGAAAGAGCAGGCAGATCTGCCAGACAAAGAAGAGATCCCAGAGCTTCCTTCCGTTTCAGATCAGATGAAAGACGCAGGTACGGATCTGAAAGAGGAGAAAGACAGACAAGAGAGGGCGGAAGAGACAAAGGAAGATGGGAGAGAGACAGCAGGAGAGAAAGACAGGACAGAAGGCAGAGCTTTGGAAAAAGAGGATTTGAGGAAAGAAGTATAAGGGTGAGAGAGCGAGATGACAGAAAAGGAAATGCGAAGAAAAAAGGAAAATGATGCAGCCAGGCTCAGAAGAAGAAAACACCGTAAAAAAGTTGTTTTCATAGAAAGAGTGGTGCTGATTGTTCTGGCGGCTGCGGTGATTGCCACAGGAACCGTGCTTACCATTCGGATGATGCCGGATATTAAGGTTGCAAGACAGTTAAAGGCAGCGGATCAGTACCGGGAGGAGAAATCCTATGAGGATGCGATCGCATCCTGTGAGCAGGCTCTTTCCATTGACTCCGGTTCGGTGGAAGCTTACCGGGCCATGGCAGGTGTTTATCTGGAAAAGGAAGACCGGGAGGCTGCTGAACAGGTATTATACCGGGGCTGGGAAACTACACAGGACGGGAACCTTTTGCAGGAGTATTGCGTATATCTTCTGAATGATGCGGTTTCCGACATCAACAATGGAACCTGCAGCCTGGGAACGTTTGAAAAATGTATCCTGGCGCTGGAGCAGGACAGCGAAGGAGAGGACGTTTACCGGCTTTTGGATGCCTGCTATGAGAGAATATCAAGCGGAGATATTTCCATTGACTGTACGCAGATCCTGGAAGATGGAAGCTGCAGCTTTGTGCGTTATATCAGCCTCTTAGATAGAATGATCGGGGTCTATGAGAAAACCCCGAGTGAGGATTTGGGAAAGGAGATCGCCAAGTATGCAGCCTGGAAGCTGCCTTCCTTTACCCTTGAAGTTTCCCATCTTCAGGAGTATGGTGATTTTCTGCAAAGGGCAATGGAGGCAGGAGGAAGTGAAGAGCTGACAGCGCTTTACGTCTGCGTGGAAAAGGCGCTCTGGGCCCAGGAATTATTTGCCCCTGCATTTTCCGTCTTTGAATCCGGGGATTTTGCTCCTATTAAGGAATTCATGCAGTCGGAGGATTACCTTGCGGTGCGGGAAGCCTTTATAGAAGAAACCATGGAGTATTGGGAAGGACAGACCTACATTCCTGTGAGCAGGGAGAAAGTGATCCTGACCTGCGCAGAGGGAACCTATCATTTCCGGTTTGCTGATTTTGAGGAGTGCCCTGAAACAGCAGGAGTGATCAACATATGGGGAACCAAGCAGCAGGATGCGGGAGTGCCCAGGGTCTGCATTTCCTATGAACCGGCGTCCCAGAATGGAACCTATTTCCCTCATACGATTTATGAATTTGTGTATCTTTACAGCAATGTGAAGATTGGCGGAAACTTTGTTCCACAGATGAATTATCGATTTGAGACCAGAGTGGAGACCGAAGAAGGAACGACCTCCCAGCTGATTGGAGACTGGGGAGGAGAACACCAGTGGGAAATGGAATATTAAAGAAGAAAGCTCTGCGGTCAGAGTAAAATAAAGCGCCCCCAAAAAGTAAGACTTTTTGGGGGCGCATTTTAGACTGCGGAGCTTTTTTATGGCATCATCTGGGCAGTGTGAAGTCTGTAATATGCGCCCTTCTTTTCCAGAAGCTCCGTTACGGTTCCCTGTTCCACAATACCGCCGTGATCGATCACAAAGATCCGGTCGGCCTTTTGGATGGTGGAAAGCCTGTGGGCAATAACAAAGGAGGTTCGGCCCTTTAACAGGGCGTCGATCCCTTCCTGCACCAAAAGCTCTGTGTGAGTATCAATGCTGGAGGTAGCCTCATCCAGGATCAGGATGTTGGGCTTTGAAACCATGGTTCTTGCAAAGGCAAGAAGCTGTTTCTGTCCAACAGACAGGCCGCCGCCACGCTCGGTCAGAACCGTGTCGTATCCCTTTTCAAGCTGACAGATAAAGTCATGGGCATGAACGGCTTTTGCAGCTTCTATGATTTCCTCCTCGGTCGCATCCAGCTTGCCGTAGCGGATATTGTCTCTTATGGTTCCGGTAAACAGAAAATTATCCTGTGTCATGATACCCATCTGGCTCCGCAGGCTTTCTATGGTCACTGTCTTTACATCATAGCCATCGATCCTTATGATCCCTTCCTGAATATCATAAAACCGGCTGATCAGATTTACAATGGTGGTTTTTCCGGCGCCGGTGGGGCCTACAAGTGCAATGGTTTCTCCCGGCTTTATGGAAAAGCTGACGTCATTTAAGACCTTGGTGATCCCATCATAAGAAAAACTTACATGCTCAAAGGAAACAGCACCTCTGATAGGAGGGATTTCCGTAACCTTGGTATCGTCTGTAATGGCAGGCTCTGTGTCCATAATCTCAAAGATACGTTCTGCCGCAGCAATATTGGTAATGATCTGGTTATAGAAATTACTCAGGTTCATAATAGGGTTCCAGAACATTCCGATGTAGCTTCCAAAGGCGATAAAGGTACCGATAGATACCGTGCCGATCCCCAGGATCCTGACACCCACAAAGTATAAGGCGGCAATGCCGATCCCCCAGGAAAAATCAATGGCCGACCCCATGGTTACATTATCCTTGGTAATAACAGGCTGCGGTGCAAAATCCACTACCTGTTCCTTCAGATTGATCTTCTTCGCCACTCTGTCGATCAATGGCATTTTAATATGAAGACCAACAGACCAGGTTCCCTGATAAGCACCCAGTCTCTCTACTACATAAGCATATGCCTGCGGTACGATCTTTACACAGGATGCCAGGATCAGTACGATAAGTATCAATAATACCAGCACTACAACTCCCATAAAAAACCTCTTCTTTCTCTGTCAGAACTATCTGACGCCCTATTTACTGTTTATTCTCCGCTGAGAGATCCTTCTCCTCCACGATCAGCTTCACACCGCTCACGGACCGGACAACCACAACACTCCCTACAGGCAGCTGTACATCATCCTTCACACTCCTTGCGCTCCATTCCTGACCACCCACAGTAACCTGTCCGATCCCCTGCAGATTATCAATCTCGCTGATCACAATGGCCTGTTTGCCGATCAGGCTTTCTACATTAGTCTTGATCCTGTCTTTGTTAAAATATTTTACCGCAATGGGTCTTGTAAAATACAGAAGCACAAACGAAACCGCCACAAAAAGAAGAAGCTGCAGCCATAGCGGTGCGGAAAATGCAGCGCTTACAGCAGCCACCAGGGAACCGCCCGCAAACCAGATCGTTGTCAGCCCCATTGTAATGATTTCAATCACAATACATGCCACAAAAATAATCAGCCAGGTTGTTGTCATTCTGTCTCACCATGCCTTTCTTTCCCAGGTTATGATAACTATATTTCTTTCATTCTACTACACAATACATACGGACGCAAACAGATTATAGGGCAAAGGCAAAAAGCTGCCACCTGCGATATGTTTCCTTTCCCACCGCCGGTGACAGCTCATTTCTTCTGTTTCTTCTTTATTAAATTACTTTTCCGTTACCAGAAAACATGATCTCCCAGAACATACCCTTCCCTGGTTCCTGCACGCCGGAAGTGGGTTGCGTCTCCGACGGTGGTTTCCCCGTTGATGGCCGCCTGGGCTGCCTGGAGACAGGCATCCGGGACATTTCCCTCATAAACTCTTGCAACCTTGCCGGTCATGGCAGGTGTAAACTGGCCGGAAGCATAAATAACTGCATGGATGGTATTAGGATAAGCTCCGCTCCGCACACGGTTCATAACCACTGCGCCGACGCCCAGCATGCCGTCATAGGACTGGTTTCCGGCTTCGCAGTAGATCAGTGCGCCAAGCAGCCTCAGTTCATCTCTCTGATCCGGATCACATCCATGGTCTCGCCTTCATCGATGTGGAACTTCACATTCACATAATCGGAATTTACATATCCGATCTCCCCATCATAATCTACACTGATCCAGCGGTCATTCACTGTCTCGATAAAATCCACGCTGTCCTCATAGGCAAGAAGCCCGCAGACATCTGCGTTATCGTTTGGCTCTGTCCTGACTCTGACTGCTTCCACATCCAGAGTAACAATCCAGTTCCCAACATCCTCTGCCATTTTCTTGGCGTCCTCGCCAAACAGAAGATATTCGTCCTTTGCCCAGCCGATCACATTACCGGATTTCAGCTTTGTCCAGCCGTCCTTCTGCTCCAGGATCGTCCCTCCGCAGTCTTTGTACAAAAGACCGACCTTGTCGGAATCTTCACTGGCCTTTTCCCGGATATTCAGGGCATTCTGAACATTCGCCATGGTAAGCTCCTGTTCCATTCTTTCCTTTTCGGCTTCAAATTTCTCGTTGATATCGAGGCTTGTCTGATTTTGCACAGGCGCATCATTACTAAGAGCACTGGGATCGAGGATCTCCGCTACCCCTGAGCTCAAAAAATTATGCCCCTCCTTTTCACTGGCCTGAACGGTTATTTCCTCTGCCAGAAGGAATAGCAGGCTCACAAAAATGCCTGCTGCCACATGGGGCAGAATCTTTCTCCGGTTCATCTTGCTCCCTCCAAATACCTCTGCAACCGAATGTTACAGATTTGTTACAACAAGTATGGTGACTATATTAGCAAATTGTCCCATCTTTGTCAAGTTTATGCAATTTCACCCGGATTTTATGCCAGTTTTTCTTCCAGTTTTTTCCTTATTTGTTACGGTTTTTTTACATATTTTTTGATCTTTCGACACAGGCTTCAATGGCCTTCATCACAGCTCCCCGAAGCCCTGCTTCCTCCAGTGCCTGCACCCCGCAGATGGGGGTTCCGCCGGGGGAGCAAACCATGTCCTTCAGCTCTCCCGGATGCTTCCCGGTTTCAAGTGCCAGGGCTGCGCTTCCCATAATGGACTGTGCGGCGAACCGGTAGGCCTGTGCTCTCGGCATTCCTGCCTGTACTGCTCCATCTGCGAGTGCCTCCAGAAACAGGAACACATACGCCGGTGAGCTTCCGCTTACCCCGACCACGGCATCCATCAGCTTCTCGGGTACTTCCTCTGCCAGTCCGAAGCTCTGTAACAGAGAAAGACTCTGCTGCATCTCATCCCTCGTTACCAGCTCATTACAACACACACCGGTGCATCCCATTCCAACGAGTGCCGGAGTATTCGGCATACACCGGACAAATTTTAAGCTTCTGCCAAACATCCTGCCAAGGCTGTCCATCGATACACCGGCAGCAATGCTGACAATCACTGTATCCTCTGAAACCGCATCCTTAATCTGCTCAACCACCCGGGGCAGAACCTGCGGCTTCACGGCAAGTACAAGAATCTCCGCAAAGCGTGCCACCTGAATATTATCCTCACCTATCAGAATACCCCAGTTCCCTGAGGCATATTCTTTGGAAGCCTCACTTTTTGCACATCCCATAATGTCCGTGGCAGACACTACTTCTTTTTTAAGAATGCCGCCAATCATTGCCTTTGCCATATTGCCAAGTCCGATAAATCCAAGCTTCATGTCAATCCCTTCTTTCCAACTTATATATTTTCTTTTAGTTATTATTTCTAATTTATGATGTCGGGTTCATCAAACAGCCACCTCGTACATCAAAAGAGCCGCTGCCACCGCTGCATTTAACGATTCCAGCCTTCCCTGCATGGGAATCCGTATGTATTCATCTGCAAGTGCGGCGGTCTCCTCCTTTAAACCGTTACCCTCGTTTCCGATCAGAAAGGCTGCCCCTTCTGCATAGTCCGGTTCCCGGTAGGATTTCGTTCCTTTAAGGTGTGCCGCATAGACGCGGATCCCGGTCTTCTGCAGTTGTCCTATGGTCTGTGTGAGGTCTCCGGTATACAGGAACGGTACTCGGTAAAGGGATCCCATCGTGGAGCGGATGGTCTTCGGATTATAAATATCTACGGTTCCTTTACTCATCAGGATCCCATCGACTCCGGCCCCCTCTCCGGTGCGGATCATGGTTCCCAGGTTCCCCGGATCCTGAATGTCCTCAAGGATAAGGAACAATGGTCTTTTCCCTTCCTGTGCCTTCCGTTCGCCTGCTCGCCTAAGAAGATCCGACAGGTCATAGGTCATCTTTTCCATCAGGAAGAAAATCCCCTGAGGGGTCTGGGTATCCGACAGCTTCCGGAATACCTCCTCCGTCACGGTTTCCACAACAGTTCCCTGTTTCTGACAGGTCATGATCTTTTCGTAAATTCCTGATAATTTATCAAGAGGAGCCTTTCGATAAGACTCCTCCATTCTCTGCCAGACATCCTCCCGGCAGTATATTTCCCTGATTTTTGAAAGCGGTGCTTCCTCAAACATCTTGAATCCTTCCGCTACGAAAAGCCCTTCCTCGTTCCGTGTCCGGCTCTTTTCCTTTAGCTGGATTGCATGCCTGATCCGCCCGTTATTCAGACTTGTAATCATAAAACTTCCTTTCGCAGTTACTGTTCACTCATATCCCGCTCCAGTAACGATTCGCAGGCTCATTTTACTGGGAAAGCAGACGGCTTACCTGATACTGGTATTCCGGAATTTCCTTCTGCATATTTAATGCTTCCTCAATATCAAAATCCTGGAACTCGCCATGACGATAGCCTACAACACGGTTGGTCTTTCCTTCGCAGAGGATATCTGCCGCATAAGCACCCATAATGGAGGCGTAGAAACGATCCTTACAGGTCGGGGATCCGCCACGCTGCATGTAGCCTAAGATGGTTGCTCTGGTTTCCATTCCGGTGGCCGCCTCGATACGACGTGCCATGGATGTGGAATGTCCGATTCCTTCGGCATTGATGATGATATGGTGCTTTTTGCCGCGCTTACGGCTGTTAATAATATTATTGATGAGTGCCTGCTCGTTGTAATCGTACTTTTCCGGAAGCAGAATGTCCTCGGCACCGTTCGCCACGCCACACCACAGGGCAATGTAACCGGCGTTACGTCCCATTACCTCGATGATACTGCACCGCTCATGGGAGGATGAGGTATCACGCACCTTATCAATGGCCTGCATCGCCGTATTAATTGCGGTATCGAATCCGATGGTATAGTCGGTACATGCAATATCAAGGTCGATGGTTCCCGGAAGTCCGACCGTGTTGATTCCATGTCTGGAAAGTGCCTGGGCACCACGGTAAGAACCGTCACCGCCAATAACTACCAGTCCGTCAATTTCATGCTTCCGGCAGATCTCCGCTGCCTGCTCCTGAACCTCTTCCTGTTTAAACTCAAGGCATCTGGCTGTTCCGAGAATGGTTCCGCCACGCTGGATGGTATCAGAAACATCCTTCTTCTCCATCTCCACAATTTCTTCATTCAGAAGCCCCTGATAGCCCTTCTTGATTCCTTTTACTTTAACACCATTGCAGAGTGCCTTACGCACTACTGCACGGATTGCTGCGTTCATACCGGGTGCATCGCCACCGCTTGTAAGCACTCCGATTGTATTAATGTGATTAGCCATAACTCTCCGTTCCTTTCCATGCGGCAGCTCCTGCTGCCATTTTCTATATTGGTAATTGTTTCGTAACAGATCCGTCCTTCACCGTTACGATGTTTCCTTAATTCTGCCTCTCATATTCCGAACCCCGGTTAAAGGCTCCGGAACAGTTTTATTGTACTGGTTTTCCTTTCTATTTTCAATCTTTTTTATACTTCTTTGCGGATATCCCATGCAATTTTAATATTGTCTTCCCCATACTTTGCACAAAGCTGCGCCTTCAGCTCTTCACCGGCCTGCACACTGCAGCTTGGAGGAAGCTTTTTCATTGCCTTTGCTTCTTCAATATAAATCACCACGCCATCATGCCCGTCTGAGGACTGCAGGGTCTGCAGCAGTTCATTGGAAGAAGCCTGATAAGCCTCCATCGTCGGGAATTTAATCCACAGCTTCTTCGGAATCTCGTCAAAAGCAGTAATTCCCTCACAGATCACCTTGCCATCGCGATCCTCCTCCAGGGAAACATGTCCCTTAATAAAGACCTTATTATCCTCCAAAAGCTTCATGCTGTTCTTCTCATAATCTCTCGGGAAAACGATAACCTCTACCGTTCCGACCAGATCCTCAATCTGCAGAAACGCCATGATTTTATCATTTTTCGTATATTTAATCTTCTTATTAGAAATGATTCCACCGATCGTACAGGGCGCATTGTCCCTCACTCTCGTTTCACCGGATTCCTCTTCCAGTACAAAATCTGCAGTCGTATTCGTGATGCCTCTTCTCCACAGATCCTCAAACTCCTCTAACGGATGACCGCTGACATAGATCCCAAGCACTTCCTTCTCAAACGCAAGAATCATATCCTTGGAATACTCCCCGACATCCGGAAGCTGGACATCATAGCTGGATTTCTCCGATTCGTCCACAATATCAAACAGACTTATCTGCCCCGCCA
>OQVP01001073.1_pt1 | contig 10024 bp, 9 predicted proteins | sample 1691541 | NCBI WGS metagenome assembly OQVP01 (sample SAMN03418258, study PRJEB22391) | human gut metagenome | biome: human-gut; feature: organic feature; material: feces | host: Homo sapiens | place: Tanzania | collected 2013-01 | reverse complement strand
CCTTGGCAAATACCTTGCAAGTGCTGAGGTCGCTTTTATTATTGTTGCTCGGAGCACTCAGAGCACTTGGAGCACTCGGATATTCTAATTTCTAACTTCTAATTTCTATCATCTTCCAAATGCGGCTGGGCGAGTGAGGGTGGTGGTGTAGGTGTGGCCGAAGGTGTCGGTCACTTTTACCGTTACGGGAGTGGTGGGGCTCGATGCCACAGCTTTGAAGATGTGGAGCGTGCCGTGGTGGTGCTGAGGGACCACATTCTCGCCACGTTTGTGGCGTGGCAGTGCGTAGGCAAGCAAATAGGCGGGGTCGATGGCGTGGAGGCGCGCGGTGGGCAGCGCGGTGCCATTTTCCGTTACCTCAAGTTTCCAATCGTCGTCCCACGCAAACACATTAATCAGCACAGAGTTTTCCTCGAACGCATCGTAGGTGGGCATTTGTTTGAAAGTCTTGCTCAGCGCCACAGCATCGGCGTCGGTGGCAAGGAATTGTTTCACTGTGTTCATGTCCAGCACGCGCATTTGAGGGTCGCTGTGGTGTTCTATGGAGGCGTATTTCCATTCTATGCTGTCGCCCCTCACTGTCCAACGGCTATATCCGGCAGGCGAGCCGTCGGTACATATATCGGAGCCGGTAAGTTTGCCGGTAATCCACCATGAGGCGCAAATGGCGGCGATGTTATGCTCCATAATGTGTGGGTATTCGCTTGGGTGGGCGTTGAAATTCACATGGGTGTGACCGCTCACGAAATGCACATTTTTAAAACCGTCGAAGCAACTGGCGAGCTCCTTGTAGTTCTGGAGCGAGCCGAAAGTGCTGAATTGGCGATTGATTCTGAAGGTGGGGATATGCGAGCACACCACCACAGGCATCTGCTTGTCCACGAGGGCGAGGTCTTGGCGGAGCCAGTTGATTTGTTGCTCGGTGACGGCCGCATTGTAGTTGCGCTGCCCCCACACGCCTTTGCGCGCCTTTTTCCCGGCAGGGAGCGTGTCGTTTTGATATACGATGTTGTCGAGCACCACATAGTGCACTTTACCTAAGTTGTAGGAATAGTAGTTCGGGCAAACCACATCGCGCCACAGTTTTGCGGCAAGGAAGTCGGTGTTTGCCGAGTGAGGCACAGCAGGGTCGTTGTCGTGGTTGCCAATCACAGGGAAAAGCGGCACAGGATAGTGCATCTTGCGCTGGTCGTCCATGAAATTGCGCAGTGTGTATTTGTTGGCGTACCAAAAGTTGTCCCAAGTAAGGTCGCCCAAAATCATGGAATAGGTGGGCAACTGGCTCTCGGCAGCCTTTTCCTTCTCGTATTTCAGCGAAGCGATGTAGCCGTTTTTGTAGGTCTTGCGGTCGCCGATGCGGCGTGCAAGATGGCTGTCGGCACCGATAATCATCACATAGTCGTCTGCAGGGCTGTAAGTGAGTTTGAAATTGTGAACCTCGGTGGTTTCTACCTTCGCATCGCTCAACTTTTGCCAAAACTGAGGGTTGAACCCATCTGCCATATCCACCGTGTAGCCACGAGGAATGGAGATAAACACATAGCCGTTCGCTTTGTCGGTTTGCAGGGCGTAGCGGCCTTGCTTGTCGGTGGTCACCACATTGATGCCGTCGCTCACAGCCACGCCACTCACGCCAGCACCACCACAGGTCACCGTGCCAGTCACATTTTGCGCCAGCGCCGCCATCGCAGCGGCGGCAGCAAACACAGAAATAAAAATCAATTGTCGAATCATTTTCCCTTTTTTATATTTTTTTGTCACCACAAAATTAATCAAATTTCCCTCCCCATCCAAGACGCTATAGCGTATTGGGAATGGATAAAAAAGGCGGCGGAGCACTTGGGGGGGTGCTTCGCCGCTGGAGTTATGGCTTTATTCCTTGGAGGAATGTTTGCTTATTTGCTGAGCTTGGCTTGGATTGCCTTGCTTTCGGCTTCGTAGCCTGGCTTGTTGAGGAGGGCAAACATGTTTTTCTTGTAAGCCTCCACACCTGGCTGGTTGAATGGGTTCACACCCAAGATGTAGCCGCTCACGCCACAAGCCTTCTCGAAGAAGTAGATGAGTTGGCCGAGGTAGCGCTCAGTGAGTGCAGGAATGGTAATGAGCAAGTTTGGCACGCCGCCATCCACGTGAGCCAAGCGAGTGCCGAGTTCAGCCATCTTGTTCACCTCGTCAACGTGCTTGCCAGCGAGGAAGTTCAGACCGTCGAGGTTGGCATCGTCGTTAGGAATGATCACGCTGTGGCTCATATCGCCTACAGAAAGCACGGTTTCGAAGATGGTGCGCTCGCCATCTTGAATCCATTGACCCATAGAGTGGAGGTCGGTGGTGAAGTCAACCGATGCAGGGAAAATGCCCAGATGGTCCTTGCCCTCGCTTTCGCCGTAGAGTTGTTTCCACCATTCAGCGAGATAGTGGAGGCGTGGGCAGAAATTCACCAGAATTTCAATCTTCTTGCCAGCCTGATAGAGTGCGTTGCGGGTTTGAGCGTAGGTGAACACGTTTTCGTCGTCGCCATTCTCAATTTCCACAGCACCAGCCACGAGAGCCTTCACATCGAAGCCAGCCACGGCGATTGGGAGCAAGCCCACAGGAGTGAGCACAGAGAAGCGACCGCCCACATTGTCGGGGATAACGTAGGTCTTGTAGCCCTCTTGGGTGGCGAGGCTGCGAAGTGCGCCCTTCTTGGCATCGGTGATAGCCACGATGCGCTTCGAAGCCACTTCCTTGCCCTCTTGCTGCTCCAGCATGTCTTTCAACAGACGGAAAGCGATAGCAGGTTCGGTGGTAGTGCCTGATTTAGAGATAACGATGATACCGAATTTGCGGCCTTTCAAAAGGTCCATGAGGTCGGCAAGATAATCCTCGCCGATATTGTTGCCTGCAAAAAGCACCTTGCAATTGCCTGGCTTGTAAGCGTCGAAACTGTCGCTCAACGCCTCAATCACAGCCTTAGCGCCAAGATAGCTGCCGCCGATGCCGATAGCCACCACAAATTCGCAAGATTCGCGAAGCGATTTGGCTGTGGCTTCGATGTCGGAGAGTTCAGCTTCGGTAATGCTGCTTGGAAGGTGGAGCCAACCGAGGAAATCGTTGCCCTCACCTGTGCCTTTTTCAAGTTTTTCTACTGCGTTAACAGCCTGCTTCTTCAGCGCGTTAACCTTGCATTGGTCGATTTCTTGACCAAGAGCGGCGAAATTAGATACCTGAATTTGTTCTAACATAGTAAAATTATTTAGTGGATTATTAAATGCCTTTGGGATTATTAAATGCTTTTAGTGAATGCGCGGCGGCGTTTGTGTTGCACATAGTTGAAATATTGCCATTGCTTCTGCACGTTTTCGTTGGTTTCAAGTTCCACGTTGGTTTCTGCCCATTTGTAGCCACGCTTGTTGAAGGCAGGAATCAAGTCGATGAAGAACAGCGAGTTCACGCCCTTGCTCTGATATTCAGGCTTCACGGCAATGAGCAGCAGGTCAACGATATCCTTTTCCTTTTTGATGCCTTTCAGCAAGTGGTACCAACCAAATGGCAACATGCGGCCACGGCTCTTAATCAGCGCTTTGGAAAGCGATGGCACCGACACGCCCACACCCACAAGTTGGTCGTTGGCATCAGCCACGAGCGAAATGTGGTCGAGTGGCAAGAAAGGCAAATATTCCTTGATGTAGTGCTGCATCTGCTTTTCTGAGAGCGGAGAATAGCCAAACAGACTGTCGTAAGCCTCGTTGATAAGTGAGAAGATGGATTCACCATACTTAGCAACCACCTCTTTGAGATTGGTTTTCTCCACCAGGTGCAAGCCGAAGCGGTGTTGAACGATGTTGCCGATTTTCTGCATCTTTTCAGGAATTTCCTTTGGTATATCAATCTTAAATTCCACCCAGTCCACATCTTTCACGAAGCCCAGTCGCTCGAAGTGCTTCTGATAGTAGGGATAGTTGTAGATGGTGGCTTGTGTGCTCAGCTGGTCGAAGCCCTCAATCAGACACCCTTCGGGGTCCATGTCGGTGAAGCCGAGAGGTCCGGTGAGTTGCGTCATGCCTTTGCCTTTTGCCCAGTCAACCACTGCGCCGTAGAGCGCATCCACCACTTCCTCATCGTCGATGAAATCTACAAAACCAAAGCGGCCCTCTGCCTTGCCGGCGCGCTCGTTCACCAATTTGTTGATAATGCCAGCGATGCGGCCCACAGGCTTACCGTCGCGATACGCCATGAAAAATGCGCTCTCGCAAAACTCGTAAGCGGGATTTTCTTCAGGAAGAAAAGTGGTGAGCATATCGTTCGCAAGGTCGGGAATGTAGTATTGATTGCCTTTATAAATAACGTCTATTGGAAAATGGATAAACTTGAGTAACTCCTTTTTTGTGGGCTCAAGTTTGTGAATATCAACTGCCATTATAAATCGTTTGTATTAATATTAATGTGCAAAGTTACAAAAAGAAGTTAGAAATCAGAAATTTCCGATAGTTAAAGAAGTAAAGAAGTTGAATAAACGAAGGCTCCACACGCCCCTTTCCTCTGCCTTTTTTACCATAAAAAAGCCGTGTTTTGAAAAAAAATAGCCACCTCGTTTTTACTTTTCACATTTCCCAGGGTTATAGACTATGTAAGCGGTTGTTCTATTTATTCAACACAAACATAACAAATATGAGAAAACAAGTTTTAACCACACTGGCTTTGGCGGCAATGCTGCCAGTCAGTGCCCAGGAAGCCTATTCTTTCCTCACGATTGAGACCACCGACGGTGCGAAGACCAATCATCCTGTCGAGACTCTCACTATGAGCGTGGGCGATGGTATGCTGACCGTGGGCGACCAGAGTTTTCCTCTGGCAAATTTGAAGAAAATGTATTTTTCCGATGGCAATGTCATCACAGGTATTGACCAGCTCACCATCGATGGAGGCGATGAAATTGTGGCAATTTACGACCTGCAAGGCAGAAAAGTAAGCAAAGACGACATGCAGAATGGCATTTTTGTGGTGAAAACCAAACAAAAAACCACCAAAATGATAGTGAAATAAAAAAGCGCTTGATGTTCATTCCCAAGACATTACGACGATGACAAAACGATTACTTTTATTCATATTGCTTGCCACGTGTTGCATAGCCTCTTATGCCGCTGATGCGCAGAATGAGCAAAGCACCGATAAATACGATGGCGTTTTCTCTTACGAGAGCCATACCTATGAAGGTGTAACACTTCCATATCGCAAGGCTGTGCTCAATGCCGACAAGGCTGGCGAACCCATTTTGGTGACTTATTTGCACGAAGCACCTTCGCGAGGCACCGACAATGCGCCTCAATTAAAGGAAGCGGCTGTGGACTCAATCTACACCTACCTGCTGCAAAGTGGCAGACCCGCCATCTTCATTGCTCCACATTGCCCCACCACCACAGGCTGGACAGGGCAGTTGCGCAGAGTGATTCATCATCTTCAAGATGAGTGCGCCAGCATAAGTAATGTGAAAGACAAATACATAGCTGGCTGCTCTATCGGCGCAAATGGTGTGTGGTGTCAGCTCAATTTCTATCCAAGCTACTACACCGCTGCTATGGCTGTGGCTGGCGACCCCTCAGGCTATGATGCCACTGAAATTGCCACCACGCCTGTGCTCACAGTTATGGGAACTGCCGACACGGTGATGCCTCTCGTGAATGTTGAGAATCTCATTCCTGCGGTGCAAACCGCTGGCGGAACGATTAGGCTCGACGTGGAAGATGGCTCCGACCATGTGACCACCTGCAATCGTGCATACACTCGCGAACGATTAGACTGGCTGTTTTCTCACTCAAAAGGAGGCACCACAGGCGTTGCCACCGTTAAAGCCTCGCAAATAGCGACCGACAGCCCCGTTTACGACCTCAATGGCAGGCGCGTGAGCCACCCCGGCCACGGCTATTATATTGAAAACGGTAAAATCGTAATCAGATAATCACATTCCTCACTGTAAAAACAAATGAAAATGAAACATATTTTTTCCATTTTTGCCACTTGCGCCATCACGATGGCTGCACAGGCACAGACTTTGAGTATTGAGCAAGGCAATGTGTCGTATAGGTTTCCTGCGGCTTTGGCTGGAGAAATGACTTTTGCCAACGGCACAACGCTTACCATTCTCGACAAAACTTTCACGCTCGACGACATCAGCGCAATGAGCGTAGATGCAAAGAGCACCACAGAATTGAGAATCAACATTCCCGACGAGCAACAAGCCTCCTACAATATGGTGTATGACAACGTTTCCCCCGACAGTTACAAAAGCTATATCGGAGGCTTGCGCCTAAACTTCAAAATGGAGGGTGTCAACCGCATTGAGTTGGAGAGCGTTGACGGCAACACCCTCGCCGGTAGTGCCACTCGTGCGGCATCGGGCGAGGAAATCACCGATATTTCACGCAGGCAGAGCATTATCACCATCCTGCCTCCAAACGGCGGAACTTTCCAATCCGGCACCGACTACTACATCGCCACATTCCCATGCGATTTGTATAGTGGCTACCGTCTTTCCATCTTCAAGCAAATCGACGGTGTGCAAAAGGTTGCAGACTTCTATGGTGTGCACCAAGTGACCGAGGCAGGAAAATTCATTGCGCCTATCGACCTCGACGAAAGCGAATTGGAATTCGACGACATTGATGCGCCACTCGTGGAGGAAGATCGCCCAGAATTGGACAATAAGACCAAGGAACTGCTTAGGGAATATAAGATAAACCCTTGCATCGAAACCTACAATGCGCTTTACGAGCAAATGGGTGTGCGATACGATAAGGTGGTGGCTCGCAAAAAAGCGAAACTGCGTGAACTTGAAAGGGAGGCGCATCACCAATATCTTATTGACGAAATGCAAGGCATTGTTGATGAAATGGTGAACAATCGCGAGGAACGTTTGCGCCAACGCTTTCTTAGCCTTATCGACTCCCGAAAAGACGAAGACCCCACCGACGAGTGGCTCGTGCTGAAAGGTGCCACCGAAAATAATGCCTACGTGGGATATGCCCCTGTCACAAATGCGGAATACGCCTCATTCAACCCGAATTTCAAATATCCTGATGGGCAAGAGCGCTATCCTGTGGTGAATGTGAGTTATGACGAAGCTGTGGCATATTGCAATTGGCTCGGTTCGAAAGATACAACACACATCTACCGCCTTCCTACCGAATATGAGTGGATTTTGGCGGCAGGACACATGCCCAAAGATGTGAATATGAACGCCAACTTCGTGGAAAGCGGACTTACTTCAGTAGATGCCTACGCTGGCTCTAAAGGAAATTGTGGAGGCATCGACTTCTGGGGCAATTGTTGGGAGTGGACTTCCACCACCACAGCCCCTAACACCTACCTCATCAAGGGTGGCGCATGGGACAGCAACCGCGACGCTTGTCGTAGTGAATACTGCAACGACAGTCGCGATGGCTCAAAAGGCTATCCAAATGTAGGAATTCGTGTCGTAAGAACAGATAAATAATAAATAAACAAGTAAAATAGAGTGACGAATAAAAAATGAGCGTTATTAGCTGTTATTAGTGTTAAAATAGGAACGGAGTTGGGAAACTCCACAGAACCCCGATGTGGTGGTTGCACGTGAGGTGTAGCCATCACACTTTATTTTTGATAGGGTGGAAGAATTTTTTTTAGGTGCAAAAATGTCACCTTAAATGTTTTATTTGATGATTGGTTAGTGGCTGAAGGTGTAGAGGATGAAGAGGAGGGTGAGGATGATGGCGATGAGGGGGAGGTAGATGGTGTCGCTCAGGCGGCGTTCGAGGCGCAAGTCGAGCAAGGCAAGGTCGCTGATTTCGCCGCTGATGCATTGGTGCGCTATCTGTATGAGGCGTTTCGGGTGGCTGGGCGACGCTATCACGGCATCGAGCAGCGCCTCGCCGTAAGCCGCCACCGCTATCGATGCACGGTCGTTTGTGTTCGACGACGATTTCCGCACGCTCGACATAACGAGCGGTGCACCCTGATGAAGCGCGACGATGGCAGCATTTCCTCCATTGCCTTCATATTCATCAGCGATACCACAGGCTTTGTCGATTCCTCTGTGTAGATTTTCACATAGTCTTTCAGCCCCTCCACATATTTGATGCTGTCGAGGCGGATTTGAATCAACTTATATTCGCTTTTCACGAAAATGCTCTTCGTTTCCTCGCTCTTTTCAGCATCGCCATGATGGCGAACGAGCGAAAACCACTGGAGCGCCTTGTTGCACGCCGCCAGGAAATCAACATAACTGATGGGCTTGAGCAGATAGTCGAGCGCATTGCTGCGGAAACCATCGAGCGCATACTGGTCGAAGGCGGTGGTGAACACGATGCGTGTGGTTTCGGGAACCATCTTCGAGAGTTCTAAACCATTGATTTCCGGCATTTGAATGTCGAGGAAAATCACATCTACGCTTCCCCCGGCTATATCCTTCATCGCCTCGGTGGCGCTGTAGTATTTGCCAGCGAGCTGCATAAATGGAATTTTGTTCACATAACTGGCGAGCAGTTCCACTGCCAAAGGCTCGTCGTCAACGATTGCGCATTTCAAAATCATGGGTGTCAATTTTTATGATTGAATAATACTCTTTTCCGTCTTCCGTGGTGCCACGGTGCCACTCGTAGTGACCGTCGTACATGAGCGAGAGGCGCTTCTGCACCTGTTCGAGCCCAATGCCCGAACCGCTCTTGTCGTTCACGCTCTTCGGGTGGTAACTGTTGCGAATCTCACAAGTGACCACGCCGCCTTCCTCCTCTATCAAAATGTGGATAAAACTCGGTGCGGAATACGAAATGCCGTGCTTAAACGCATTTTCAATGAGCGAGATAAAGATAAGCGGAGCAATGAGGATGCGGCTGTTGTCGTCGATGTTGAAGTCGGTGGTCACGTTCACGCTCTGGCTCACACGGATTTTCATCAGTTCGATGTAGTTTTTGATAAACGCCACCTCCTTGTCGAGCGGCACGAAGTCTTGCTGATTGTCGTAGAGCACATGCCGCAGCAGTTTGCTCAATTCCTGCACCGCGCCTTGTGCCTTGTCGGGGTCGATGGCGATAAGGGCATAGATGTTGTTGAGTGTGTTGAGCAAGAAATGCGGATTGAGCTGGTTGCGTAGGTTGGTCAGTTCGGCCTCACTTCGTGTTTTCTCAGCCTCGCGCCGCAAGTCTTCCACACGCTTCATGTGTTGCGACATGCGTATCGCCATTGCCAAAGCCACCAGCAACACCATCAGTACGGCTTGCCACAAGGCAAACCCAAGTGGGGCACGTGGACCGCCAGGCCTTGGAAATCGTGGACGGTGATGGCGCGTGGGTTTGGGCAGGAAATCCGAGATTAACCACCACCAGCCTGAATGCACGCCCAGAGTGAGAAGCAAAAGCAGCAGATTCACCCCAAAGAAGGTGCTACGCTTGTGCTTGAGGTAGAGGTGTGGAATGAGATAAAGATAATTCAGGTAGAACACTCCCATATAGCACAGCGTCGGGCCAAGGGAACGGCAGGTGTGCAGTAGGCGCTCATCAAGACTCTCCGACGGACGCAGCAGCGAAGGAACGAAGATAATCAGTCCCCAGCACATCACATGAATTGCCAAACTCCTTTTGTCGATATTTAGTTTTATCACTTTAGTGTATAATTTTACTTTCGGTCTGTGCTAAGTTATAAAAAAGAACTGACACCCCCAAAATCCAATAGACAATCGCCACCTTTTTATAGACAAAAAGCGGTTTTTAGAGGGATTAGGAATTAGAAATTGGAGATTAGAAGTTAAGGAGGATTTTTTAGAAGTTAAGGAGTTAAGAAGTTAAAGAAGTTAAGACGACACTTTCGCCTCTGGTAATGTGGCGGAATCAAAACACCGATTTAATCCATTAAAATCCATTATCACCTATTTTTTAGAAATCAACAGGTCAACGAGTATAGGGTATAGAGTTTGAATTTTTTTTAAAATCGGTGTAAATAGGGTTAAAATGGATTTAATCGGTGTTCCCGCCCCATCTCCTGGCGCGGCACCAAGTTGAATGGCGTGATTGGC
>OQVP01001067.1_pt1 | contig 10049 bp, 7 predicted proteins | sample 1691541 | NCBI WGS metagenome assembly OQVP01 (sample SAMN03418258, study PRJEB22391) | human gut metagenome | biome: human-gut; feature: organic feature; material: feces | host: Homo sapiens | place: Tanzania | collected 2013-01 | reverse complement strand
GTTAATACAGGTCCGTGAAGAGGACAAATCTTTTCAATGTCAAGCCCTGCTGCCTTTTTGAGAACTGCCTGCACCTGAGCACCATACTTTCCAACAATATTGAAGTAATAACGTCTTGCCTCACATGTCCAGTCCTCATCAGTATCGAGCGCACCAAACTTACCAAAGCCGTCTGCCGAGAAAAGCACCTTGTCTGTTGACTCGTACTCCATCATAACCTCCGGCCAGTGAACCATAGGAGCCATGACGAATGTAAGCTCATGCTTTCCAAGAGAAAGCTTATCTCCCTCTGCCACTACAACCTTTCTGTCCGTTAAGTCTATATCGAAAAACTGTCCCATCATGTTAAAGGTCTTTGCATTACCTACAATCTGCATATCAGGATATGTCTCTGCAACCTTCTGGATATTGGAAGCATGATCCGGCTCCAAATGGGAAACAACGAGATAATCTGGCTTTCTGTCGCCGAGCGCCTCTCTCAAATTGGCAAACCACTTATCCGTAACTCTTGCATCTGCTGTATCCATGATTGCAATTTTGTCATCCATAATCACATATGAGTTGTATGAAACACCGTTTGGAACAACATACTGGCTCTCAAATAAATCAATGTCCTTGTCGTCCACACCGATGTAAATAATGCTGTCTGTAATCTTCTTGTCCATGATAGGTACCTCCTGCTAATAATCTCCAGTTAAATTAGTAATTATTACTATTTTTGATTAGATTATATGACAAAAGTATCATTTGGTCAACCGAATAAATTGTATTTTTTTGTATTTTTTGATATTCTCGCCTAAAGGTTACACAGAAACGCTCATCCACTTTTAGTTGCAAAAGTATATTTTCAACAAATCAGTTGTTGCTTTGTCATTTATGACAGCCCGTCCTATTGTTATGCCATTGCTGATGATAATATATTCTCCGTTTTCATATCTGACATTTACCAAATCATCTTCCCTTTTTAAGTCTACACATATACTTGATATAATTCCGCAAATCTCCTCTTGTGAGCTTCCGCTTTTTATCTCATAAGCATAATCCGCATCTCCTATCTCATTCAAATCAGTTACCAAACAATACTCCGCTCCATTCATCAGCATTTCTTCATTCAAAGTGGGTAATTGAGCCGTCTTATACTCATTAAATAAAAAGATAACTACAAGCGCAATGAATGCCGGAAAAAAGATACCGCCAAACCGCTGTGCATAATTTTGTTCTTCCCACCGCTTGCCATGACGACCAAACAGCGGTATTTTCATCTGCACCAAACCTGCTCCTATACTTACAAGCAAAAAATAAAATATAACTTTTATCAAAGACTCATCAATCAGCTCTGCAAACTTCATGAAGTTCGTCTGAGCGCCCTTACTGACTGTATGCGGCATCTCGTTCCAAGTGTTGCGGACCTTAGCAAGATCTGTTTTCGTAATGACCTTGCTCTTAGGATTCTGCAGCAGGAACTGCCTCTTCTTTGCCGGCGTTAGACGCATCTGTGCCTGCAGAAACTGTCCCTTGGCACGCTCATAAAACCATTTCGTCTCATACTGAGCACCAGCTTCCGCAGGAGCAAAAATTCTGCGGGAATGCTGTTCCATGCGGATATGGAAGGGATGAGTAGAGAAGAAGTCCGCATCTGTAACCTTATTCTGACTATTAGACGATCGAGAGATATTTCGTATCAACTCGGTCGAACGATCCATGTCGCTTTCATCGATCTCGGTCAGCTTCATCTGAACATAAATCCCCTGCAGATCAGCCTTATCCTTATGGCGGGTATTAGAAAGTGAGGCGGTTGTTTGTCCGCCATTGATAATCTGGAAATCTTTTGCGCTTACAATGTGCGTTCCGCTCGGTGTATGCTCAAGCTGTACATCCATTGCAGTAGCAGACACACCGTTGTTATATGCAAAGAACATTGAGGAACATTTCAGAATGGTTTCTCTAATCTTTTTATTTACGGCGACTTTAGTAGAAAGGAAGGATCGAACGTTTCCTTCTAGCAGCTGACTGCCGTATTTATCATAGATATCAGCCAAAACCCTGCCGGGAATAATACAGAGATAGCTGTTATACTCAGCAGTTGCCGCACTGCTGGCCTCCAAACAAGGAATCCCCTCCGGAATATACTCTCTGAAATCAATTTCAATGTTCTGACGGCCCAGATCAGAGCAGCACACACGGAATACACGATCAATATCCCAAATCTGGCACTCTGCTGGAATACCACCAATATCCAGATTGCTAAGAGTTTTAAGTGTATCGCTGACATCTGCATCTGTGAAAACCAGAAGCCGGTATTTCCGAATCCTCTCTTTTTCCAGCCGCAGCAGATCGATCAGATCTGCGCAAGGCGTACTCATTTCAATTTCCTTATACAGCTTAGTGTTCAGAGCCTGATCAACAAACGTTACCAAGCGCTGAAAATTGGTTGAGGACGCACCTTTACCCATTGTGCGCTTTTCTGCACCATCATAATCTGCAATAATCAGGTTCATCGTGTAGTCAAACTCATCGAAAACATACCCGTCTACACGAAAAATCTTTCTTGTGGATGTCGTACTGGTATAGAAAGAGGGGATAAAGTCAGGTAATACCTCTGCCTCAATGAGATGCTGCGCCATTGAATCGACAAAGGCAGCGCAGGAACCCTCACCAGTAGCAGCAGCCTCTGCCTTTACATTTTCAAGAAAGTCTTTTCTGAATTCCTGCGCATCCATGTTAATCCTCCATTCGCCAGCCTTCGATGCCGGCTAAGCTAATCGAATATTGTGTCTCAATGATCTGCGGCGCTACATTATCGGCTGTAAGTCTCGGGAAATCCGCATTCACGCGAAAACGCATTTTCCCAGAGCAAACATATTCCTGCTCCCTATATTCAGGAAGGTCGATAAATCCGTAGCGCATAAGTTTGCTTTCCAGAAGAGAAAGCGCATCCGCATCTTCACGTACTCGTTCAAGAGTACGATCGACTTGCTCGCCAAGCGATACTGCACCGTTTCGTTCTGGTGCACACTTGTCAATAAGCATTACAACCAGTTCTCCGGGATCACTGTTTGCAAGTTGTTCCAAAGAAGAGATTTTCACAGAAGATGCCGATACACCTACAGATTTCACCTCGTGCCAGCCATCTGCGTAGACAAAGTCCTGATCCGCGCCATCCGGACCAACCCAGCCTTGAACTGCAGCAAAAATCGGATATCCTCCGTCAATCACTTCACACAGATAGGTCAGTTCACCCATCAATCCTTTCCGATTGCTCTCATCCATCAAGCTTCTTCTTTGATGCTCAAGAAGCTTATTCCACTGCTTAAACCGCTTTACAGTCAAGTTCAGCGCAGCATCTTCATTTTCAGCAACCTGAGAATAGGTGATCAGGTCTGCGCACAGCAGTTCAAAAACACTATCCTGCTCAATGCGCATAAGCACAAAGGAGAGCGCCCATCGTCCATCTACGCGGCGGCCCTTTGTTACGACAATTGATTTAGAAGACGGAAGCAGTTCAGGCTCCTTATCAGATACGATGACTAAAGCTTTTTGGTCGATCTCCTTGTAGCCAACGTGCCATTCGAGGGCGTGCTTGACTTCTACTTGTATGTATCCGCCATCATAGTAGCTGATCGACTTCCATTTTCTGTGAAGATATTCAGCAATAATTTTCATTCGTCATCTTCCTCATCAGGATCCATCCAGTTTTTGAGTTCGACCATGTTCACCATGTAGTTTGCAGTGCGAACGCCGGTACCGGTATCAGGAAATCCAACGCCAAGAGCAAACAAGTACGCTGGAACATCTTTGTTGGTTGATTCCTTTTCGTCCAATCTGGTTTCAACCACATGTAGCATCAGCAGAGGGCTGCGTTCACGAATCAAATAAGCGCTGTCAGACATATGCTTGTCCCCATTCTGCTCTCTGAAATGCTTCGTGGCAAGCTCGATCTGCTCTGCAGTAAGTCCAACTTTCGTGCAGCCGCCAGAACCAACTTTAACCTTTGTTCCGCTGATTCTGATCATCTTGTCATCAGCAATCACCGCACGGCGCTCAGTTGCCTTAATAGGAAGAATTTCACTTCCACATTTGAGACCCGGTTTATACTCAGTTCCTTCGCCATCAGTGATAAGAGCGACATCCCAAGTCTCATCGCCCATTTTTTCGTCAACATACTCAGCCAACGCTCTGCCCTGAAATGCCAGATGCCAAGGATGCGTTTCGAAGCTAAGGAGCAGCTGGACAATCAGTTCTTTGGGAACGCCGCGCCAGTAGTACGGCTTTTCGGACAAATCACGATCTCCCGCAGCTGCCAAGTGATCAACAAACTCTTTGAAGGCAGCCTCGTTGGATTTCAGAATTTCCAGATTTGCCTTAAGTCTGGGCGTTTCCAGCAGTTTTCCAGAAACAGTTACTGGACGGCTTACCTGTGTTGCGGATCTCATTTTGTTCCGAGCCGTTGCTATCAAAGAGTTGGGGTCTTGACGCACCTTCAAGCCAAACTCCAGAGGTGTCTGGTTTGCCAGTTTCATCTTCGCAATCTCGTCCTTCAATTCATTGGCCGCTCTCGTAATATAGCCATACCAGTCGATTGCTTCTTCTGCCATCCAAATCCGGAACAGATCATCATAATTCGGACGGTAGCCAAACCAGCGTCCCATCTGAAGCAGTGTATCATACATTTGAGACTTGCGATAGAAATAGCTGACTGCCAACCCTTCCAGCGTCAAACCTCTGGACAGGCTGTTTCCGCCAACAGCAATTACCCGCAGGCCATCATCTTTGTGATTGAAATAATCCAAACTTGTTGCACCGGTTTTCTGGTTGACCGCACGCACAGCGATAGGTGCAATTGCACGATTCAGATAATTGCGGCAAATATCATCCCAGTTTGTTCCGCTTGTCTCATCCAAACGATGCTTAATCCACACCTTATGCAGATAACGCAAGGCAGAGATTTTCTCTCGTTCTTCATCAGACAGAGCAGCATAGTTCTGCACGTCAGATTTAGTCTGAACAAGCCATTCATTCACAGCCTCTGCAATGCGGTTCTGCACATCCGTGAATCGGCTGACATGGATCATCATAGAGCGATGCTCTGTGTAGTCACCGCGCAGATCACGAATCGCATTAAACAGCAGGAAGTACGCCATAGCCTCATACATGCTGGGCGGCAGCGCATCCACTTCCAGCGTCTTCTTATGGGTAAACGGGAAGAACAAATCCATCTCTTCACGCCGCAGCGGAATGAGAACGTCAGCGAATGCGGGGGTCTCACCAAAAATCTTGTCTGCACCAATATAATTGGTTGGGGGTGCCAAAGAATAAATAAAGTCTCTGGGGAACAGATCGTCGCCAATCATTTCATCTTCCGTCTCAGGGTTAATGAAAATATTGGCAAACGGCGTTGCAGTGATGCCCAAATAAGACGCCTGATAAAATTCGTGCAAAAGCTGACGAATACAAGCATTGATTGCTGCAGGGTTGTCGTCTTCATTCTTCGTATTGACGGATGCGTTATCGGCCTCGTCGTCAATCAGAAGCATTGGCAGCATGATTTTCCCAGTGGCATCGTCACGGCTCTTGGCAAGCCATTTAATCAGATTGTTCAAGATTCTCTTGTTCTTTTTTACGACCAGAACAACAGGGTCAGAAACACTCTGAAGGTTCAAATCATTGCTCTTCAGAACATTGATATCAAAATCTTTAGAAACAGATGTAAAGGCAGCGATACGTTTCTGTACACCATATCTGCCTACACCAACCGGCAGGTTTTTGATTTCCTGTTCCGCTTTCGGATCCAGATAATATTCACTCTTTCGGCCAGAGAACTCAGCATCTAAACGAGACTGGGTCTGCTGACGCAGATTTTCCATCATGCCGGCCAGAACGATAATAATCCTATATCCGGTATCAGCAGCTTTGTTGCTGATTGCAGTATAGTTGGCGGTTTTGCCAGACTGCACATCGCCTAAAACCAGACCACGATGCTGAAAAGGTTCACTGCTTTTCGGATCGCCAAGCAAATCGACAATCTCATCAGAGACCTTGTCCAGCGTTGCAGTAACTCTGGGATTCCAGTGCTTGATTTCTTCTAGGTATTTTTTATAGCGGTTCCAGAAAAAGAAATCCAAATCAGCTCTTCTGGAGGGAAGCCAGGACTTGTGAGACGTGTTTCGATCATTGATAAACACACCAACATCCATCTGTATAACAATCGCGGCACGGAGTCTAACGAGAACATCAGCAAATTCCTCGTCCGTTACAGGAAACATACCCATGCTCATTCGCATGGTTTGTGCAAGCGCAAGAAATTCTTCTTCTGTCGGCGGAACTTCTTTATACTGTGTGCTGACTGCCGCTGAAATTATGTTTTCCAGCATCGCAATATTAGGATTTGACATCAGCTTTCCTCCTTTGCTTTCAATGCGCGAATTACATCCGGATATCCGCAGAACGGTTCGGTATGCTCAATCTTATCAAGCATCTCACGCCGCAGAATACTGCTTGGCAAAGCCAAAAGCATCTGCTCTAACGTCTTACGCATTTCTGTCTCTTCGATTTCCGTGTCATTTTCAATCTTTTCGTCATTGTTGAGATCAACATAGAGCTGGTTCAGCGGAATACCGCGTTCAATGTATTTAAGCAGTGTCTCAAGCTTGCCGCGCACTTCCGGCGCTTCAGCTATAATCTGATCAACCAGCGGATGATCTCGATTAATCTCATAAACAACACCGCTACCCGGGGTTTTCATGCGTGTCCATATATGTTCGACTGTGTCAGAGGTTTCCTTTTTCCCTCTGAATGTCCATGTGCGCTTACTCTTATCCGCAATGCGATCAATGACAACCTGAAGGTTGTTCCTTACTTCAGCGGGAGGAATCGCATGAGATTTCTTGATATCCAAAGTCCACAGATCATCCAGATCATTGGGAATATCCACCACAACACGAGCCAGCTTCGAGAGGTCTCCTTGCCGCATCATTCGGAACCATGTCCCCCAAATCAGAAGACGCTTATTTCTATAGACATAGAAGCCCTGCTGTTTGCGGATACCTTCTTTTCCGCCAAGCTGTTGCTTTTCCTCTTCAGTCATTTTAGAAATGTGAGGCAAAATGTAGGGCTTGACCAGAATCCGCTTTCCGCGAATTATCATGGTTTCCGTATCCATTGCCTGTGTACTCTTCTTCAGCAAAAATGGATCTGCAGCTTTGATTTTTACTCCATTGAAGGAAATCTCCAGTCTCTTGATACCAGCCTCACCAGACAGGTATCTATGAAAAACCAATTCCAAATGCTGTCTAACCTCATCCATCTTGCGGCCAAGTGATTTTTCATAATACACCTCGCCCGTCAGTAAGCGATCAAGGTTTTGCCACACAACCAAAGTGCCGCTCTCCTGTTCACGCAAATCAGAAATATGAGGAACGGAAGCCATATCTTCTTTATCAAGAATCAGCAATGACCATGCGCCAGTTTCAATAACATAGTCGAGATCCCAGCGTCTTCCTATCACACGATCTCCTTGCTTACTGATCACCGTCAGCACACGACACTGAGACAAGGATGCTGTCTTCAATCCCAAACCATATCGTCCCAAATCAGAAGAATCTCGTTCATCTGTGGGACTCTTACTGCCATATTGCATTGCAGTATCAATTTGGGTATCATCCATCCCTGAACCATTATCTAAGATGCAGACATAAGCCTCTCCTACAGGGAAGAAAGACAGCTGTACTTTTCCTGATTTTGCAGCAATGCTGTTATCGATGATATCTGCGATCGCAGCCTCCAAGCTATAGCCGATTGCTCTCGTTGACTCCATCAAAACAGGAGCAAATGGAGGAGTCTCCCTAACTTGCATGCCTACCTTCCTTTCCATTTTACGCAGATATACGTCATGCGTACCTAGTTCTGTTGCTCTCAGACCACGACAATACGAACCCGCAAAGTTGTACGGGCTTTTTCATTTCGAGTTAGGGTCGCTGTAAAACGGCGGCTCATTTTTCATCGTCTGCGGGCTTTTTCTTGATGTACTTCCCATTCTTGATTCTCGCGTCTACCGGCTTTTCTGCATCATCCGGAATTGCCCACACGAAGCCAACATGTATCGCCCCGGGAATACGATCTTCATTGCAAAGGATCTGAACCCTCCGCGCCGATATACCCCACTTTTCTGCCGTCTGCGCTGCTGACAAGTACTTCATCGTATTCTCCTCTAAAGCATGATCCGCGTGTACTTATAGCTATTCATATTACATTATACTCCGAAATGCGAATGAAATCAACAGCTTTCGGCAAAGTTCAAAAAGAATTTCCAAATTCAAGGGTTTGGGGCTTCCCCAAAAATCAAAATGGGCGTATCGGCTGCAGGGCTGAACCGCTCATTTTTCCGGTGTGTACGGGCACCGGATGTGCTTGCTACTCTCTCAAATCTCATATCCGCAGATACAACGCGCTCCCGCTTTCGCAAAAGCAGGGGCGCATATTTTTTGAAAATTTCTCATTTCGATACCTGCGTTTTGACTTAAAAATGTCCGTTGTAAAGTGAGGGGCAACGAATCGCCAATGCCCTCGTCTTCAAAATTTTCTTTTCGTCACTACCAAGTTTTTGAGAAAAAATGTCCGTTGTATTGTGAAAGGAGTGTTTTATCATGCCGGATCGCACGCGACCCATCCGCAAGGAAATCTGCCTGAATGAGCAGGAGTTGAGCATGGATGCCAACGAAGAATTGCGTATCCAAGCGCGCAACAATTCTCAGGAGCATTTCCGTTTCCCGTTTAACGACGCTTTTATGGATGTTGTCATTGGACGTATGGCACAGAATCAACAGTTCTGCGAAAGAGTTCTGGACGATGCAAAATTCGGTGATACAGTTCGAGATCTTCTGATCGGCGTTGTGTATGATCGCTTAAGGCGACCGACAGATGCCCAGCTGTAAAAATTATTGCCAAAACACAGATGCTGTTGGAGAACTTGCTTTTCGCAAAGGACTTCGGGTTGTTCTGCTTCGTGTTCGCCATGACGGGTGTGGAATCCAGGCCAACGAAAGACGCATCCACCACGCCCAGCTCATACAACTTCCACACCAGATTGGCCATGATCGACTTCAACGCACCGTTGTTCAACTGCCGCAGGCAGCGGTCATACGTCCAGTAGGACGGCAGCGGCTCCATGATGTTAAAGCCGCAGTAATGGGCGATGATGCGGTTGTTGTCCAGATAATCCATCAGATCTGTGATCTGCGTGAAACCCTCGCATTTCATAACGATAAACGCACAGACCATGGCTTCTTTGGGGAAGCCCCGCCGCCCGGTTGCCGCTCTGGGCAGCGTGAAGTCCAAGCTGCTGAAAAGCTTGTCATAAAACATGGCGGCGCTTTGGGATGTGAACAGCGTCACATCCTGAATGATTTCCTGTCGGTAGATAGCGGCCAGCCCCTTTCTGGTTGGTTTTCTCTCAAGTCAATTTTACCAAAAAGGGGCTCCGCTTTCTATATCAATGGAGTGATTTTCGGTTTCAGCCATGACCGGAAACCATTGCAATTACTACTCTTTTGGAGTTTTGCTCATGGCTGTATACTATCCACAGACGGAGGTGGTCAAAATGATTTACAGACCTTTGTATGTAGATAAGATCATGGCTTATGTGGATACGCCATTTGTAAAGATCCTTACAGGCGTGCGCCGCTGCGGAAAGTCAACGATCCTGAAAATGATTATAGAGCGGTTGCAAACACAGCATAACATCCCGGAGGAGCGCATTGTCAGCTGCCGCTATGACTCGATGGAATACGAGGATATGACGGCAAAGCAGATGTACACGGAGCTGAAAAAGGAGATTGTTTCCGCCGACCGCATTGATATGCTGGTCTCCTTTATCAAGTGGAGCGGCTTACGCCTCATCATGGACGAGCTGCGGGAGTTTACGCACAGCGGCGGCGAGCTCCGCATCATCACCACCTCCTACATGGGCGCTACCGATGTGAAAGCCATTGAGGAACTGCGAAAGCTGCCCAATACGCACATCAAGGTCAGCTACAACACCAAGACGACCCGGC
>OQVP01001066.1_pt1 | contig 10060 bp, 5 predicted proteins | sample 1691541 | NCBI WGS metagenome assembly OQVP01 (sample SAMN03418258, study PRJEB22391) | human gut metagenome | biome: human-gut; feature: organic feature; material: feces | host: Homo sapiens | place: Tanzania | collected 2013-01 | reverse complement strand
GAGCTTGCAAATAATTCTTGATTGCAGACGAGCTTGTACCTATGCTGTCTGTATAAGCCGTTATGACTTCAAAACCTTGTTGCGTCTTCCATTTGATAAAAGGTTCAATGGCTTGCTCAAACATTCTGTCCGATACTATAACCATTTTATACGGACGCTGAATATTGCTTGCATTTACGCTTGCCGATACATTCTTAGAGTTTATGCTTCGTGCCGAAACAAAGTCAGAGAAACGTCTTCCGGTTTTCTTCCTCAACGAAAGCGACTTTGCATAGTCGGGATTTACAAACTTAATCGTATAATCCAAACTTTCCACAAACTCTATCTTGTTTTCCGCAGGATTATATCTCAAAGGACTTACCGTCAACTTGGCAAGCCTTACGCCGTTCATCACTCCCAAGAACTCTACCGAAACCCGCTCCGAAGCACCAAAAGAATTACGAGCATAATAGCCCTCATTCATTTGAAAAGGCACCTCTTCATTCTGCTTGGATTGGGAAAGCTGCTTAGGCATAAGCCTAACACCTCTCTTCAAATCGAAAATATGCCTGTCCTTTGCCTCCTCCTCAATCACTATATCCTCACAAAACGGCACCTCTATCAAATAAGTAAAAACAGGAAGGTCGGCTTGTGCAATCTTTCCGGCACTTACGAAGCTGTCTCCCATATTCAGGTAACAATAATGCACTCCACCTATCAACGTATCCCTTGCCTCAAGAAAAGAAAAAGTCTGTGAAACAGATAAATCCGTCAAAGACTCCTTCACCGTGAACTTCCCGTTTTCCGAAGCATCTTTCCCTATGAAAAACTGTGCAAACGAATGGCAGGCAAAAAGCACCATAGCCATCAAAAAGACTGCTTTCTTCATCATAAAATATACTTTTCAAATTTCAAACCAGCCGCCAAAGATACAAAAAACAAAGTACATGAAAGAGAAACAAAGAATAAATTCCGACAAAAAGCCCTTTCAAACCATCACTCTGAAAATACAAAAAACAAAACGCCCTTCTGATTTTCCGAAACGCCGTTTGAAAAAATTCTTTCGGCGTTTCAGAAAATTATAAGGGCGTTTGGGTAAAATGCGATGAACCAAGTATTTATAAATTACTCGGATTGCAAGCAAAAGGATAGATAAAGTCTCTATTCAATCAAGCCCTCGCTCTCCGGAGAATGCCTTGCCGCATTACGCCTCACCAAATCCTTGTCCTTATTCGCATAGCAATATACGCAAAAATGCCTGCAAGTATCATACATGCCTATATCCTTGCTCTGCATGCAGCCGCAAGCCTTGCGTTGTCCTTTATCCTTCCACTGTTTTGCACTCCTGAGCTTGGCTCCGAACAAGTCGAGTTGCCCCTTATGCTCCGGCAATTCACCCGTTTCAAGGTAATAAACGAAATCTTCGTCATCGGCAAACACCTTTTTCATCAACTCCCCGTCGATACAGCGATTATGCTCGATGCCGTAGTTTTCCAAGTCAGCCTCTTCCCCGCATGTTGCAAGCGTCAGCCTCCAACCCTGCCTCTTCCACTCATCACGCAATACCGCCAAGCCCTCCACCAACTCCTTATGCTGCTCCTCCGTCATCTCAGCCGAACACACCGTCTCCTTTATGAAACAAGATGTCTCCTTGACAAGATTTTCCCTCACCTTTTTGTATGCCGCCACATCGACAAAGCTGAACACCAATTTGTCCGTGTAACCCTTTAACATATTTCCCACATTACGAATTTTTTCAAGCAACATCCGTGGCGTCAAATTTGGCGTAACGATAAGCGGATCGAAACGCCAAATCACCCTCTCCCTGCCAATCCTCTCGGAAAGTCTCTTGAACACCTCCACCCTATGCTCCACGCTCGGCACATTAGGCTCGAAGCCTTCAGAAACATAATCATTCAAGGTTATTTGGAAGTAATAATGAATTCCCCTCTCGTCAAGCTCATGCAGATAAGGCAGAACAGGCTCCGGATTCTTGCTCCAAAACACCACAGCCCTGCACCGCCTGAACGAAACATAGGTCAACTTTCGGTTAAACACATTCATCCAAACACAATAGCCCTTTCTCAAACGATTGAAGAACCATTCCGAATAAAAAGCCGGTATATCCGTAGAACGACTCGCCGAAATAATCACCGGTTCCACCGCCTCCACACACTCCCCACGGTCGGTAATCACCATCGGCTTGCCATTTGCTTCACTGTTTCTACTTGTCATACTGCTGTCTTAAACGTTTAATAATCAAAAACGCCGAAAGTTCAATAGCTCTCGGCGTTTCTTATAGCTTAAACCAGCATTCTGTTTCTTGACAAAAAGCCTTGACCAAAATCCGCCTTTGTTTTCCTCCTGCTAATCGCTGCTTTACTGTTTTTGCTTGGTTTTTACTGATAATATATATTTGATTATCCTCTTTGTATAAGGATGCTCACTTCCCAACATACTTTGGAATATCTTCAATGCTTTGGTAAAGTACCCCAATGCTTTATCATACTTGCCAAGAATAGCATAAATACGACCTATGTTGTTATAAGACATTGCAGTATCGATATGCTCTTCGCCTAAGACTTTTTCTTGTATCTGCAATGCTCTGTCAAAGTATTTAAATGCCTCATTATATTTGCCAAGATTACAGGAAACATTACCTATATTGTTATAAGACATTGCCGTATCGATATGCTCTTTACCCAAGACTTTTTCATATATTTCCAATGCTTTGGTGTAGTACTCCAATGCTTCGTCATACTTGCCAAGATTATAGTAAACACTGCCTATATTATTGTAAGAGCTTGCTGTATCGGTATGTTTTTCGCCCAAGACTTTCTTACGTGTTTTCAAAGCATTTGTGTAGCACACCAATGCTTTGTCATAGTTGCTAAGATTATAATAATCACAGCCTATATTGTTGTAGGACATTGCTGTATCTGGACACTCTTCACTCAAGACTTTCTTATATATTTCCAATGCTTTGGTATGGTACTTCAATGCTTCGTCATAATTACCAAGATTACAGTAAACATTACCTATGTTGTTGTAAGAACTTGCTGTGTCAGTATGCTCTTCACCCAAGACTTTCTCTCGTATTTTTAATGCTTTTGTATGGTACTTAAATGCTTTATCATATTTACCAAGATCATTATAAACGAGACCTATGTTATTGTAAGAGCATGTCGTATCTGAATGCTCTTCACCCAAGACTTTTTCTTGTATTTCCAATGCTTTGTTATAGAAATCCAATGCTTTGTTATAGTCACCAGTAATACCGTAAACATTGCCTATGTTGTTGTAAGAATTTGCTGTATCGGTATGCTCTTCACCCAAGACTTTTTCTTGTATTTCCAATGCTTTGTTATAGTCGCCAATAGCACAGTAAACATTGCCTATATTGTTGTAAGAGTTTGCTGTATCTGGATGCTTTGCACCTAAGACTTCTTTTCGTATTTCCAATGCTTTGTTATGGTATTCCAATGCCTTATCATAGTTGCCAAGATTGTTATAAACATTGCCTATGTTATTGTACGCAATAGCTGTTTGTTCGCTATGGCCAAAGGTTTCTTCGCATAAGTTTACCAAACGTTTATAAACTGTCTCTGCTTCTTTGAAATTGGCATAAGCATTTAAGAAACTCCCGTATTTGTATAGTAATTCCACATGGTCTTTTTTGTCGTAATCAACTTTCTTTGCTGCTTCGTCTGCCGTTTTGTATAAATCCAATGCCTCTTGTTCTCGGTCTTTTATATTTTTACTGCGATCCGCCAATACGATGTCGGCTTTGAGCAATAATCCTTTGATGTTTTGGCAGACATTTTTTCTCTTCTGCTCGGTTATTTCCTTACTACTAATAAAATCATCTAATCCTTCGACGGTGTCCTTCTTGGCATCTTTCAGAATGTAGTCGGCTTTGCGTATATCGCCTCGGGAGAATGCTTCTATGGCTTCCTTGATACGCTCGCTGATTTTCTCACCCTGCAATTTTACTATGTTCTTTTGAATATCCAATATCTGCTGTTGGTACTTCGTGAACTCTTCTTGTCGTTCGTTTTTGCGTTTGAGTTTCTGTTGAAGCCTGTCTTTCAGCCTTTCGTCATCGGGTGTTTCTTCCAACTGCTTACGTAAATCCACTATATCATCTTTCAACTCATTTATTTCGTCTCTCAATTTGAGGTAATCCTTATTTTGAGCCACGAATTGCAGTTCGTCCATTTTGGCAATCTTGATTCCGTGAAATGTAACATCATCGTTTTCTACCTTTACTTCGTTTTGCATAGTATTCTCGAAGAGTTGCAACTGCATAACGAACTGCAGGTTCAGACATTCTTCGCTATTGTAGGAGCAGAAGAAGTATTTCAACTCCTTGAACAAGTATTTCTTAAAGTCTGTCAGTGTTTGCTCTTCCACTTCTCCCTCTTGCAAGTCGCGACAATAGACGTATGGTTTTGGAGTTCCTTTGTTTTCTCTTTCATCTTTGGCAATATTAAACTCCTCTTGGGTAAATATGCCTGCATAAGTGTGGAACAAGGCGAGGAACATATCGCTTGCTCTGAGGTGTTCGTTGTATTCGTCCTGCTTTCTGCCACCATTGTATGCCGAATCGACATCTTCCCACTCGAAAAGCCGGATACGAGTTCCTCTTTTCTCATATATCTCATCTAACTTTCTAATCAGATTTCCGAATGCATTACGGTCGTGTTTCATTTCCTTGCCCGAAGCAAGGAAGACTTTGATTGTTTTCATATCGACAATATTTTAGTAAGTCATTTCCCTGCAAAGATAAAACATTTATGTATAGTGGCAACGCCAATACGCCTTTTGAGAAGAAGCGAAACGCCGAAAGAATTTTTTCTTTCGGCGTTTTAATTTTTTGGAAGGGCGTTTCGTGCGGGCTTATTCTTCGTTCATGGGGATTATGTCGAAATTGTCGAAGGCTTGGTCGTCGTAGAGGATTGTGCCGTTATGGTCTATGGAGTAATAGTAGGTGGGGCTGCCTTCGGATTTCAGCCATACGTATTTGTTCATCAGGAAGTTGAAGAGGTATCTGCCGCATATCTCTGCATTGGAACGGGCTAAGAGGTAGGCGTCATTGGGATTGATTTTGCTTATTTGATAGTTGACATAGTATTGTCCATTGTCTTGTTCTATGTATCCGAAGAAGTCGTCTGTTGTTTCGTCATCGGCAAAGAACATTTGGCGGCTTGTGCTGTCGGCTTGGTCGAAAAGAAGCCATGTGTTCCAGCGTAAGCCGTTGAGGAGTTTGTCATAGGTGATGTGCTGCCCGTATTGCTTGGTTGCAAGGCTGTCGCGACTCATGTATTCTTCCAATTCCAACTGTGCAATGCTCAATGTATGTTCGCCTGTTTTGAGTTGTGCAGGGAAGTCCTGCGGATTGCATTCCACTACCTTGAAACCGAGTGTGGAGAGTGTGGAGAGAAATTCGGCACGGAACTCGGAAAGAAGAATATCATCGTGAACCTTGTCGAGGACAAGGGTGTATTTGTCTCGTAGTTGTGCTTGGCTTGTGCTGTCAAGCTCATCGAAACCGGGCATTGAGTTTATTGTAGAGTTGGTGTGCATAATCCTGTCGGTGAAACCTACATAGATTGTTTCGCTTGTGGCGGTGTCGCTTTGCAAAGCAACAAACTCTTTGGCGAAATTCTGTGCCTGTATGCCGGACTGCCCGAGGAGCAGAATGCAAAGGCTTGCGAAATAAAGCAATTCTTTTTTCATGGTTTTTGATTTTAGAATAATGAACCTTGAACGCCGTCTTGTCCTGCCAAATCGCTTGTGTAATCTTCCTCTTCGGCTGTGTCGTCTTCCTCTTCCGGTTCTTCGATTTCGTAAGGCAGGGGCTCAAGCCATTTGATTTCGGCATTACCGTCTCGGATTATGCGTTTGCCTTTTGCTTTCCATTTGTAGATGTCGCAAAGCGAGCTTACTTCGTATTCTTCTCCTGCTATTTCTACTCTTGGAAGCCAATCGGTGGAGAGAGTTCGCAGAACGGCTCCTTCTTGTTCTTCAAATATGTTGATTTTTTTCAGGGTCGGTTCGACAAGGAAGCGTTTCAGATATAATGATTGGCTTTCTTTGTCGATGTAAAAGACCGAGAGGGGTTTTTCGGGTATGAATTTCTCTATGTGAATAAGGTCATCGTCGAAGTGGTTCGCCAAGTCGTAATTGGTAATTCGGTAATGTCCGGAGGCGTAAAGGCTCAGTATTTTGTCGTCAGAGGAGAATTTGCCCAAGGAAATGCCTCTTTCGTCCCGATTTAATCGCTTTATGGCTGCGTCAAACCAAATGCTGATGGCTCCGAGTGTGGAAATACCTTCGGTTTTGCGGCTGGCACTTACGACAATACGCTTAGTGAGTGTGTTTCCTTTGGCTGTGCGGGATTTGATTGCAAGTTCGGCAAAGTCGTATTCCATTCTGTTGCGTTTCATTCGGGGAGCCGGCTTCATGATTATGTTAACCTTTTCTGCCTCTCCGTTATGGTTTACGCTCAAATAGATAAGTCTCGAACCTTTTGTGCCTTGTGTTATGTCGTATTCCTTGCCTCTGATGGCGGTTATGATGTTGAAACGTTTTACATAGCACTTTCCGAAAGCTCCATCTTGGTAAATGGCATTGTAAATCGTCCTGTTGTCGTTGCGATGATACAATCCGACATACATAATGTTCTGTCCGAAGTATTCTTTCTCCGAAACCTTTCTCACAAAATAAACTCCGTCCTTGCGGATTACTATCACATCGTCCAAAGCAGAGCAGTCGGAGATGTATTCGCCGTCTTTGAGTTTGTATCCCACGAAGCCATCGGCATAATTGCAGTAAAGCTTTTCGTTTGCTATGGCAACGGAGGCTTCTTCTATGGTGTCGAAGCTGCGTATTTCCGTTTTCCTTTCTCTATTTTTGCCGAATTTGCTTTTGATACGCTCAAAGTATGCAATGGCGTAGTCAATCAGATTATCCAAATCATGTTGCACGGCTGCGATGTCGTCTTTTATTGCAATCAAGGTGTCGTCTGCTCTGTCGCTATTGTATTTGGATATACGGTCTATGGGTATTTTCCTCAGGCGATGCACATCGTCGAGGGTTATTTCGCGTATGAGATTTTTGACAAAGGGTTGCAAGCCTTTCAGAATGGTGTCATCTATCTGCTCATCGGTGGTACATTTTTCCATTCTCTTGTAAACCCCTTCTTTTATGAAGATTCTCTCCAAGGAAATCCAATTCCATTTCTCGTTAAGTTCGCTTAGTGCTATTTCAAGCTCCTTTTTGAGCAGGGCAAGGGTGTTTTGTGTGGATACACGGAGGATTTCGCTTACCGAGGCGAAGCGTGGTTTCTCGTTCTCTATGACACAGGAGTTGGGAGATAGGTTTATCTCGCAGTCGGTGAAGGCATAAAGAGCGTCAATCGTCTGATCGACGGAAGTGTCGTTGGGTATTGAGATATTGATTTCGACATCGGCAGCAGTATTGTTGTCTATCTTTTTTATTTTCAGCTGTCCCTTGTCGCAGGCTCTGACTATGGATTCGATGAGACTGTCAGCCGTTGTACCGAAAGGTATTTCCGTTATGGAGATTGTGCGGTTATCTACTTGCTTTATGCGAGCCCTTACCCGCAGACGGCCTCCGCGTAATCCGTCATTGTATTTGGATACCTCCATAAGGCCTCCGGTAGGAAAATCAGGGTAAATGCAGAAATCTTCTCCCTTTAATATCGCAATGGAAGCGTCTATAAGTTCATTGAAATTGTGAGGCAATATTTCGCAAGCCAATCCCACTGCAATACCTTTGGCACCCTGTGCAAGCAAAAGCGGGAATTTTACCGGCAATGTGTCAGGCTCCATATTCCTTCCGTCGTAGGAGGGGTGGAATGTGGTAGTCTTAGGATTGAATACCACTTCGAGGGCAAACTCTGAAAGACGTGCTTCTATGTAACGGGGTGCTGCCGCACCGTCTCCCGTTAAAATATTTCCCCAGTTACCTTGACAATCTATCAGAAGGTCTTTTTGACCCATTGTTACCAAGGCTCCGGCAATGGAAGCGTCTCCATGCGGGTGGTACTTCATGGTATTACCGACTATATTGGCGACTTTGTTGTAGCGTCCGTCCTCAAGCTCCCTCATAGAGTGCAGAATACGACGCTGGACGGGCTTCAAGCCGTCGTTTATGTGCGGAACGGCACGCTCAAGTATGACATAAGAAGCATAGTCGAGGAACCAATCGCGAAACATTCCCCTTATGGAAGTCGTTTTACGGGAAGCAGCCTCGTTGTTTGCGTTTATATTGTCTTCCATTCTTTGTTTCAATGATTAAAACTCTACTTTCGGTGCATTCTCTGCCCCTTGTTGTGCTTGGAAATAAGCCTTTTTCTCAAATCCGAAGCAGGAAGCTATGATGTTTTTCGGGAAACGTCTTATGCTTGTGTTGTAGTCGTTCACCACATCGGAGTAACGTTGTCTTTCAACGGCAATTCTGTTTTCCGTTCCTTCCAACTGCTCTTGCAATTCCAAGAAATTCTGATTTGCTTTCAAGTCCGGATAACGTTCGACAACCATGTTAATACTTCGTAATGCCGAAGTCAATTCCGCTTGCGACTGTTGGAATTTGTCTAATTGCTCTTGTGTCATATTGTTAGGGTCAAGTTTCATTTGCGAAGCATTGTTTCTTGCCTCTACAACTTTGAGCAAAGTACCCTCTTCGTGCTTTGCATAGCCTTTTACGACGTTTATAAGATTTGGAATCAAGTCCAAACGTCTCTGATATTGGCTTTCGACCTTCGACCACTGCTTCATGCAAGCCTCATCTTTGCTTACAAGAGAGTTATACGTGCTAAAACACGCTATACCCACCACTGCAAGAATGGCAAGTAAGATAATGATTTGTTTGTTCTTTTTTTTCATCTGTCTGTATTTTGTTTTAGTGATTTATTCTTTCATAAAAGTATCAGAATTTGCCGCCTCCGCCGCCTCCGCCGGAGAATCCTCCACCCCAACTGCCGCCTCCGGAAAAGCCGCCGCTGTTTCCGCCTCCGCCAAAGCCTCCTGTAACAATCACAGGCGGTTTCTTGGGAATTACACTCGTCTTTTCGCTGCTATATCCGCAATTCTCACATTTGTAAACCGTCTTCATCAAACCGTCTCTCAAACTTGTGGCAGGTCTGATGACCGTATCATATTTCTTTGTATAAGTCTTGGCGGAACAAGAAGGGCAGGTTTCGTATTTGGACAAAGCTTTGTCATACTGAAAGACCATGGTGTTATGACATTTGGAGCAAAGCCATACATCATAGTCCACACTGCCTATTTTTTCCTCTAATTGCTTTACCGTATCAAGGTATTCGTCTTCTTCATTTTCCGATAAGCGTTTCATCATATTGCCACAATCGCACTTTATCTTGGCTTTCCGTATTCTCGGACTTTTAATACGATAAACCCAAAGGGCGAGAAGCAATAAAGCAGGCATGAAGAAAATGCCCAATATCAGCCAAAGCGTAGAACTCTTCTTCAAAACACCGATACGTTCTTTCTTATAGCGGGCATCAATCTTTGAAACCTTGCTGTTTATCGCAAAAAGGGCTATCAAAAGGTAGGCTGTACATAATAATATATAGGTTTGCATATACGGCGTCGGGTCAACAGGCTCTTTTTGTGCAAATCCGTTATCTTCATATTCGGCATACAGCTTATCACACACCGCATCCACTCCTGCCATCAAGCCTTTGTCCCATTCTCCTTTCTTGAAATAAGGAGCCATATTACTGTTGAAAATCCTTGTAGTTGCCGCATCGGGCAAGGCTCCTTCCAATCCGTAACCCGTTCTGAGGAAAACATCTCTTGCTTCAACGCATAAAAGTATTATCAAGCCGTTATCCTTTCCTTTGCTGCCCGGTTTCCAAAGGTCGAAGAGTTCCATGGATAAATCTCTTGCCGAAGTGCTTTCATCACCCTTTATTGCAACGACTGCAACCTGTGCCGTGGTCTTTTGAAAAAGGGCTTCCAATTTCTTATTTATCGTTTCCACGGCGGCTTCCGTCAATATGCCGTCGGGATTCGACACATAACAGGCTGCA
>OQVP01001064.1_pt1 | contig 10068 bp, 10 predicted proteins | sample 1691541 | NCBI WGS metagenome assembly OQVP01 (sample SAMN03418258, study PRJEB22391) | human gut metagenome | biome: human-gut; feature: organic feature; material: feces | host: Homo sapiens | place: Tanzania | collected 2013-01 | reverse complement strand
TTACATCAATATCGGTACACCTATCCGCGCCCTTCAGGCACAGTTTGGTACTGAACCACGTATCCAGTTGAATGACTCTTTCAAGACAACCACCGACATCCGCGACTTTATCGCGGCTGAGCGTGAGTCAAAGAGTGAGCAAGACCGCCAGTTTATGACTGTAAGTATCAGGGCTGACCAAGATGTCAGAATGGGTATTGTAAGTGATGTTAAGCAGGAACTCAGAAGATGTTCTGCGCTTAAAATCATGTACTCGGCTAGAAGACCTGCAGAATAATATTTTGCAGCAATATACGAAAGCAGCCCCCTTTGTGAGGGCTGCTTTTTAAAATTAAAAAGATAAGCAATTTATGAAGGAAATACTTCGCACAAAGGTAAGGGACCTGCTCAACATGAAAGCAGGCCAGGAAGTTCTTGCCAAAGGCTGGGTAAGAACCAAAAGAGGCAACAAAGAAATAGTATTTGTGGCGCTCAATGATGGCTCAACAATAAAGAATATCCAGATAGTCATTGACAAGAACGCGGATACGGAAACTATCCTCCCCAAGATAACCACCGGTGCGTGCATCGGCGTAAAAGGCAATCTCGTAGAGTCCGTCGGAAGCGGACAGGCTGTGGAAATACACGCCGACGAGATTACGCTATACGGCCCTTGTGACCCTGTACGCTATCCTCTTCAGAAAAAGGATACTTCACTGGAGTATTTGAGAACGGTGGCTCACATGCGTCCCCGTACAAACACTTTCGGTGCCATACTCAGGCTCCGCAGCCAGATGGCCTACGCCATACACGAGTATTTCCACAAAAAAGGATTCGTCTATCTCAACACACCTCTTATAACCGCCTCGGACTGCGAAGGAGCGGGTCAGATGTTCCAGGTCACCACTCTCGACCTCAATAATGTGCCGAAAAACAAAAAAGGCACCCCGGACTACAGCAAGGACTTTTTCGGCAAGCAGGCCAGCCTTACGGTAAGCGGACAACTTGAAGGCGAGCTCGGAGCTACGGCTCTTGGAGACATCTACACGTTCGGCCCTACCTTCAGAGCCGAAAACTCCAACACACCGCGACATCTTGCAGAATTCTGGATGGTGGAACCGGAGATGGCTTTCTATGACATCACTGACAACATGGACCTGGCGGAGGACTTCATCAAGCATCTCGTAAAATATGCTTTGGACAACTGCTACGACGATATCCAGTTCCTTAACGACAGATACGACAACGAGCTCATCGAAAGGCTCAAGAGCGTCATCAGCACAGAGTTCGTAAGACTTGAATACACGGAAGGAATAAAGATTCTCGAAGAAGCCGTCAAAAACGGAGTTCAATTCGAGTATCCTGTATACTGGGGCGTGGATTTGCAGAGCGAGCACGAAAGATATCTCGTCGAAAAGCATTTCGGTAAACCGGTTATCCTCACCGGATATCCTAAGGAAATCAAAGCCTTCTACATGAAACAGAATGAAGATGGCAAGACTGTCCGCGCCATGGATGTACTCTTCCCGAAAATCGGAGAAATCATCGGCGGCTCAGAAAGAGAGGCAGACCTTGAGAAGCTTGAGACTCGAATCGACGAAATAGGCATGAGCCACAGAACGCTGGAATGGTATCTGGATACACGAAGATTCGGAAGCTGCCCGCACAGCGGATTCGGACTCGGATTTGAGAGACTGCTTCTGTTCGTGACGGGTATGGCCAATATCCGCGACGTGATTCCGTTCCCTCGTACCCCTAAAAACTGCGAATTCTAATCAATTTGAGATATGCTTGTTATCGGTATAGCCGGAGGTTCCGGTTCGGGAAAAACCACCGTAGTGAAGGCCATCATGGAAAGGCTCAAGGCGGAAAAGGTAGTTGTCATACCGCAGGACTCCTACTACAAGGACTCAAGTGATTTGACGGACGAAGAGAAACGAAACCACAATTTCGACCATCCGGACGCAATAGACTGGGAGTTGCTCAGCAAGCAGCTAGCGGACTTGAAAAATGGACACAGCATAGAACAGCCTGTGTACTCGTACATCTCATGCAGCAGATCCAAGACGGAGACCGTAAAGGTAGAGCCGGCGGATGTTATCATCATCGAAGGTATTCTTGTATTTACCTGCAAGGAACTGCGGGATCAGATGGATATCAAAGTGTTCGTTGATGCTGATGATGACGACAGGCTCATGCGCGTAATGGCGAGGGACATCACTGAAAGGGGCAAGGACGTCCACTGGGTGATCGAAAGATACAGCAAAACGGTGAAACCGATGTATCTCCAGTTCATTGAGCCAAGCAAGCGCTATGCGGATGTGATAATCCCTCAGGGAGGTCACAACAAAGTAGCCATTGACATCATTATAAATACCATTGAAAAGTCTCTGAAGGAGCTAAAGAAAGCTGCCAAGTGAGAAAGCTTTCACAAGAAGACAAGGCAGGACTATATCTCACCGTAATAGTACATCTTGCGGTGGTTATAGTCCTGCTTATTGCTGGACTGGGGTATTCCGTCAGGAAAGAGAACAGTTTTGTGCTTGACTTTACCAAATATGAAGACCTTGAGCGTATGCAGGCGGAAGCCAAAAGACTGCAGAAAGAGGCCGAATTGAAAGAAAGCATAAGCCGCAAACTGCAGGAAGAGCTGGGAGGCGGAGAATCGGAGGTAAAAAGCGTAGCCGTCAACAGAGCGGCTCTGCAGGACGATAGAGGCACCAATGCCGAGCAGCTGTATAAAGATGCGGAAAGACTCGCCAAAGAGCTCCAGAACGGCTATGAAATACCTGACGAGGAACAAGTAGCCCTTCCTTCCGCAGACAAGAACGACAGGAAGAAAACCTCAGATTACAAAGGGGCGTCGGTAATATCATACGATCTGGGAGGCAGGAAAGCAAGTCACCTTCCCATCCCGGCATATAGATGCAATGGCGGCGGAGAGGTCAAAGTTATCATCAGCGTAACCCCGGCAGGAAAGGTCATTGCAGCCAAGGTTGAAGAAAGCGAATCTTCTGACGATGCGTGTCTGCGTTCTTTCGCTATCCGCGCGGCAAGACTCTCCAAGTTCTCTGCCAAACCAGACGCCCCGGCCAAGCAGACAGGCTACATAATCTACAGTTTTATCGCACAGTAAAGCGAGTAGCAGTTGCCGCTGCGGAACTTCGAACTTCAAAAAAGAAAGAAGCCGTCCTTTTGGGGCGGCTTCATTGGAAACTAAATATGTAAAACTACTAACTGTTATCTGTCACAGAAGTTCCACTTGCAGTTGTCGCTGTTGAAGTCGAACTTGCCAAGTGAAGGAGTGCTGTCAGCAACTGACATAAGGCATACGCTCTCATCTGACTTAGGCATGATACGATAGGTACCGTCAGTAAGCTGCTCGATTCTCCAAAGCTGCTCAGGAGCACCTGTGTACTCAGGAACTGAGACAACTTCCTTATCTGCAGTAGCTGCAAGAGCTCTGTTTGTTCCCTCAATGGTAATCTTATAGTAAGGAGCGGTAAGGTATCCACCGGCCTCAGGAACTTCAGTGATAGTCCATCTCTGATGAGGACGGAACATGTAGTCACCGATTCTGATTTCGATGTTACCCTTTGGCCATCCACCGATAACGTCTTCGAGTTTCTGGTCCTCAAGGATAACCTCAGGCTGATCGTCCTGTCCGCGGAAGAAACCGCGCATTCCACCCTGCATGCGTACGAAATCTACAGCAAGCTCGAGAGAATAACCTCTTCTGACAGACTCAATCTCGTATGTTCCGTTCTTTACAGGAGATCCTGCTACCGGCCAGTCGTTCACCCAAAGGAGAGGGAGGACAGCGAGTACGCTACGACCGCTGCGGTCAAAATCAGCCTCCCAGTGGAATGAGAACACATCCACACCCTCTTCTGTACCAAGGTAACGTCCGAAGTGACCGGCACCGGTTTTTCTGTTACCGGCAGCGATAAGCATCTTTCCGCCACCCTTCATCATATCACGGCCCATATTGTCAAGGAATGGTCCGGTAGGGTTCTTTGAGCGGCCTACTACGATATTATAGGTAGAGTTAGGACCGTCGCAGCAAGTTCCGTGGGTTCCAAGGAGATAATACCAGCCATTGCGGTACATCATTGTAGAAGCCTCGCAGTCAATAGCGATATTGATAGGTTCTGCACCGGCTTTTCTTGCACCCGTCTCAGGGTCAAGCTCTATCTGGCGGATATGTCCGAAATATGTTCCGTATGTAAGCCAGAGTCTTCCGTCAGGTCCCATAAGAAGTCCTGCATCGATAGCGTCGCAGTCTTCATCCATCTCCGAATGAGCCACCTCGATAGCCTCAGTATAAGCAAAATCAGGAGAATTAGGATCAAGGGTCTTGTTCCACATGGTAAGTACGCGGCCTGCATGTCCGCCACCAAGTCCACCACCTGTAGCACTGTAAGCGATAAGATAACGGTCACCGATCTTCATTGCGTCCGGAGCTGCACCGCCGCCAGGTCTTACGGCACCGCTTTCCCATGTCCAACCGTCAGCAGAGATAAGTCCGCCGCCACCGGTTCCGAAAGTGTAATATTTGCCGTCGCACTCTACGATAGAAGACGGATCGTGAATAAATGGCTTGCCAATCTGGGCAGATGCGTTATTGGAAATACTCAATGACGCGAGCGCTGCAACTGCAGCAGCATATATGGTCTTGTTCATATTCACAGACATTTTATTGGTTGCTAATGGTAATGTTCTTAACAGGCTGTCCGTTCTCATCCACGAAACGTACGCAGAAGTCACTCATACCAGGGCCGTTGATAATGGCACCACGAAGAACGTTCTTGCCCTTCTTGAGGGTAAGACGCTTTGATGCGGCGTCATCCTGTACCATACGTCTGTCACCGGAAAGAAGCAATACCTCTTCGCCATTGAGCCACCACATTGAAGATGAGTTGGAGCCTACTGAAAGTCTCACATTCTCAATGTCCTCGTCGCAGTTAACCACGGTAACAGCCCAGAAAAGAACTCCGTAAACGTCTGTCTTGAGGTTGCTGGCAAGACGGAACAACTTGATGTTGTAAAGCTCACTGTCGAAGCAGTGCCAAGCAAGTTTTTTCTTGCCTACCTTTACCTTCTGTCCATCCTTAGGTACGATGGTCAGCTGATCCTTGAAATACTCTCTTCCGAAATGGTCGCGAAGATAAGAATCGGTGAAAAGTGTATTTGGGAATACATTTCCTCTGCGGAATCCTGCAGCGTTTTTCTGCTCATCGGTCATAGGTTCCTTCTTGTCAATAGGCTCAAGAAGAGACCAGCGACGGATGAAACCTTCAGCATCCGGAGTTGCAAATTCACCGGAGCAAGGGGTGAAATAGCAGTCAAGGCTTGTGTCAGAAATTGATCTGACCGGCTTGTTGACTCCCTGGGCATTGGCCTGTACACTGACAAGCAGAGCTGCGCAGGAGGCGACAAGAACTGATTTTGTGATAATGTTCATAAAAATTGATATTAGTGGTTTAATAATTTTCCGAATGCGAATATACAACCTTTTGGGAATCTTGTCGAAAACGGTCGTTTCATTCTTTTTTATCCAAATACCAAATGCACTCCGAATCGCTAATATCTCTTCAGTTTTTAGAAGATAAACGCTCCGGAAGCTTTGGATTCCTCCCGAATCCTTTTTAAGACAGGAATCATGCCTGAAAGCTCACGAAAAAATCTCAAAGGCACCCAGGACCTGTTTTTCACGGACATTCCGAGAAGCCTGAAAGGAAGTATCAGGCATTGACCCGTAAAGCAAGCGGACGGATTTGACAATTTCACGACGACCGAGACACACTTAAGTCGCATACGCCTTTCTTTCGATGACGGCCGGTCCAGCCTGTCGTGAACAGCCGTTGCCGTGCGCACAACACCACACTTCAGTCCATGATAATGGAGGCGGTCAATAAAATTATCATCTTCCCCGTATTGGGTAAACACCGGCGAAAATCCTCCGACAATACGGAATGTCTGAGTCGGGACCAACCAGTGCGCCGCCATGACAAAAGGAACCGGCACTACCGGGGAATCATTGTGCCGCGCCAGAAACTTCCCGCATTTCCTCTCGAAATTTCTGTCAAGATTACCCCGGGCATCAGTTTGCACAGGGCTGAGCAGCCCATAGCCGTCTCCCAAGGAAGCAATCATGGAACCGATGCAGTCCTTATCCACCCAGGCGTCCTGATTGAGCAGATAAACATATCTGTATCCATGGCTGAGTGCATATTTGATACCGATATTGTTGGCCGCACCGAATCCGGCATTTGAATCGTTCTGCACAAAGACAGCCTCCGGGAAAGCTCTGCGCACATATTCCTGTGTCCCGTCAGTGGAACAATTGTCCACAACCATAATATCGGCTTTCACGGACGACCCCCGAACGCTTCCAAGACAACGCTCGAGCCACGCCATGGCATTCCATGTGACGACTATTACCAGCACTTCCCCCATCATAAGTCTTCTTTGTATTGTACAAACAGTTCCTTTGGAGTCTTTCCGGAGAAGATAGCGTCCGTTATATTCTTGAACACCAGATGTTTCTGTCTGTTCTCTTCGGTAGGATGAAGTTTCATCCGGAAAAATGCCTTGTATCTCTTGGCGCTTTCGGCCAGCCATACACCAAAGCTCAGGAAAAAGCGCTGAAAAGAAGATTTGCGGCCAAAAAACATCAGTGACCCCTTGACCGCCGCCGGTCTCACAGCAGGAGCAAGACGGGAGGCCGTAGTCTTCCATTTATGTATCAATGACGTATCTGCATCCACATACACTGAATATCCTTTCTCGCCGGCCACGGTTGACAAGGCAATATCCTCCGGTGTAAAGAAAAATCTCTCGTCAAACCAGCCAAGTTCCCGGAACACCGTGGTCTTTATCATAAATGCCGCCCCGGTAATGTTGGATGTACGGAAAAGTCTTCTGCCCTCACATTCAAAACTATGGATGCGGCCTGCAGTGTCATCCTTGGGCTCACGATAAAGATGCCACTGCTGAAGCAAATACTTGTACGCCGGATAGGCCGGACGGCCGCACAACTGAAGAGTGCCGTCTGAATTGTCAATTCGTGGACTTACTATAGCCGCGTCTTCCGGCAAAACGCCAAAATCCTGTACAAGATGTCCGATCACATCCTCGCTGATCAACGTGTCATCGTTCAGGACAAAGCAATACTCCCCTTCCGCCTGCTTCAGAGCAAGATTGTTGTTCTCAGAGAAACCTCTCGTAGATGAACTTGAAATGAATTTTACCCGTGGGAAGTCCTCCTTCACACGGGTAAAAGCAGATTCGTCAAACTGATAAGCGACTACCAGAGTCTCAAAGGCGCCGGAGCAGCACTTCTCTATCCCGCGAAGACAGGGATACAGGTTGTCAAGTCTGTTCATGCAGACAATGACTATGCTGACTGTCGGATGAGCGCTCATGACTGAAACCTACCAGTCCATTCTATAATTTCCACTCAGATGAAGCAGGGAGAAAATATACAGAAGTCCGTCGTAATAAACATCGTAATAACCATCCTCATACGGTTCAAGCTTCATGCTCCAGAGATGACGGACAAGGTCCTTGCTGTATTCATTGTCAGTCATCATGGAAGCAGCGGCAGTGGTAGCTACAAGTCCGATGGAATGTCTCAGCGTACGATATCCGCCGGCCCCCATGATTGTCCGCGGAGCACCTCCGTCCAGATTGAACTGATCAGGGAATTTCTCAATGCCATAGCTCGCCATGGTGCGCTGGAACTTGTCGGCATATTCGCTCTGCCACTCTTTATCCGCCCCGGACCAATTATAATCAAGGGTGATGTTCATAGGCACGCGCCACGAATCATACCAGAATTGTGAGACAAAACTGTACTGACCGAAACTGCGTGTAATCGGCTTTCCGTCAAAAGTGGTCTGATCTGCGTTTATTCCTGTCTTTTCATCGCAGGCCTTGTGGAGAAACTGCCTTGAATTGGCTGCGATTTCACGGTAGAGGTCGGCACGTCCGTCCTGTGCGGACTCTGCCCACACTTCAAAAAACGCAGGAATATGATAAGAAGGATCCGTCCAGCGGTTGGACACCGTATCCGGACAGAAGTTGATGAGCTTGTAGTCCATATTGATGATACCGGTCACGCCATCGCTTCCGTCTTTTGAGAACATGGTGTTCAGAAGGCTCTGGGCATCAGCAAGATAATTAATCTTGCCATCATTTCCCCAACGGCGGGATGCAAGAAGAAGGTCGGTCACGAAATAGAACTCTCCGTCACTCGCTGACCCTTCGTCGATATGCGTGCCGTCATAACGGCAATGCCAGGCGAAGAACCCCTTCATAGGGCCTTCCTTATGCTCCATATATGTCTTGGTCCATGTCCAGATTCTATCAAACATATCCTGCTTGTCCATCTGGACAGCCACCATCATACCGTATGACTGACCCTCCGTGCGCACGTCCCTATTCTTGACATCAGCCACATAAGCCATATCGTCCCCCACTTCATGGTAGGCACGGCGTTCGCTCTCGAACACTTCATGGAAAGCTGCCTGAATCTTGGCATCAATCTCTTCCTGAGAATAGCCAAGTTCCTTGAAATAATTGCGATACTCTTTCTTGCCGGATGAGCAAGATACAAGAGAACAGATAACGGCGGCACACAGCGCCAATACTTTAAACGATTTCATCAGTATATAAATTTGGTATTATTCTATTACCGGACAAGTCCTTCAGGAATATCCAGATTCAGAATTTGCTTTTCGGGATCACAAGATATTATGAAATCTTCATGAAGAGGCACAAGCAAATCCCCTATATAGACACAAAGATTGCCGGGAATCGGTTCCATTCCGGTAATCTCGCCCACAAAGTGACCCTTGTCCAGCACGGTCCACCCGGTAAAGTCTTCTTCATCTTCATTCTCAAACTCGGCATCCATGAAGACTTCTCGTCCCACAAGTTCCTCGGAATCCTGGAAACTGTCCACGCCGTCGAACTTGACAATGGCTTTCGAGAGTCCTTTCGGAACCAGTTCTTCAATAAAGAAAGGAACCTCAAGTCCATCGAAAACGATGAACAAGGGTTCCTTGATGTCAATCTGCCCCGGATCGATGTCACGGACTCCTAAAAGAACGTGTCCATCAACACCGTTGGACTTGAGAATCTTGGCTATCTGAAGCATTATGCCTCAGCAGGAGCTTCAGTCTCTTCAGCAGGAGCCTCAGCGGCAGCAGCCTCTTCAGCCTGCTTTGCAGCGAGCTCAGCCGCCTTCTTGGCGATAGCTTCTGCACGAGCCTCATTTACCTTGACTTCCTCAGCCTTGGCAGCCTTCTTGGCCTCGATGGCGTTGTTCTTGAGGGTAGTCTTCTTAGCTTCGATCTTGGCATCGCGCTCAGCCTTCCAGTCATTCCACTTCTTATCGGCCTCTGCCTGAGTAAGAGCTCCCTTGGCTACGCCACCATCAAGATGATGACGAAGAAGAACTCCTTCATAAGAAAGAATACGACGAGCGGTAAGAGTCTGCTCAGCACCTACTTTTACCCAAGCAAGAGCGCGCTCAAAATTGAGAATTACTGCACTCGGATTGGTGTTGGGGTTGAAAGAACCAATACGTTCGATAATTTTGCCATCACGTGGCGAGCGGCTGTCTGCTACTACGATGTGGTAGAAAGCATAGTCTTTATGACCATGACGAGCCAAACGAATCTTTGTTGCCATTTAGACTTTTGTTTTTTTATGGGCTACGACTACACGAATCGCCTGCCCGGGTTAAAAAATAATAATTGTGCCGTATGTCCCTATATGGAACTAAAAGCGTGCAAAGGTACACTAAATTTCTCAAACTTGCAAATATATTTTGTCTTTTCGTTTTTTTTCTGTAATTTTGTACTCGGATTGAGAGTGTGGTGGCATTTCTCGAAAATACAATCGCCGACAAACAGACACCATTATCGCCCAAACGCTGTCATTTTGTATTTCGGTCTTTCAGCCGATTTCATCAGGTGCTTGAGCGGACCTTGAGCAGTTCTAATCAGGTGCGTGGCAAATGTCAAAATGATATGATTATATGCGTTTTTGTGGCATTTTGTTAATAAAGGGTATGGTTGG
>OQVP01001062.1_pt1 | contig 10076 bp, 5 predicted proteins | sample 1691541 | NCBI WGS metagenome assembly OQVP01 (sample SAMN03418258, study PRJEB22391) | human gut metagenome | biome: human-gut; feature: organic feature; material: feces | host: Homo sapiens | place: Tanzania | collected 2013-01 | reverse complement strand
CCGAACGCATGTTCCTGATGAATTCCGCCGACACCTTGCCGCCGAAATTCCTCGCGATGCGGTAATGTCCCATATTCATGAAAGGATACCACTGGTAGTGGCGGGCGCTGTCGGCTCCCATCCATGGGGTCACAGGCTCGCGGCGGGCATATTCAATGGCCTCCGTCCGGTACTTCTTGTCGCCGGTGCGGCGGTACATCTCGTAGGCGGCCAACTCCATGTCGTCCACCCAGTTATCCTCCTCGTAGATGTAAGGAGAAACCACCGAGGCGGTCTGGCAGACACCTGGCTTGGCGACTCCGGCATCGTAGGCGGCCTGCGCCTTGGCGCCGATCTTCTCGGCGAACTCTGGGTAGAACGGCTTCAGGATCTCCGCGCCAAAGGCGAAGTCCGAAGCGAACTTCCCGGCAGTGCTGGCCACTCCGGTCGTCTTGTTCTTGTCCCCACGTCTGCCCCTCTGCTGAGGCTCACCGGAGCAGAACCACACCGGCCTGCACTCTCCTTTTCCCCAACCATAGTCAGCCTGGTCGTCATTCGGGACACGCATTCCGACATGGTCACGGTCATCCGCAATCTGATTGTACATCTCACCCGGCTCAGGGTTCATCTTGTCAAGCCATTTGAGTCCCCAGTAAATCTCATCTATGATGTCAGGAATCCCGTTCCGACCCGGAGTCCCGTCAGCCAGATGGTTGTCCGAGAACGCCTCCGGATTGCTTTGGTAGGCGAACATCATCTGGTAAATGGCGTTGGCAGAGGTGGTTGTGTACTGAAGGCAGTCCGACGCGTCATGCCAACCTCCGGTCACGTCAAGGAAAGTGCTGTCTTTATTAGGATCCGGATGCCCGACGATGATTCCGTCCTTGCGATGACAACTGTCTTTGAAGAAAGGATTCCAGCCGCAACGCTGCTGACGCATATAGTTCAGCACAAAATCGGCCGCTCCGTCATAAACCTTAGGATTTATCGGGAATATCTCCGAGCGGGTCTCGCCTCCTGATGACAATACCTTAATATAATAGGCACCGTCGGTCTTCAAGGCACTGAAATCCAGCCTGTAAGTCACTTTCATACGTCCGAGCGAGCCGGTCGGTCTGACAGCCTCTGAGCGCCACACAGTCTCTCCGGTGAACGCATCCACAAGCTCGAAGCCGGTGACCTCGACGGCCTCGTCACTCATAAACACCGCCACCTTCGTCGCCGACGGAAGATAGCCTATCTGGTTGATCCTGACCCAAGATCCGGCGAAAGTCTGGACGGCGGCCAAAGCCAAGACCGCAATGGAAACCAATCTTTTCATTATCCTGTGGTTTATGAGATTCTTTTCAAAAAATTAATGAATATATTCTTAAAGACGCAAATTTAGGAAAATTAACCGTCCAAAATGTAGAAAATGCTTACTTTTGCGTAAATAGAACTGCATAATGGAATATTCCAATATAAGAATAGGCAACGGCTACGATGTCCACTCCCTCAAGGAAGGGCTGCCGATGTGGCTTTGTGGAATCAAAATCGAAAGCGAAACCGGCTTTGTGGCGCATTCGGACGGGGATGTGGCCATACACGCGCTGTGCGACGCTCTTCTCGGAGCGGCCGCTCTCGGGGACATAGGACTACATTTCCCGGACAACGACGACAGATGGAAAGGCGTTGACAGCAAACTGCTTCTGAAAGAAGTGATGTCGATGGTAAGGGCCAAAGGCTATGAGCTCGGCAACGCGGACATCACGATAGCTCTACAGGCTCCGAAACTGCGCCCGCACATAGACGCGATGCGTTCCAAGCTCGCGGAAGTGATTGGAACAGACATCGACAACATCTCGGTAAAGGCCACGACCACAGAACGTCTCGGCTTCGTCGGCAGAAAGGAGGGCTGTGAGGTCTGGGCAACAGTTCTCATATTCAAAATATGAATAATCCAATCATGATGACTGATTTCAATGAATAATGAAATAAAGTTATCGTGATTTGCCTTCAAAAGCTTACTTTTGCATATAATACCCTATTGATAGCACAATATGAGCCCTTTATCAGTAATAATCACAGTTCTGGCGTATTTCGCCGTGATGTTCACGGTGTCCTGGATCTCATCGCGTAACGCTGACAACGCGGGATTCTTCAACGGGGGACGCAAGGCTCCGTGGTGGATCGTGGCGATCGCGATGCTCGGTGCGCCCATGTCCGGAGTCACATACGTCTCTGTGCCTGGAATGGTCGGCGTGGGAGGCACGGCGATGGGCTACATGCAGATGGTGCTCGGATTCTTTGTCGGTTACATCATCATCGCCTTCGTCCTCACACCTATATTCTTCAAAATGAATATGGTGTCGATCTACCAATATCTTGACGACCGGTTCGGGGTGTCCTCGCACAAGGCGGGGGCGTGGTTCTTCTTCATCTCCAAGATCCTGGGAGCGGCTGTCAGGCTGTTCCTCGTCTGCGTGACGCTCCAGTTGATGATTTTCGAGCCGCTGGGGCTGCCGTTCATCCTGAACGTGGTGATCTCAGTAGGCATCGTGCTGCTGTACACGTTCCGAGGCGGGGTTAAATCCGTGATCTGGACGGACACTTTGAAGACAGTCTGTATGATTGTCTCCATCGTGCTGGCGATTGTGTTCATCGCCAAGGATTTGGGACTGAGTTTCTCCGGCATGGTACAGACGGTGCGTGAGAGTTCATATTCAAAGATGCTCTTCTTCGACGATGTGAACCACCCTGAATATTTCTGGAAGCAGTTTCTGGCGGGCGTGTTCACTGTGATAGCGATGACGGGTCTGGATCAGGACATGATGCAGCGCACGCTGAGCAGCCGCAACGCGAAGGATTCTCAGAAGAACCTCATCACCAGCGGTTTGCTGCAGATTCCGGTGATATTCCTGTTTCTTTGCCTGGGAGTGCTCCTTTACATATTCGCAGGGCAGAAAGGCATCTCCGAGGTAGGCGACACGCTGTTCCCGGCCGTTGCGACAAGTGGCTATCTGCCTGCGGTCGTGGGTGTGCTGTTCGTGATCGGACTTGTGTCGTGCGCGTTTGCGGCGGGTGGTTCGGCCCTGACAGCGCTGACCACGTCGTTCACGGTGGACATCATAGGCACCAAGGGAAAGAGCGAGGAGCAGGTGACCTCTGTCAGGAAGAAGGTGCATCTGCTGATGGCGTTCATGATGGGAGTGGTGATCTTTGTCTTCTATCTGCTGAACACGAAATCGGCCATTGACGCGGTTTACAAGCTTGCGAGCTATACTTATGGGCCGATTCTGGGAATGTTCGCGTTCGGGATATTCACAAAAAAGAAGATCAACGACAAGTGGGTGCCGCTGGTGGCCGTCATCGCGCCGGTGCTTTGCTTCATTCTGCAGAGCAACTCCGAAAGGTGGTTCGGCGGGTATAAATTCAGCTACGAGCTGCTTCTTTTCAACGCTTTGTTCACGATTTTGGGACTTTGTCTGCTAATTCGAAGAAAAAAGTCGAATTAATTTTGTCAATTCAGGATAAAGTTCTATTTTTGCAGTCCAGTTGCGAAGAAACGCAGCGCATCATTGAGATATGGTGTAATGGTAGCACTACAGATTCTGGCTCTGTCAGTGAGGGTTCGAATCCTTCTATCTCAACTAAAAATCCGGCCTCGGCCGTTTTTTTATGGCTTTTGCCAGGAATGGCGGGGTAGCTCAGCTGGTTAGAGCGTCGGATTCATAATCCGGAGGTCGTGGGATCATGCCCCACTCCCGCTACGCAACATTAAGAAACTAATTAAGACGATAATGGCGAACGCATTTCACTATTCCATCGGAAGGAAGTTCATTCAGGCTGTCAGCGGAGCATTTCTTATAATCTTCCTGCTGCTTCACGTGACTATTAACCTGTTCTCCGTCATTGACTCTTTCACAGGCAACTACAACGGACTTGACGGCCTTTTCCAGAAAGGCTGCGATTTCATGGCTCTGCCTATCGTGACCATCATGGTTCCGGTTCTTGCCGCTGGTTTCATCATCCACATCATCTACGGATGCTGGCTTACTTGGAAGAACATCAAGGCTCGTGGCGGCTACAAGCGCTATGAGGCTTCAAGCGTCGCTGCCGCCGACTCCTGGTCAGCAAAGAATATGTTCGTGCTTGGCATCATCATTCTCGGCATCCTTGCATTCCATCTTACCCACTTCTGGGCCAAAATGCAGCTTGCGATGTTCACCGGCGCCGAGGAGGGCAACCCTTACGAACTTCTCAATCTCACTTTCGGACGATGGTGGGTGCTGGCATTGTACCTTGTCTGGTTCGTGGCTGTATGGTTCCACCTTTGCCACGGTTTCTGGAGCATGTTCCAGACAGTTGGCTGGAACAACCAGACCTGGTTCAAGAGACTGAAAGTGATCGGCATCGTGGTCGCCACGCTGATCTTCCTTGGCTTTGCGGCTGTTGGCATCAACGCATTCCTTCAGGCAAACGCTTTGATTTAGTCAAGGATTAAAAATGAAAATTCAAGGGCGACCGTGTTCGGTCGCCCTTATTTGTTATACGCCACCAGGTCGTGGAACCAAGAATCCGGCCTCTGAGCTACACTTCCGGTCACTGAACCTGTCGAAGTGACCATATAAAAACAGGACAACAAATAAGCCGCTTCGACGCTTCGACATGCTCAGCGACCAAAGCGTCAAAAATCAGACAAATTGATTTATAAATAATAGTTAACATTTTAAAAACGAACTGAAATGAGACAGAAAAAGTTCCTGCTCCCAGAGAGCGACATCCCGACAGCATGGTTCAACATGCAGGCAGTCATGCCCAACAAGCCAATGCCTATCCTCAACCCGGCCACTCACGAGGCCTTGAAAGCCGAGGATCTCTACCCTATCTTCTGCAAGGCGTGCGCCGACCAGGAGCTCAACACGACAGACGAGTGGATTCCTATCCCTGAACCGGTCCGTGAACAGTACGCCGGATACAGATGCACGCCTCTGGTAAGGGCTTATGACCTTGAGGCCGCGCTCGGCACACCGGCACACATCTATTTCAAGAATGAGAGTGTCTCTCCTGCCGGATCCCACAAGCTGAACTCTGCCCTGGCACAGGCCTACTATGCCAAGGAGCAGGGCATCACCAACATCACCACTGAAACCGGAGCCGGACAATGGGGCGGAGCGCTATCCTACGCCGCAAAGAAGTTCGGTCTGGACTGCGCCGTCTATATGGTCAAGGTCAGCTTCCAACAGAAGCCTTACAGGAGGTCGATCATGCAGACTTTCGGAGCGGCCATCACTCCGTCTCCGTCAATGTCCACAAGGGCAGGGAAGGACATCATCACAGCCAACCCTAACGATCAAGGATCACTTGGATGCGCGATCTCCGAGGCCATAGAGCTTGCGGTAAGTACCCCTAACTGCAAGTACACCCTCGGATCCGTCCTGAACCATGTCTGCCTGCACCAGACCGTCATAGGACTGGAAGCCGAAAAGCAGATGGAGATGGCCGGGGAATATCCTGACATCGTGGTGGCCTGCTTCGGTGGCGGCTCGAACTTCAGCGGCATCGCCTACCCGTTTATGAGGCATAATATTCAGGAAGGCAAAAAGACCCGCTTCATCGCGGCCGAGCCATATTCCTGCCCGAAACTAACGAGAGGAAAGTTTGAATATGACTTCGGAGACGAGGCCGGTATGACTCCGCTTCTCCCGATGTACACCCTCGGTCACGATTTCAAGCCGGCGACCATCCACGCAGGCGGACTTCGCTACCATGGAGCCGGCGTGATATTGTCACAGCTGATGAAGGATGGGTATATGGAAGCAGTTGACATCGAGCAGCTTGACGCATTCAAGGCCGGAGTTCTCTTCGCTCAGACCGAGGGCATCATCCCTGCTCCGGAATCCTGCCACGCCATCGCCGCTACAGTCAACGAGGCACTCAAGTGCAAGGAATCCGGCGAGGAGAAAGTCATTCTCTTCAACCTTTCCGGCCACGGTTTCGTGGACATGAGCGCCTACGATCAATACCTCTCCGGCGAGATGCAGAACTTCCACGTCTCCGACGCCGAGCTTGCAAAGTACATCAAGTCGGCAGACACACTGAACAAGTAATCGATTAGATATAAGGTGGAATATAGTCCAGAGGGCCTCTAACCTGAATTTTGCACGTTACCAAAATTCAGAACAGAGGCTCTCTGGACTTATTAGGGCAACCTAATATTTCAATGACATCATACTGCATAGTGCATAGTCATCGTACATAGTACATATTTCAATGGCACCATACTGCGGTTGCTGAGCTTGTCTAAGCAGCGAAGCAGCTGAACCCACGGATGTACTGTGATGTGCCGTGGCAGATAACTATTTGATTTTCAAGCAAAAGGACAAAGTTCTGGTGTAGAAAGCAGTACCAGAACATTATTCTTTATAGTCATTTTCAATCGTTTACGTGCCACGCCAGAAAATTGAAATCGACAAATCCGACAACCGCTCTTTCTGAAAAAACTCATTCAGAATTAAGAAGCTGTTTTGAATTGTTTGTTTGAAGGTTTGAGAGTGAAAAACTTCAGTTTCGACCGCTTCTTCCAAGGAAGATAGCGGTGCTATCTGACTGAAGAAGCGGGAAGAAAATGAAGATTTTTCACCTCAAAGAACATTTCAAACAATTCAAAACAGCTTCTAAGACACTGTTTTGCCTTCTTTGTTTGGCCCGAGGTCCGGCAAGGTGGTAAATTTGCCGGTAAATTTTCACATGAATTGGTAAATTTCAGGTAGGTGCTGATATTTACCACCTTGTGCTATTTGATGTTACAAGACCCATGACTATCTTTGACGCACTTTTTCGTCCTGCGAGAATAATCAAACCCAAATATTTTATGAGAAGACAAAGAATATTCATCATGCTGTCCGCTGTGTCCCTGCTGCTTGTCGGCTGCGCGAACTACGACTCGGACATCAACCGGATTGACGAGGAGCTTGACCGGATCGAGAACACACGCATCAAGTCTCTTTCAGAGCAGATTGACCGGATCAACGTCTCGCTTCCGGAACTGGAGCAGACCGACAAGGATCTCAAGGACATGATCAAATCCTTGGAAGGCACCGCCGGCGACCTTCAGAAGGCCATCGCGGAGAACGGGACGAAGATTGAGGCTGTGAACGCGGATCTCGCGAAGGCGCTGGATGAGCTCCGGAGCACTGACGCCAAGGACAAGGAGGAGGTCATGGCCGCCTTGACGGCAGCCAAGGCCGAAATTATCGCAAGACTCGACGCCATGAAGACCGAGGCGGAGAAAAAGCTGGAAGCCGTGAACGGCACGATCGCGGCGCTTCAAGAGAAGGACACCCAGCTGGAGAAAAAGATCTCAGATCTTAAGGACTACGCCGACAATGTCCTCGCCGAGGCCAAGGAGCATGCCGACAAGGGAATCGCCGGCGCCAAGGATTGGGCATTGGCAACGTTCTCCACTCTTGAGAGCCAGAAGGCTATAGAGGAGGACATCGCCTCCATAAAGGGGAGCGTTGAGGGTCTGAAGGCCTCTGTGGCCGATCTTGAGAAGAGGCTCACGGAGAAATTCTCCAAGGATCTTGAGACGGCCGTCGCAGGTCTGGATTCCAAGATCTCGGAGCAGGTGACAGCACTGACTGCGGCCTACACCAACGCCATCTCTACGGCCAAGACAGAGATCGAGACAGCCTACACAGCCGCGATCAAGTCCGCGATCGAGAATCTGGAGGCATCCTTGAAGGATTGGGTCAACGAGACGCTGACTGGCTACAGCACCGTTGCGGCCACGGAGGCCGGGATCGCTGCGCTGAAGGACGATCTCGAGGGACAATTGTCCGGCCAAAAGGCATATCTTGAGGGTCTTTTGACCTCCTTGTCGAATGACATGACGAAGGACAACGCCGAATTGAAGAAACTTGTGGACGCCAACGCCAAGGCCATAGAGGCTAACAAGAAAGCCATTGAGGAGAGTGCCAAGAAGATCACTCAACTGGAGAGCGACCTCGCCGCCGCAAAGACAGAGATCAAGACCGCCTATGAAAAGGCCATCAGCGACGCTGTCAGTGCATCCGAGGGCAAGCTGACCAAGGAAATCTCAGACAGGATCGCCGAGGTGAACAAGTCGATTGATGACAAGGTGACAAAGGTTCAGAATGCCGTTGATGCCCTGACCGTCAAGGTTGCCGACCTTGAAAAGAGCGTTCAGGCCATCAGCGCCGACCTCACCGCCCTGAAGAACTCTGTGAAGGACCTTGAGGACAGGCTCAACGCCCGCATCCAGTCGATTTCCTACATTCCGACCTACACAGACAGGGTTGAGGAAGTCTATTATACCTTTACAAATCGTAATATCAACTATGTCAAGGATCTTGCCCTTCAGTTCGAGGTCATGCCTCACGAGGCGGCTCAGAAAGTCACCGTGGAACAGGTGTCCGGTCAGGCCGCTTACCCTCAGACAAGGGCGGGGAGTCTCACATCGTTTGAGGTGAAGAGCGTCTCCGGCGACGCTGACGGAATCCTCACCGTTGTCATTGATCCAGTGAAGTTCCTGAATAATAACCATTACAATTCCAATTACGGGACGATGGGCAAGGCTGCGGTCAGGGTTGCTGTTTCTGACTCAAAGACCGGTGGCAGCATCGCTTCTGAATATATCTCCGTCGATCCGAAGATGTACGATATATACATGTCCTACACGACCACCACCGGTAACGAACTCAAGCGGGATTGTTATACTGTCACTGATAATGACAATAAAAAAGTTAAGACCGTGTCTTCCCGGAATTCTGAAACGGGAGAATGGACGATGAGTGTTCCGTATGGACCAAGCTCTGGTGAGAAGGCCGGCAAGATTGACTTCAGAATGTGGTATGATTATTACATGGGTGATATTAGAGTTCTTGACAACTCCTTGGAGAAGATATCCTTCAAGTGGGTCTATCCTTATTATTTCCTTAAGGATGCCACACGTATGTTTTTCAACTGTACCAATCTGAAGGAAGCCGACTTGAGTGGTTTGGCATCCGATAATGTCACAAGCATGGAAGAGATGTTTATCGGCTGTACCAAACTTGAGGTTGTCAATCTGTGGAACACGCACAAGGATAATTTCTTAGAAAATGTGACGAAAACGCAGAAGATGTTCTATGGCTGCTCAAGCCTGAATAAGTTGACCCTCCCGAGGAAGGTCAAAACAGAAAAACTTGAGTCAATGTTTTCCATGTTCAAAGGCTGCTCATCACTGACTGCTCTTGATCTGTCAGGTTGGAATCTGAATAATGTGATAGATATGTCAGGGTTGTTCCAATATTGTTCCAGTCTGACGAGTCTGAAATTGCCTAAAGTGCTTGATACGAAGAAGATTCAATCAATGACAAGTATGTTTAGTGGCTGCTCGGCTTTGACAAGCATAGACCTTTCCGGCTGGAATGTGGAGAATGTGACAGAGATGGGAGATCTGTTCTATGACTGTTCCAACTTAAAAGTTCTCAACTTGTCCGGTTGGACTCCGAAAAGTCTGACAAAAATCTATAGGATGTTCTTAAATTGCACAAGTCTGGAAAACATCAACCTGTCTGGCTGGAATTTGGAGAATATGACAGAAATTCAGTATATGTTCTCCGGTTGCACCAGTTTGAAGACTGTTGATCTTTCCAATTGGAAAACTCCAAAGTTGTCTGTATTAGGCAGATTGATCAATGGGTGCGGGAGTTTGACTTACGCCAATCTTTCCGGTTGGGATGTTTCTTCACTGTACCAAATTGATGTGTATCCATTTTCTGGCTGTGTGAATTTGGTGACTCTTGACCTGTCTGGATGGAATCTGGACAATACAATTGTCGATAGACGCTTATTCGAAAACTGCAATAGTCTGAAGACAGTCCGGATGGTCGGTTGTTCCCAGACAACGGTCGACAAGATTAAGAAAGTCCTGCCAAGTGGAGCCACAGTCGTGACCAAGTAGGAAAGTACAACCCATAAACTCGCTCCGGGCTGGTTCTGACGGAATCAGTCCGGATTCATTATGTGGACTTGCATTCTTTTTTGTATTTTTCCTCTAAGTAACCTTCAAAAAATAACCTGCATCATCTTAAGGAATCTTTTCGGTCTAT
>OQVP01001061.1_pt1 | contig 10077 bp, 10 predicted proteins | sample 1691541 | NCBI WGS metagenome assembly OQVP01 (sample SAMN03418258, study PRJEB22391) | human gut metagenome | biome: human-gut; feature: organic feature; material: feces | host: Homo sapiens | place: Tanzania | collected 2013-01 | reverse complement strand
GTAAACCTACTGTAGCAATACAGCAAGGCGACACTTGCCTACCCTACGTGTTCGCAGCAGCAGAAATTTACACGATGATACGTGATTATCCGCACAGGGTAACGATAAAAATCGCAAGCATTGCAGCATCGGCGGCGAGCGTGATTGCTATGGCAGGAAATACTGTGCAGATGTCTCCGACTGCGCTCCTGTTCGTGCATGATCCGTCCACAATTGCGATGGGAAACGCCAAGGACATGGAAAAAGCCATCGCAACACTGAATGAGGTCAAAGAGAGCATCATCAACGCATATGCCGCAAAAACCGGACTCAGCAGAAACCGCATCAGCAAGCTCATGTCGGACGAAACATGGATCAATGCGAAAAAGGCGGTCGAGCTGGGCTTTGCCGATAAGATCCTCTTTGACGAAAAAACTCAGCCGAACAAGAAGGAGGATGAGCCTGACGATCCGGAAGAGCCTGAGAAGCCCGATGAGAAAGGCGGTGACGAGGACGGGGATGAAAAGGAAAAAGACAAGAAACCGTTCACACTGGACAACAACCCCCTGTGGCAGTATTCCACCCGTATCATGGGACAGACCATTCTGGGAAAGATCACCGCTTCCGCAGCACACGAAGGCACAGAGCCGCCCGATGACGGCAAGGCAGATGATGCCCAGAAACCTTCCGAGGAAGGGCTGACGGATACAGCACCGACTGTGACCGTCCCTGTGATCGGCATGGACGGTAAAACCGCAGACGGCGCAATGCCGTATGAAATTCTGAAACAGCAGCTTGCATTTTTGAGATAAGGCTGGCTGTATTTTTATGCGACACCGGATTTTATCCGGAGAAATGGAGAAAAGATATGAGCAAGATCATGGAACTTCGCAGTAAACGTAATACCCTGTGGGAGCAGACAAAGGCATTCCTCGAAAAGCACCGTGGTGAGAACGGTCTCGTGGAGGCATCCGCAGTTGAGCAGTACAACAAAATGGCCGGTGAGGTGCAGGCTCTCGGTGCAGAGATCGAGCGTCTGGAACAGCAGGCAGCCGTGGATGCGGCACTTTCCGCACCGACCTCTAAGCCCGTCACCAACGCACCCGGCGGACAGACACAGCCGAAGGCGGAAGGTACTGCCTCCGAGGAGTACAAGTCCGCTTTCTGGGATATGATCCGCAACAAGGGCGATCAGCTTGCAGTCCGCAACGCACTCTCTGTCGGTGAGGACACCGAGGGCGGCTACACTGTGCCGGACGAGTTCGAGCGCAGACTGATTCAGGCTCTCGAAGAGAATAACATCTTCCGCCAGATGGCTACGGTCATCAAGACCAACAGCGGCACCAGAAAGATTCCTATCGCCAACGATACAATGGAGGCGCAGTGGATCGATGAGGGTGAGGAGATCCCGGAGACCGATACCAGATTCAGTCAGACCACCCTTTCCGCGTACAAGCTGGGGACGATGATCAAAATCAGCAACGAGCTTCTGCACGACTCTGCTTTTGACCTCGCATCGTATATCGCTGCACGTTTCGGTGTAGCAATGGGCAATGCCGAGGAGCGTGCTTTCTTCACCGGTGACGGCGACAAGAAGCCCCTCGGTATCCTCGATGAGACAGGCGGTGCAGAGCTTGGTGTTACTGCGGCATCTCAGACTGCGATCACCTTCGATGAGATCTTCAACCTCTACTACAGCCTGAAGTCTCCCTACCGCCGCAACGCACAGTTCGTCTGCAACGAGACCATTCTCCTTCAGCTCATGAAGCTGAAAGACAAGAACGACAACTACCTCTGGAAGCCGAGCCTTGATATCGCAAAGCCGGATACACTTCTCGGCAGACCGATCCGCACCTCTTCCTTTATGCCGGGTATTGCAAAGGGCGAACGTGTTCTCCTCTTCGGTGACATGAAGAACTACTGGGTGGCTGACAGACAGAACCGCACCTTCCGCCGTCTGAATGAGCTGTATGCCCGCACCGATCAGGTCGGCTTCCTCACCACGCAGCGTGTGGACGGCCGTCTGATCCTGCCGGAATCCGTCAAGGTTCTCAAGATGGCTGGAACAAAGGCTACTACGACTGGCGGTAACACCGGCGGCGGTGCAGGCGGCAACGGCTGATGAACGGAGGGCAGATAAGTGACTCTGATCTCACTGCCTGAAACAAAAAACTATCTCCGTGTAGATCATTGCGAGGATGACAAGCTCATCCTCACTCTGATCGATACGGCACAGCGGCTCGTAATGGATGTGGGGCGCATGACTGAAAAGCAGTTAGCGGAAAATGAGGAAACCTCCCGGCAGGCTATGCTGTATACTGTTTCGTACCTCTATGAAAACCGTAATACTGCTGATTATCATGCATTGACGCTAACTTTGCGTGCGCTGTTATTTGCACAGAGGGAGGACATCGTCTGATGGAGATCGGTAAACTGAATCATCGAATCGCCGTCCTTGAAAATCATGTCAAAAAGGATGCCATCGGCAATCACAAGGCTCAGTGGGAGGAGGTGTTCTCACTCTGGGCATCTGTGACTGTATCCAATAACGGTGCTTCTGAGGAGACGGATACCGGCGTGACCAGAGCAATTCAGAAAATTGAGGTCATTATCCGACAAACTCCGCAGACGAAACGCATGGCATCGACCATGTACAGAATCCGCTTTGACGGTTTGGATTATGACATCAAGGGCATTGTGCCGAATTTCCAGACACAGGACTATATGAAGCTGATATGCGAATCACGGAAAGCAGGTGCGAAGGATGACATCTATTGACGATATGGCATCGGAGATCATGAAAGGCTTGACGGAATATGCGGAGCTTGCTGATACAGCGATGAAGAAGGCTGTCCGCAAAACAGCGACTGCCGTCAAGAATGAGATCTCCGCTAACGCTCCGAAAAAGTCCGGTCGTTATCAGAAAAGCTGGGCTGCAAAAAAGGTAAAGGAGAACAGCCATACACTCGAAATGACGGTGCATTCTAAGAACCGCTATCAGATCGCGCACCTGCTGGAGCACGGTCATGCGAAACGAGGCGGTGGCCGTGTGGCTGCTATCCCGCATATCGCTCCTGCAGAACAGCACGGCGAGGATATGCTTGAAACGCTCATCAAAAAGGAGTTATCGTGACCTACGAGGAAATCAACGAAATGATGCAGGAAATCGGGCTGCCATTTGCGTACCATCATTTTGCAGAGGGTGAAAGTCCCGATCCGCCCTTCACATTGTTCCTGTCTCCCGGCGAGGACACATTTTCGGCGGATAACCTGATGTATCACAGCTTCAAAGAGCTGCACATCGAGCTTTATACGGATGAAAAATCGCCGGATACGGAACAGCGTGTGGAGGAAGTGCTGACACAGCACAACATCTATTACACAAAATCAGAGGTATGGATAGAGTCTGAACGGCTCTACGAAGTCCTCTATATCATGGAGGTATGAAAAATGGCACTTCAGAAAAACAAAGTCAAGTTCGGTCTGAACAAGGTTCATTATGCAAAAATCACGGCATGGTCGGAAGAGGGTGTGCCGACATTCGCAACGCCGGTGCGCCTGCCCGGTGCGGTGTCGCTTTCTATCGATGCCAACGGCGAGAACGAGAACTTTTTTGCCGATAACGGCGTGTACTATGTCATCAACAACAACGCAGGCTATGACGGCGATCTGGAGGTCGCACTCATCACAACCGACTTTGCAACAGCGATTCTCGGTGAGCAGCTTGATGCAAAGGGCGTTCTGGTGGAGCGCAACGATGCGGAAACATCGCAGTTCGCACTCATGTTCGAGTTCGACGGTGACAAGAATCACATCCGCCATGTGCTGTACTGCTGCTCTGCGTCCCGTCCTGCGACTGAGGGTGAGACTACCGAGGAAAGCAAGAGCGTCAAGACAGAAAAGCTCTCCCTCAAAGCGTCGGCGCTGCCCAACGGTCTGGTGAAGTCCAAGACCTGTGAAAGCACTGACCAGACCACCTACGACAACTGGTACAACGCTGTTTATATGCCGACTGCCGCAACCAACAACAGCACCGGCACACGTTCCACATCGACCAAGTCCGGCAGCGCGACTGAGTAAGGAGGTACAGCATGGCTATTAAAAAGACGATTACCGTTGACGGTATCGAGGTTCCGTTCAAAGCGAGTGCCGCTGTGCCTCGCCTGTACCGTATTAAGTTCCGCAGGGATATTTACAAGGACTTCGCCGCCCTTCAGACTTCTGTGCAGGATAGCGACGAGGAAGGCTCTACCCTCGACATCGAGAGCCTTGAAGTGTTCGAGAACATCGCCTACATCATGGCGAAACACGCAGATCCGGAAAACGTGCCGGACAATCCGGATGAATGGCTCGAAGCCTTCAACACGTTCTCCATCTACGAGGTGCTGCCGCAGCTCATTGAACTGTGGGGACTCAACGTGGAGACGCAGGCGGAATCTAAAAAAAACATCGAAAAACTGACCGCCCGATGACAACGCCCCTCTTCCTTCTCCGATGTGTGCAGATCGGGCTGTCCCTCTCGGAGCTTGATCTGCTCACAATCGGAGTCGTGAATGATATGTTCACGGAACGTGAAAATGATGATTTTGATGGATGGCACGAGGTGGCTGGACAGGCGGACTTTGATTCCTTCTGATTGACTTTTTCTACCTGCTGTGCTATAATAAAGTGCAGAAGAGGTGATGGAAATGGCTACATATATTGTATCCGAATTGCCAAACGGGAATACTATTAAACTTCCTTATCAGGAATGGATTAGCGGAAATCGAAATCCGTTGATTATTAACGACATCTATGGGAACACTTTATTCACAATTCTTAAGGATGAATTGGGGCAGATCATATTTAAAGATAATGTATTCGTTTGGAATTTTGATCTTACATATAATCAAAATACAATCTTTAACTTGCTTGGCAAAATTGCTGAAGCAGTAATTGTTGAAAGATGTCATAAGGATAATAGAATAAATGAGTGCTTCATTAAAGTTGCTCGTCGAGGAACAAGAATGCCTTCTGAGTCTTTTTCTTCAAAATATACGGCGATTGGAACAGGCTTACTTTCTACGCAAAAACAGTATCCGCAATACTGGTATCCGCAAGATACTCAAAGAGATGTAATATGGGTTGAAAAGCAAAGTAATATGTTGCTTCAACAATTAAAATGTACTCCAACTACTGGTTGTAGCGCGGGTATACAAGTGAAGGTTAGTTCTAATGGGATGGGTTATGTTTATCAGCCCTTAATAAAACACGTTTATTACTATCCTCTTGTGTATTTTGGAGTGAATGGAGATTTTACGCAGATAGCTCAAACACTTATACAAAATGGATATTTACACAGAAATATGGTTGGTGTAGATTTTGTTGATGCAAGAGCCATTGATCCAACAGCGTTTGATATAATATGTAATTATCAACATTTACTACTATATATTTTTCAAGGGAAAATGAAACCAGCAGATTTAATTACTGAAGCACTTAATGATCCAACATTAGCAACTGCAATTTCAGCAACTGTATTAAGTGAAATAGGAATAAGTTGTGAGTATTGAAAAGTAACAAAAAAGCACTTGCTGAATAGCAGGTGCTTTTTTCATGCCCTCACGGAGGAGGTGAAACCGCATGGCAAACAGAATCAAGGGCATCACCGTTGAGATCGGCGGCGATACCACCAAGCTGTCGAAGGCTCTGGAGGGTGTCAACAAAAACATCAAAAACACGCAGACGCAGCTCAAAGACGTGGAAAAACTGCTGAAGCTCGACCCGACCAACACGGAACTGCTATCGCAAAAGCAAAAGCTCCTCGCCGATGCGGTGACGGCTACCAAAGAAAAGCTGGAAACCCTGAAAACAGCGGCAGAACAGGCAAACACGGCTCTCGCCAACGGCAATATTTCGCAGGAGCAGTACGATGCCCTTCAGCGTGAGATTATCGAAACGGAACAGGAACTGCAAAATCTACAGCGTGAAGCAGAAAATTCCCGTACCGCCTTAGTGAAACTGGGTGAAGCAGGAGAAATGCTTGAAAATGCCGGTGACAAAATCGCCGATGTCGGTACGACACTGACCACCCATGTGACCGTTCCCATTGCGGCTGCGGGTACAGCCGCTGTAAAAACCGCAGCAGACTTTGACTCCGCCATGAGCAAGGTCGCTGCTGTATCCGGTGCGACTGGTGATGAACTGGACGCACTGCGTGACAAAGCCCGTGAAATGGGCGCAAAGACCAAGTTTTCCGCTTCCGAGGCTGCCGATGCCATGAACTATATGGCGATGGCAGGCTGGAAAACATCAGATATGCTCGGCGGTATTGAGGGCATTATGAACCTTGCGGCGGCAAGTGGTGAAGATCTCGCAACCACCTCAGATATTGTCACGGACGCACTAACCGCATTCGGTATGAGTGCAGTCGATTCATCTCATTTTGCAGATGTTCTTGCGGCAGCAAGTTCAAATGCAAATACCAATGTGTCCATGATGGGTGAAACCTTCAAATACTGCGCACCTGTGGCAGGTGCTCTGGGTTTTTCTTGTGAAGATACTGCGCAGGCGATCGGTCTGATGGCGAACAGCGGCATCAAGTCTACGCAGGCTGGTACGTCTCTGCGCTCCATCATGACCGCCCTTGCAGGTGATGTGAAGTTCTGTGGTGATGCCTTCGGCGAAATGGAGATCGCTACCACCAATCAGGACGGCTCGATGCGTGAGCTGAATGACATTCTCGCAGACTGCCGCGGCGCTTTTTCACAGCTATCCGAATCAGAACAAGCAAATGCCGCCCAAGCACTGGTCGGCAAAAACGCCATGTCCGGCTTCCTTGCACTGATGAATGCCGCGCCGGGAGATATCGACAAGCTACAGAATGCCATCGCAACTTGCTCAGATGAAGTGGACGGCTACAACGGTGTGACTGCGAAAATGGCGGCTGTCATGCAGGACAACCTTGCCGGACAGATCACAATTCTGAAATCACAATTACAGGAGCTTGCTATCAGTTTTGGCGAAATTCTGATGCCTGCAATCCGAGCAATCGTCAGTAAGATTCAGGGGCTTATCGACCACTTCAACGCCCTATCCCCTGCTGCAAAGGAAACCATTGTGAAAATCGCACTTGTTGCCGCCGCATTGGGTCCTCTACTGGTCGCTGTCGGTAAGACAATAGCAACAGTCGGTAAGCTCATGCAGCTTGTTTCCAATCTGCCGACCATGATCGCAGGAGCAAAAGCCGCATTTTCTTCCTTCGGGGCAGTCATCGGCGGAATATCCGCACCTGTCGTCGCTGTCATTGCAGTTGTCGCTGCACTGGTGGCGGCTTTTGTTCATCTGTGGCGCACGAATGAGGACTTCCGCAACAAGATCACGGCGATCTGGGAGCAGATCAAGAGTATCTTTTCCGGCTTCTGTCAGGGCATTGTTGACCGCATCAACGCGCTGGGGTTTGACTTCAAAAATATCACCGAGGTCATCAAGGCTGTATGGGACGGACTCTGCAAGTTCCTGAAACCGGTCTTTGAGGGGCAGTTCCAGCAGATTGCAAATATCTTCAAGGCTGTAACAAACATCATCCTGAGTATTCTGGATATTTTCGTCGGCATCTTTACCGGCGATTGGAGCCGAGTGTGGGACGGTATCAAGGGCATCTTTGCTGCTGTATGGAATTTCATCAAGGATACGCTGAAAAATACGCTGAATATGATCTGCGGTATTTTCGGCACCGATCTTGGTGAAGTAAAAGAATTCTGGGTGAACGTCTGGACGAGCATCAAGAACTTTTTCGTCAACATCTGGAACAGCATCACCGGCTTTATCAGCGGTGTGCTAAACGGCATAAAAACGTTCTTTGAAACAATATGGAACGGAATCAAGGGCTTCTTTGTCAGCATCTGGGCTGCAATATACAACGACGTAACTGCAAAAATCAATCTAATAAAAACGGTCATTGAGACCGTGTGGAATGCGGTATCGGGCTTTATCTCTACTGTCCTGAATGCTATCTGGTCTGTGATTTTTTCTATCTGGGAAAGCATCAAAAATCACATCACCAATACGCTGAACGCCATTCATGTTGTAGTATCAGCGGTGTGGAACACTATATCCGGATTCGTCAGCGGTATCCTGAACACAATTTTTGCGACTGTCGCAAATATCTGGAATAGCATCAAAAGTACAATTTTCACGGTGCTGAACACCATTAAAACTGTGGTTACTTCTATTTGGGATAGCATAAAAACGGCTATATCCAGCAAGATCACTGCGATAAAAACCACTATTGAAAACGGCTTCAATGCGGCAGTGAACTTTATCAAGAATCTTAGTTCACAGGCAGCGCAATGGGGCGCGGATATCATCAATAATATCGTGCGCGGTATCAAGAGCAAGATCAATGCCGTTGCCGATGCAGTCAAGGGTGTTGCAGACAAGATTCGCAGTTTCCTGCACTTCTCTGTGCCGGATGAGGGACCTCTTGCGGATTTCGAGAGCTGGATGCCGGACTTCATGCAGGGGCTGGCAAAGGGCATCGACAAGAGCAAAAAGTATGTGGAGGCGGCTGTATCCGATGTGGCTGATGCCATGACGCTGACAATGCAGTCCGGTCTGAATGTTGATATGTCCGGGCAGGGAGCCCCCGCTGGCGATTACGGCGCAATGATGAACGGCGGCGCGAGAGCAACGGTCATCAACAACTATAACAACGACAACAGCCGGACTGTCAACCAGACGAATAATTCGCCTAAGTCACTGTCACGGCTGGAAATTTATCGTATGACACGGAATGCGCTGAATGTGTGACGGGGTGGGAGCAATCCTGCCCTTACATATTTTTATAAGTATAAGGCTCCAATGCTCTTATGAATTCTGTAAGGGATTCTGCAATTGGTTTCGGATAGATATTGCCCTCTATACAGTGTCCTTCGTTATCCACATATAGGGAGCCATCCGATTGCTTGTTCCACTCAAAGAAAATGCGTCCTGTGCTGCGTTCCATCCAAATAAAATCATTCACTGCATCAACATAGCCGTCAATATATCCGATCGGGATATAGCGCATCCCATTGGAAAAGTTCGGAAACCATTTGACACAGAACCGCATTCTGCCAATGAAACCTTCGAGGTCGTCATCACTGAGGCTTTCGTGTGTTCGGAAACCATCTATATCGTTCGGAAAAGGACACTGTGTATGCCGTCCTTCAATATTCGGATGATAGTACGAGAAAAACTCTTTGAGGACATCCGGCAGTGGGAATCCGAATTCCCGCTCAAATGAGTTGAAATCGGGGAGTTCTTGACGCGGGAACAGATATTCGCCGCTTAAAACCCGTTTCACGGCATCGGGGTTCTTCGGAAACGCATAGTGACCCGCCAGTAATCTGTAATAAGACGGTGACGGGATTTTCGCAAAATAGCAGCGCATAGCATCCAGTAATTCAGACAATTTACATCGTCCTTTCGATGTACTTACATATCCCTATTATATATTATTTTCATAGAAAAAGCAAGGCGGTGATATCATGTTTTTCAGCCTTATATTAGAAAATGCAGCCGGCGACCAGATCAACATGACGGCTACGGCAAACCGATATATGGCCTCACGGGTGGAAGGACTAAATCCTCCCACCGGCACGATCAGTACCTCCAGCTATGCGGGCATGGACGGCAGCTATCTGAACAATGCCTTCATCGAAAAGCGGAATGTCGTCATTTCCTTCGAGATGCGGGGCGTGGGGGTGGAAGCTCGCAGGCACCAGCTATACAAGGTGGTCAAGCCGTCACGCCATATCAAAATCTACTATGCGACCGCTGGCATTGACGTGTTTGCGGAGGGCTATGTGGAAAGCTGCGAAGTGCAGAACTTTGAACAGCTTACAACCGGGCAGATTTCTATTCTCTGCCCGGATATTTATTGGTATTCCACGACTTCGGTCATGGCGTACTATTCGCAGATTACCGGAGCGTTCACATTCCCGTTCCCGACCGAAAGCAATCCGGAGCCGTTTATCCTCGGCAAATACAACACGCAGAACATGATGACCATTGTCAACAACGGTGACGAGATTGGCTTCACGCTGGTGATTGAAGCGCTGGAGGATGCGCGTTCTC
>OQVP01001059.1_pt1 | contig 10080 bp, 5 predicted proteins | sample 1691541 | NCBI WGS metagenome assembly OQVP01 (sample SAMN03418258, study PRJEB22391) | human gut metagenome | biome: human-gut; feature: organic feature; material: feces | host: Homo sapiens | place: Tanzania | collected 2013-01 | reverse complement strand
AGCAGCTGTAAAGGGCGCCACAACACAACCAGGTTTTTCTGCTCGTGAATTAATCAACGTAATTCGTGCTCGTGCAGGAAAATGGCGTTGGGACAACAATGGTAACAAGGAGAAGATTGAAGACCACAGTGCAGAAATGACTGCAGCCACTCCACAAGTAATCACTATTGACTACATTCTCGACGAGCTAGGTCGTGAGTATTTCGGTGAGGGACATCGTTGGTTTGACCTTGTTAGAACACAGACATGGAAAGATCGTGCAGGGAAATACACGATTTGTGGTGATAAAGCAGAAGACCATACACCAGAGACCTTCACTCGCAATATTCCTGATGGTTTCTATCTCCGCCCTATTCCACAGGGACAGATAGATGCATTGATGATGAGCGATGCGGAAAAGGAAGCTTATCAAAATCCAGCTTATCGTAACTAAGTAATACTAGAAGAGGGTGTGCCATGGAATCATGGCACACTTTCTTTTTTTTTGCTTAATATGTATTCATACAATCAAGCCTGTTATAAATCGTTACATTTTATACATATACGCACAATATGTTAGGCTTATTTATACTATGAAACAAATAGAAACACCGATGGCACATTAGTTAACGGCACTTAACAGATAAAAGACTATCTTTGCAGCAGAAAATCAATAAAAACAAAATTCGTATATAAACCAACGAACGAGTTTTAAACCAATTAAATCATAAAAACCAATTAATCATGAGACATGCAGGTAATGCTTTAAAGTACCTGTCATTATTGTTTATGTTCGTTGCATTTCCATATCAGAATGCAGTGGCTCAAAACGGTAATGTAAAAGGTACAGTGGTCGCAGACGATGGTCCAATCATTGGCGCGACAGTTCGTGTAAAGGGGCAGCCAAATATGGCAACCGTTACCGACCTGGACGGTAACTTCACCCTGAAAGCCCCAAAAGGTGCAACTTTACAGATCTCTTATCTTGGCTATAAAGATAAGGAGGTGAAAGTTGGCAATGGTCCTATTGATGTAACTCTGGTAACCGACGCCCAGGCTCTCAGCGAGGTGGTGGTAGTAGGTTATGGTACCATGCGCAAGGCTGATTTGACTGGTGCGGTTACCCAGGTAGACAACAAAGCTTTTGAGAAATCAGTCACAACGAGTATCGACCAGGTTCTCCAGGGTCGTGCTGCTGGTGTGCAGATTCAGGCCAACACTGGTACTCCTGGTGGTAGTAGTACCATCCGCATCCGCGGTACGAACTCTCTGAATGCCACCTCCCAACCTATCTTTGTTATCGATGGTGTCATCATCGACTCAGATGGTTCTGACAATGGAAATTCCAACCCATTGGCAGGCATCAACCCTAGCGATATCCTGACTATGGATATTCTGAAGGATGCTTCGGCTACCGCTATCTATGGTTCACGCGCATCTAATGGTGTCATCATGATTACCACCAAGCGTGGTCAGAATGGTGAGGCTCAGATAACCTACGATGGTTATGTGGGTTGGCAGGCTATGCCTAAGAAACTTGACGTGATGAACTTGAAGCAGTATGCTGAGCACTACAATGCTATCTCTGATGCCAAGATCAAACCAGCATCCAGCACCTGGCTGCGCCCTGAACTTCTCGGCGATGGTACTGACTGGCAGGACGAACTGTTCAGTACAGCCTTCATGACCAACCACAGTCTTTCTCTTTCTGGTGGTAACGGTCGCACTACCTACGCTATTTCTGCCGGCTACCTCAACCAGGCTGGTATCGGTCTGAAGACTGGTTTCAAGCGCCAGACTTTGCGTGGTAACATTGATACCGAACTCAAGAAATGGCTCAAGGGCGGTATTTCTTTCTCACTCTCTGATTCAAAGCAGGAAATGGAGAAAAACTGGGACATCATCATGACCGCATTGAAGTCTCAGCCTTCTGTTGCCGTGCGCAATCCAAATGGTGGTTATGACGGACCAGACGACCAGTGGATGCCAGACAACGCAGTAGCTTTGGCAGAAATCAAGACCAACTATGCCAAGCGACTCAACTTCCGTATCAATACTTATCTGGAAGCTACTCTCCTGAAGGGCCTTACCCTGAAGACTGAGCTTTCTACAGATTATAATCTCAACAAGACAAAGACATACCAGCCAGACTATAAGTTTGGCGTGCGCGAGAGTTCACAGCGCGATGGTGCCTGGTACAAGAACGATACCAAGTACTGGTCTTGGCGCAACATCCTGACCTATAACGGAACTATTGCCGAGAAACATAATATTAATGTAATGGCTGGTCAGGAAATGAGCCAGAGCTATTGGGAGAACTTTGCTGCCAGCAACTCCGGTTATCTTTCAAACTCCGTAACCGACCTCATTGCCGGTGCAACAACAGGTGCCAACATCAACCTGACCCAAGGTAACCAAGACGGCTACAAGCTCTACTCTTACTTCGGCCGTGCACTCTACAATTATGCTGACCGCTATCTCCTGACAGCAACACTCCGTTGCGATGGCTCCAACAAGTTTGCCGAGGGTCACCGCTGGGGTTGGTTCCCATCAGCAGCCTTCGCATGGCGCGCCAGCCAGGAGAACTTCCTGAAGGACAACAAGGTTATCAACAACCTCAAGTTACGTTTGGGCTGGGGTGCTACCGGTAACCAGAACGTACAGCAGTGGGCCTATGCAGCCATGCTCAAGAACTATACCACTTCATGGGGTGTGGGCGTCATGAATGCCAACAATGCCAACCCGGAACTGAAGTGGGAGACCACCTACTCTACCAACGTAGGTTTCGACTTATCTCTCTTTAACAGCCGCATCGACATCGTGTTCGACTGGTACTACAAGAAGACCAACGACCTTCTGATGATGCTCGACCTGCCAGCCTTCATCGGTTCTGGTACAGGTTCCAAGTATGGTACTGCTTCCAACCCTTGGGGCAACGTAGGTAGTCTGGAGAACAAGGGTATCGAATTCACCATCAACACCGCCAACATCGAGAACAAGAACTTCTCATGGCACTCTAACTTTGTATTCTCTCTGAACCGTAATAAGGTGGTATCACTTGATTCTGAGACAGGTAATCTACCTCAAACCGTACAGATCGGTTCTGAGACCGCTACCGTAACCAATACCAGGGTAGGTCAGCCTATCGGCCAGTTCTGGGGTTACAAGGTTATCGGCCGTTTCGACAAGCCAGAAGATTTCTGGTATAAGGATGCCAACGGCAACGTGAAGCAGGTTGCTCTGCCAGAAGGTGCCAAGATTGCTACAAGTCCTACAAGTGGTGGTGTATTCATCGGCGACTATATCTATGAGGATATCAATGGCGATGGTGTCATCGACAACAACGACCAGACCTTCATCGGCAACCCAGAGCCTAAGTTCACCTTCGGTTTCGGCAATACCTTCTCTTATAAGGGCTTCGACCTGAGCTTCCAGTTCAGCGGCTCTTACGGCAACAAGATTATGAACTACGGCAAGCGTTTCCTCAACATCACCGGTTCTACAAGCAACCAGTTGACTGAGGTGATGGACTATGCACGTCTGGCTAAGTATGATGAAAACGGTCCGGACGACTACCGCAACTACTACGTTGTTAACACCGGTTCCATCATGCCTCGTCTGTCAACAGAAAGTGGTGTAAACAAGAACAACCGTGTAAGCGATGCTTATGTAGAAGATGGTTCTTACATCCGTCTCCAGAACATAGCCCTCAGCTACACATTGCCTCGCAAGTGGCTCAGCCACACATTCCTGAACAACGTCAAGCTCTACTGCAACGTTCAGAATGTATTCACTATCACCAAGTATGATGGCTTCGACCCAGAAGTTGGTTCGATGCGCGGTAATGCTCTCCTCAACGGTGTAGACTACAGCCGCTATCCATCACCACGCATCTATACTTTCGGTGTAAATGTGCAGTTCTAAATCATCAACTTCTTAAAGTAACAAGAACATGAAAACAAACATATTAAAATATACATTGGCGCTGGCGGGAATGCTCTCATTCACGGGCTGTGCCAACGACTTCCTGGAGCAGAAGAATACCTACCAGATTTCGCAGGATAACTTCTTCGACAACGATGAAGCCGTATCACAGGCAGTCATGCCGTTATATAGCTATGTTTGGTACGACTTCAATGATAAGTTCTATTATGGAATGGGCGATGGTCGTGCCAACAACATCACAGCTCAATACTCAGAGTATATCTATCCATATACCAACTTCACCGAGACTGGTCTTTCTTCCGGTCTTACCGAAGCTTGGGGAGCGCTTTATTCTGTTGTAGCTCAGGCAAATAATACCATCAACAATATCGCCAACAACTCTACAGCTAATGTCAGTGAGACGGCAAAGATACAAGGTATTGCAGAGGCTCGCTTCATGCGTGGTCTGGCTTACTGGTATATCAGTTCACTCTGGGGTTGTGCCATTATCTACAACAATACACAGGATTTGGTCAACAACTATGTTGTAAGTCCTAGCCCTGTAGCCGATGGAATCGAGTTTGCTATCCGTGATATGGAGTATGCCGCAGTTCATCTGCCATCAGCATCTCCTGCCACAGGTCGTGTCAACAAGTATGCAGCCTATGCCATGCTCAGCCGTTTCTATCTGTCAATGGCTGGTTTGACTACCAGCGGACGCTATGACGGTAGCAACGTAGCAACAGATGCCAATCGTGGTACACGTAATGAGTATTATCTCGATGCAGCCAAGAAGGCAGCAGCAGTTGTTATTGAAAAGGGACCATACAAACTGGCAGATACCTATGCCGAATTGTTTGCAGCCTCTACCTTTAATAATAATAGCGAGAGCATCTTCCAGTTACAGTTCCAGGCTGGTGCAGAAGACGGTCTGGCACAGTCTATGACCCGTTTCCTTGCCTGGAGTACTCAAGTTAACCAGGGAAACTCTTGGGGCGGTTCTACCTATTGTTCTTACGATCTTTGGGAAGAATTCAAGGAATATGAAGACCAGACACTCGGTACAAAGGTGGATGATGCCATCCGTCGCCACAACTGTATTGCCTCTTATGGCGAATCTTATCCTGAATTATCTGCCAATCCTGAGAAACCATACGTATATGGTGAGACCGAGAACGCAGGTTCACAGGGTGCCAACATCAAGAAGTATGTCATCGGTACCAATGCTGTAAACGGATTTGCGATGAACAACAACTCGGGTATCAATACTTACATGATGCGTCTGGCTGAGGTTTACCTCAACTATGCCGAAGCAGTATTGGGTAATAACGCAACGACTACCGATGCTACGGCACTCAAGTATTTCAACGAGCTACGCACCCGTGCAGGTGTTCCTACCAAGAACAGCCTTTCCTTCGAAGACATCCGTCACGAATTCCGTCTGGAAACAGCATTCGAAGGCTTGTACTGGTACTTCATCGTCCGCCGCGGCTACTATCAGCAGCAGGAAATGGTGAACTATATCAACAACCAGTACCGCAATGCCAGTTACTTCAAGTCATCTACTCACGAATATGTTCTGAGCGAGGATTATACTGCACCTGGTCCTAGCGTAGCTACGGCAACTGCCAAGAATCTGACTTTGCCTATCGCTGATACCGACCAGACCAAGAATCCTCTCCTCAAGCCAGACGGTAACGGCAACATAGCTACCGTAGCTTACCAGTTTGGCAACCGCGAGGTAGAAGACACCGATTTGTTTAAATAACAGGCACAACCTGTATCATTCATCTTTAATAAATAAAGAATTATGAAAACAATTAAATATCTCTGGACATTGTGCCTCGCATTGGCTGCATTCACCCTTACAGCATGCAGCGATGACGACAACGGCGGAAGCTCGGCTGCAATGCAGATTAACCAGATATACCTGGAGAATGTGGACGACGAGGTAAATCAGGATCGTCCGGTGGAGTTTGCCCGTCTGGGACAGTTGCTCCGAATTGAAGGTTCCGGCTTCAGCGGCTTGAAGAAAATCTATGTCAACGGTTACGAAACTTACTTCAACAACGCCCTGATGACCGATAATAATGTATGGGTTACGCTGAATGCCGCTACTCCGATAGACAAGGCAGATGCTGACGTTCGCAATACCATCGTATTCTATAAGAACGACAACAACAAGCTGGTTTACGAATTTACCATTCGTGCAGCTGCACCTGCTGTTACAAGTGTAGACAACACCTTGCCTAAGGCTGGCGAAACGGTAACCGTTTATGGAGCCAACCTGCAGGAAACTACCAAGATTACACTTCCTGACGGTACAGAAATTACTGATGGCATCCGCAATGATGCCGACGGCAAATGGTACAGCTTTACCGTTCCAAGTTCTGCCGACCTCACCAAGTCGGGTTCCATCACCAGCGAAGGGGCCAATGGTACAGCCAAGTCACCAACCTATTTCAACGACTTCGGCAACTTCATTACCGATTTCGATGGAAATGGCGAACTGGGTTCATGGAGCGCAACTTACGGTACAGACGATCTCGTAGACGATCCTCTCAACACCGGTCGTGGCAAGGTAGCATTGCTCGCTCCACAGTCTCTGCTCGATGCAGGTGGTCTGGATGCAGGCGGTAATGGTAAATACTGGGCAACAGCAGGCAACGATAATGCAAACGACGACTGGAGCCGCATGTACACCACCATCCCTGCCGAGACAAGTGCTTCCGACCTGGCTATCCAGTTCGACATCTATTGCCCGGAGCCATGGGATCTCACAGGTCAGCTCGAAATCTCTCTGCAGAACAACCTGAACGGCTATGGTTGGGGATCAGCTCCTACAAAGTACAGCGCAGAGTACACCAACACAGCTACCGTATGGGTTCCTTGGCTGAACACTGAGGATGGTTCTCATACAGCCTGGAGCACAGGCGAACGCTGGCAGACCATCACCATTCCGATGACTGCTTTTGGCAATTACGACCCGGAGAAGGCTCCAGACGTAACCTTCCAGAAGATTGTAGAAGACAGAAACGGAGGTTCATACAAGAACTTCGTCCTGTTCCTCGCCAACAGCGACCTGGAATTCTCTGACGACATCAAGTACAAGGCAAGTACCTTCAACCTGAAGATTTATGTAGACAACTTCCGCGTTGTCAGCACCAAGTCTATCACGGTAAAGGACTTCAATGATGACGAAACAGCAACAGAATAATAACCCTTAAATGAAAATCATGATGAAAATCAATAAGATAATAATACCAGTAGTAGCATCAGCGATGCTACTCACTGGTTGCGACGACCAGATCATGCAGTGGGGTAAGCCAGCCAATCATGCTGACGTTACCAAGGCAGAGATTCCTATCGCCGTAAAAGAAGTCATCGCCAACTACGATAATATCAAGGACTATGCCCAGCAGTACACACCGAACATGAAGATAGGTATCGGTATGGGTGCTGACTTATATGCGAACAACGAGAATGGCGAAGGCGATCTGGCAAATGCCAACTATCAGGTATTTACACCGGGCAATGCGATGAAGAATGATGCCATTATGGGCAACAGCGGTTCTCTGAACTTCGCTACCGTAGACAAGCTGCTTGCTGCATTGGATGGCAACATGCAGCTCTACGGCCATAACTTCTTCTGGCACACCCAGCAGAACCAGACTTATCTGAAATCGCTCATCGCCCCTACCCTGGTGGTAGAAAGTGATGGAGATATTGCCAACGTTCTCTCAGGCGATGCTGCCGATTTTAATGGCGGTACCACTGGCGGTTGGGGCTCCTGGGGTAGCAACAAGAAAGATGCCGGAGTAGTAGCTGGAGCCGGACAGGATGGCACAGCAGCACTCGTCCTTGAAAACAAGGGTGACGGCAACGCATGGGAAGCCCAGTGTGCCTACGACTTTAATGATTTCCTTGAAATGAACAAGACATACGTCATCAAGTTCAAGGCAAAGTCTTCTTCTCCTGCCGGAGAATTGCAGTTCCAGTATCAGAATGGAAACACATACAGTTCTCAGGGTGGATATAATAACTTCACCGTAGGTACCGACTGGCAAACCTTCCAGTATGAGTTTACCATTACCAAATATGATGATGTGAACCGTATCATTCTCAACTTCGGTAAGGTCGGTGGAACCTATACCATTGACGATATCCAGTTTGGCTTGAAGCAGGAAGATCCGATGGACAATGTACTTGTCGGTGATGCATCCGACTTTGAAGGCGGCACTACAGGCAGTTGGGGCTCTTGGGGCAGCAACAAGGAGAGTGCTGAGGTAGAAGATGGCGCAGGTTACAACAACAGCAAGGGTCTCGCCTTGAAGAACAAGGGCGACGGCAACGCATGGGAAGCCCAGTGTGCCTATACCTTCGATGATGCTCTGCAGGGAGGCAAGAAGTACATCATCCAGTTCTATGCCAAGTCATCTTCTGCTGCCGGCGAGTTGCAGTTCCAGTATCAGAATGGTAGCACATACGCTTCTCAGGGTGGTTACAATACCTTTAGCGTTGGTACCGATTGGGTGAAATGCGAATTCACCTTCACTCCTGCTTACGATGATGCCAACCGCATCATCCTCAACTTCGGCAAGGTAGGCGCTACCTATTATATAGATAACATCAAGTTCGGTCTTGCCAAGGATCAGACTTCAGCAACAAGAGGCATCCAGTATGTTCTGGCAAGAAACGGAAAGGCAAGAAAGGCAACCCGTGCCGGCAGCAAGATGTACTACATACTGAAGACTCCAGCCGAGAAGCAGGCTGCCCTCGAAGGTGCAATGGAAGCATGGGTTAGCGGCGTGGCTAATCACCTGAAGGAGAAGAATGTAGTTCCTTTCGGCTACGAGGTCATCAACGAGCCTATTGCCGATGGCAGTAACATGTATCGTGGCCTCAGCGAAGGAACATTCGGAGGAACATGGACTGATGACGACGGCAATACTCAGTATGATGCTGCTCCAACAGAGGATGATGCCAATGGCTTGACACTCAACTGGGGCTCTGGTCACTGGTATTGGGGCTATTACGTTCCAGATTATCACGTGAAGGCATTCCAGCTGGCACGCAAGTATCTGCCTGCAGATACCAAGCTCTTCGTCAACGACTACAACCTGGAGACCTCTCCTAAGAAGCTCGAAGCGCTCATCAAGTTCGCAAAGGAAATAGATGAGAAGAACGGCTCTCCTATTGTAGATGGTATCGGAACCCAGATGCACGTCACCCTGAATTGCAGTGACAATGCAGAGAAGAACGCAGCTAGCATTGCGGAGCTGAAGGCAAAGGTAGATGCCATGTTCCAGACGATGGCAGCCACAGGCAAGCTGGTTCGTGTAACCGAGCTCGACCTTTCTCTCGGCACAGGCACTCCATCCAGCAACCAGTATAAGGCACAGAGCGATGCCTACCGCATGATAGTGGAGAGCTACAAGGCAAATGTGCCAGAGGCTCAGCAGAGCGGTATCACCGTCTGGAGCTTGTCTGATAATGAGGCTGAACACGAATACTGGCTCAAGGGTCAGGTGCCTAACCTCTTCGACAAGGACTACAAGCGCAAGTGGGCTTACAAGGGCTTCTGCGATGGTATCGCCGGCGAAGATCTCGGTCTGAAGTATGGTGGTGAAGAATACAAAGCTTTCTATGAGAAGAACAATGTTTCTTCTACCGTAGACAAGTAATTAAAGAGAAAATTCATGAAAATCTGTCGTAATCTCACTTTTTTGTCGAGATTACGACAGATTTTCGTAAAATTCTCATTCATTACTTATCTACTGTGTGGAAGATATCTGATTATTTTAATGTTATTTTTATCTAATTTACAGGAAAGATGTAAGTTTTTTGTTTAACTTTGTGCCCAAAACCATTGAAATCAATAAATTATGTTGAAATTACTTTTAAGGTTAGGGTGGTTGCAGCAACGTCGTAACTTTCATAAGAGAGATGCTTTTGTTGCCTCCTATATCATCTTTCTATATGTGGTGATGGGAGTTAGTTTCTTTCTTAGTTTCACCGAAAATGGAGGAGATTTGGAAGGGGAAGACTTGCCGGACTTGTTGGGGGCTGGTATGGTTGTCGGTTTTCTGATTCCTGATATGATTATGAAAATGGTGATGAAACGGGATATTACGGCAATGGATGATTACGTGAAGTCGCGCCCTGTGCCAGAGAAGA
>OQVP01001053.1_pt1 | contig 10111 bp, 10 predicted proteins | sample 1691541 | NCBI WGS metagenome assembly OQVP01 (sample SAMN03418258, study PRJEB22391) | human gut metagenome | biome: human-gut; feature: organic feature; material: feces | host: Homo sapiens | place: Tanzania | collected 2013-01 | reverse complement strand
CGCCAAAGCCTGTATCGACCGTGCCGTCATAGCGGCCGGAGGTATATTCCATGCTGGCCTTATTCGTCGTCGGGGTGAACTCGGGGCGGGCCTTGACGATGGTGAAGATGCCGTAAGCGGTGTCGGTATTTCTCCATTCGGCAAGAGTAATCCTACGGAATAACTGCCGCTTGCAAGTGCTTGAATATTTATTGTAATACTTGTTTGAGTATTGGTTATCGGAATTGTATTCACTATAATACCCGTGGAACTTACTATTTGAATTAAAGCATTACTTACATTATCGGCAAGCCTGTATTCGACATCTATTCTGTCATTCGCCGGATTCGGAGAAAGAGAAACAAGCATACCTCCTCGTACTGCTACGCTGACTGTATCATAATCCTTTGCTCCGTCTGCCTCCGCTACCACCTCCAATTTGTACTGTTGTGATGTCATAGGTTGAACGGTTAAATTCATACCCGTCCCAACAGTATCTCCATTCACATCATACCATGTATATTGAGCAGGTTCATTTATATTTACAGCAGAAAAACTTACAGCTTGCGACATAAGAACGGATGTATCGTTCAACGCCAAAGCCTTGAAGTCTCTATCCATATTTTTAATTGCCATATAGTGTTCTCCGCCTATAATTTGGGGTTCCTTATCCCAATAATACAAAGCAATATCAAAATCAAATACGCTATCTTGCGGAACACTCTGAGTAAAGAAACAAACATCCGTTTGAATAGTGTGATGTTCGTCAGGATGCAAATAGAGATTATCCAGCACCACTTCTCTATCCGTCATCAAGAACATATTATTACTCACCTGTTTGAAGCCGCTTCCCTTGCAACCTGAAACTTTCCATGCATCAAGTAAACCTTCGTCCAACATCAAATATACATCTGCAAACTTTTCAAGAGGTTCGCCTGCTTTGTTCAAATAGGATTTATAAGTAAGTCTGAAAAATCGTTTTTCCCTGAACGGATTGGAAACCGATACCACAGCACCCTTGTTATGACTGCTCAATACGGACAAATTCTTCCAAGCTACGTTATTGTTCCTTTCAACGAAATAAGCCATATCTCCATTCTCATCATCCTCATTGACTATCTCATTACCATCATGAACTCGTGCCACCAAGCAAAAATGCCACAATTCACTATCGAATTCACTGCAAGACATATATCTTTCTGCAACAGGAACCACCCAAGGAACTCTTACCACTATGCTGCTGTTGGCAGCTATTGAAGGGATAGGCACATCTTCATCTATAACATCACCTTTAAGAACCGCCCTGTCGCAATTAAAGAAATGTTCACCATCCCAACTTGACCTCCAACGCAAATCCGTTCCGGCTTTTGCCCAATTCAGATATAATTTTTCCGTTCCGTTGGAAGGAATATTCTTGTTGTTATGTACTCTTACGCAAACATAATACTCTTCACCTCCACGAGGATTATCCACAATATTTTTATCCAAATCCTCTATCCAAATATCCGGACTGTTCCACATACAACCATTCGTATTGCTCGGCTCAACTCCGTTATCCGCTTCTACATCTCGGATATACAAATCTGATTCATGTTCTAATATTCCTGAAAGAGATAAAAAAGTTCCTAAGTCTGGATTAAATGGTGCCTTATATTGAGGTGTTTCATTTCTTGTGTCATGAGTTCTAGCATATTTGAACGCTTCATCCATTGTAACAAATCCATCATTATTATAATCTGCATTTACCACTGTATGATTGTCTGGTGTAAACCCAGTTACAGCTGATAGCCAGTGGTAACAAAACTCACTATACAAGTAATTTGTTGATGGCATTCCATAAGCAACTTGATTAGCAGCACAAGAAGTTGATATTACTCTATTATTGCCTTGTAACGCAGAGGTATATCCACCACTATAACATTGTACGAGACAAAGATTTATTGATTTTGCATGATTGATTTTATTTATTTCTTGCGCAAATTCAGTTTTTGTCATCTGTTCTTTATTCCAAAGAGCAATTGTTGATCCACTTCCTCCATGGTCTGTCACAAATACAAACACGTTATCATTTGCAGTAACTCTATTTCTAAGCGTATTAAAAACTACTGCAATATTACTTTTTGTAGCAGAATACTGGATATCATTTACACCATCTCCATCTAAATCCAATGGATAAGATACTGGTATATTATTATAATATGTACCTTTATTATAGCTCGGCTCTGTACTGCTTCCATTGTCCATTATGACAAATATCTTATTTTTGTCATAGTGATAAATATTAACAAGAGTCTGATATATAGCACGACAATGATTATAATAACGAGGATAATTTTGAAGTTGCTCATATCCTCCACTGATTATAACAGCATATTCATTGTGTTTTTCGGTAGTTGTGGTTGTATATTGAAAAAATCTGATTCATCATAGTCTATTATAGGAATGACTTGATGAATTACATCTAGATATGCGTAGTTTGGAGGTGTCTGCTTATTAGTTACAGTGATATCCCCACCAAGAGTGCTAATAAAAATATATTTACAAGGATGCCACCAATCTGCACCAGGCTTTTCATCAACAAAGAAAAACCAACTTTCATAAGATGGTGATATAACAAATGTGTCATTTGTTCCTATTTGATACAATGGTTGGAGAGGTGTTTGGGATGCTAAAATTTCCACACTATCAATTGCTCCATTAAAAATATTTTGTTTTAAGAGCTCATATGCTTCATTTCTACTTATCTGAGAATAGCAGGGAATAAATAGTGCGATTAAAATTGAAAATATAAAAAACCTTCTTTTCATAATGTATCGATATTAAAGGTTAATAATTTGTTTATAGGATACAGGATTGCAATTTTCTATGATTAGAACATAACGTCCACTCGGAATATTCTCTATTTGAGCAAAATTATTGATTTCGCACAAACAATCTGCACTTTCCGGTAGCCCGAATTCGGTAACTCTAATTGTATCTTCATTCGTAGAAATCGAAACATTCACAGTTTGAAAACCGCAATTCACCTTCAAATTATAATGTTCAACATATATCACTCCGTTTGAGCATGAAACAGCTATAGAATCCGGACTGAAAATATCTTCTGATGAAACACTATCTTCATGAGACAAACATTTGGAATGCCTATTTTCTACCGAAATAGCGTTTTCATCCTTATCATTGCAGGCAACAAAACTCAGTACACCTGCAAATAACAATCCACAAAGGATTGCATATTTACTTCTTATCTTCATTTCTATAAATATTAATTGTTTTGTTTGCTGTGATTGCCCCGTATTGTTATCGGATAAGGGTTGCCGGAGTGTACGGAAAAACTGCGGCAACCCTCCGTTTGCTCAAATTGTTTTTCCCGATTTGCCAAATCCTTTCGGAGGCGTAAAAAACTATTCCCATGTTTGTTGCTATATTATTCACCGGCAAATATACGAATTATTTTCGTACAAGCATACTTTTGAACAAGAAAATACAGTTTTCAATATATTCTTAAAGTAAAACAGCACAGACAAGCAATCTTTAAATTTAATTGGCAAATTTGTTCTGTGTTCGAGTAAGAGACAAAAGAAAATCAATGGATATGCAGGGTGGGTTGCCGTGCGGAAAGCGGTAAAAGTGCGGTTCGGAGATATAGAAACAGCCGTCCGAGATGTTGTGCGTTCGGACGGCTGCTGCTTTTGTGTCGTTTCTTTAAGAGATTTATTGAAGGCTTCTCAAAAAGTCGATACTCTTATGAATAAGTTCGTACATTACTTGGTCGTCTTGTACGAAGTTAACTGTTTTTCTGTACTCCTTGACGAAGTTCTCTATCTTCTCGGAGGACTTCAAGCCTGTCATCTGTTTGCGGAAGTCGAATGCCTGGGCGGCGTTGAGCAGTTCTATTGCCAAGACTTTCTCCGTGTTGTTGACAACGCGGTATAGTTTCGTTGCGGCATTGGAACCGAATGATACGTGGTCTTCCTGTCCTTGGGAGGAGTCTATCGTATCTACTGATGCAGGGGTGCAGAGTTGTTTGGATTGGCTGACCACCGATGCGGCACAGTATTGCGGTATCATGAAGCCGGAGTTTACGCCGGGTTTTGCCACAAGGAATGAGGGAAGATTGCGTTTCGCTCCTATGAGTTGATAGGTTCTTCTTTCGGATATGGAGCCTATTTCGGCTGTTGCTATGGCAAGATAGTCGAGATTGATTGCCAAGGGTTGTCCGTGGAAGTTTCCTGCGGAGATTACCATGTCCAAGTCGGGGAAGACGGTAGGGTTGTCGGTTGCGGAGTTGATTTCCGTCGTTATCACGTCTGCAACGTGGTCTATGGCGTCTTTGCTTGCTCCGTGAACTTGTGGAACGCAACGGAAGGAGTAAGGGTCTTGGACGTGTTGTTTGTGTTGCTTGATGATTTCGCTGCCTTCCAAGAGTTCTCTTATGTGTCTTGCCGTTTCGATTTGTCCTTTGTGTGGTCTTACTTGGTGTACAGGGTCAAGGAAAGGTTCTATTCTGCCGTCGAATGCTTCCAAGGATACCGCCATTATTCGGTCTGCCAAAACGGATAGTTTTTTAGCTTTGATGACGCACCAAACGGCAAAGGCACTCATGAATTGTGTTCCGTTCAACAATGCCAAGCCTTCTTTTGATTGGAGTTCGATTGCTTGCCAAGAGAATCTGCGGTTGAGTTCTTCTCCGCTTATTCTTTCGCCTTTGTAATCCACTACGCCGAGTCCCAACAAAGGAAGGCATAAGTGGGCAAGCGGTGCCAAGTCTCCGGAAGCTCCGAGTGAGCCTTGCTGATATACTACCGGCAAGATGTCGTTGTTGAAAAATTCTATCAATCTTTCCACTGTTTGGAGTTGAACTCCGGAATTGCCATAGGAAAGGGATTGGATTTTGTTCAACAACATTATTTTTACTACTTCGTGAGGAACCTCTTCGCCTACGCCGCAGGCGTGGCTCATCACAAGATTTTTTTGCAGTTGGGAGAGTTGTTCCTTGCTGATGGAGATATTGCACAAAGAACCGAAGCCTGTGGTTACGCCATAGATTGGTTCCTTTTGTGTTTTCATCTTGTTGTCCAAGTACTCTCTGCATTTGATGATTCTTGCTTTGCTTTCTTCTGAAAGTTCAAGCTTCATGCCCTTATGAAGGATTTCATCTACTCTTTCAAGAGTAAGTAATCCGGGCGTTATTTGATGTGTTGCCATATCTTTTATTGTGTTTTTATTGAATGTGCAAAGGTAATGCTTTTTCTAAAATAGTTCTTGTTGTGTTGTCTTTTGAGGCAGTTTTCCGAGATGGGTATATGCAAGCGGCGTTGCTTCTCTTCCGCGGGAGGTTCTCATAAGAAAGCCTTCCTGAATGAGGAATGGTTCATATACTTCTTCAATAGTGCCGGCATCTTCGCCCACTGCCGTGGCTATGGTGCTTATTCCGACCGGTCCGCCCTTGAATTTGTCTATTATTGCAGTGAGTATGCGGTTGTCCATCTCGTCCAAACCGTTCTTATCCACGTTCAAGGCTTCCAAGCCTTCTTTTGCCACTTGGAGGCTTATCCTTCCGTCGGAGAGGATTTGGGCAAAGTCTCTCACCCTCCGCAACAAAAGGTTGGCTATTCGCGGGGTGCCTCGACTGCGTCGGGCAATCTCCACGGCTGCGTCCTCATCTATCGGAGTGGCAAGAATGGAGCTTGAACGCTTTATTATTTTCGATAAAGTAGCATGGTCATAGTATTGCAGGCGGCAGGTAATGCCGAAACGTGAACGCAGAGGGGCAGTAAGTAATCCGCTGCGGGTTGTCGCTCCTATAAGAGTGAAGGGATTAAGTCCTATTTGCACGCTTCTTGCATTGGGTCCGCTCTCTATCATTATATCTATTTTATAATCCTCCATGGCGGAATAGAGATATTCTTCCACTATTGGCGAAAGTCTGTGTATCTCGTCTATGAACAGAACATCGTTCGCCTCAAGGTTGGTGAGTATCCCTGCCAATTCTCCGGGCTTATCCAATACGGGACCGGAAGTCATCTTGACGTTTACGCCCAATTCGTTAGCTATGATGTAGCTAAGCGTTGTCTTACCCAAGCCGGGAGGTCCGTGAAGCAAGACATGATCCAATGCTTCCCCTCTTTCTTTTGCCGCTTGAACAAATATTTTGAGGTTTTTCTTTATCTGATTTTGTCCGGCAAAGCTGTCGAATGCCGAAGGACGCAAAGCCTTCTCGTAATCACTCTCGCTCTTTGTCAATCTCTCCTTTGACGGATTCAAATTCTCGTTCATGCGTTTTTTTCTCTTACTGTCGTTGTATATTGAACAAAGTTTATTATATTTGCAACTTGAAAAGTATTGTTTTTCGTTTGCAAAGGTAACAAAATACATGCGTTTGCGAGCTTTGATATGAACAAATAATCTGAATTATGGACACAATAGCAGTAGGAATCGATTTTTCCAAGACATCTTTGGCAGCCATGAGACTTGCGGGAGATATTGCCGCAAGAGCAAAAGCCGATTTATGCGTCATTTGGGTTGAAACAGCGGAAGAAGACCCCAAAACGGCAGAAGCAAAATTGCAAGAACTCACCAAGGAAGCACAACAAAAATTAAGTGAGAACAAAGTCTCTTATCGCATCGTTGAGGGACGAAAAGTATATACGGCATTGAATGCAGCCGTAAAGGAATGCAAAGCCGATTTATTGGTAATCGGAACGCATGGAAACAGCGGCTTCGAGGAAAAATTCGCAGGTGCCAATGCCTATAAGACCATAACCATATCGTATGCTCCCGTTTTGACGGTAAGGGAGAACTTTAATTTCGACAAACAGTTGGAAAAACTCGTCATGCCTATCGATTCAACAAGAGATACACGCCAAAAAGTGCCTTGGACGATAGAGTTTGCACGTATGTTTCCTCATACCACGATTCACGTATTGGGAATACATACCACCAAAAACAAGACAGTTCGCAGCGAAGTGGAGGGATATGTCCGCAGCGTAGAGAAACTGATGGAGAAAGAGCGAGTACCTTATGTTACAGACTTTGTAGATGCAGAGAATACTACGCTTTCTACCATAGAATACGCCGAAAAAATAAATGCCGACCTTATCGTAATCATGACCGAGCAGGAAAAAACGCTACAAAACATTTTCCTCGGTCCGTATGCTCAACAGATGATAAACCAATCGCCTATACCGGTGCTTGCTGTCAGCGTAAGACAAATAAACGGTGAGTCAAGATAAAAATGAAATGAAACATTTGCGTTTTATAAGTCTGTCCGCCTTAGCCCTTTTGCTGTCTTGCAACCTGCATTCGCAGGTTAAAATAATTGCGGACGGAAGATTGCAAACCATACTCGAAAGACATATAGAGTATAACGAGATGTCTCGTTCCATTCAGGGCTATCGTGTAAAGGTAAGCAGCTTTACGGGCAACAATGCAAAGGCAAAGGCTTTTGAACTTAAAGAAGAAATCCAGAGCAAGTACTCGGGAATAAGGGCATACGTAACATTCGATGAACCCAACTTCATTGTGAAAGCCGGAGACTTCCTTACACGTTTGGACGCTTACGCTTTGTATGACGAGTTAAAGAAACAGATAAACACAACGCAAATCATAAGGGATTGGATAAACAATCCCGTACTATCCGAGGAAGACCTCCACACACCGGAATACTATGAAGAAGACCTCGAAAAGGATTTTTAAGCACAAAAAACAATAAAACAACAATGGATATAAAGACGTACATAGAAGAAAACAAAGACAGATTTCTTGAAGAGCTGTTTTCACTCATCAGAATACCCTCAATCTCATCAATAGAGGCACATAAACCCGATATGTTGAAGTGTGCCGAGAAATGGAAAGAACTTATACTTGCAGCAGGAGCAGACAAATGCGAAGTGATGCCCACAAAGGGCAATCCTGTCGTTTATGCAGAGAAGATAATCGACCGAAGCAAACCCACAATCCTTATTTACGGACACTATGATGTAATGCCCGTAGATCCTGTGGAACTTTGGAACACCGAACCTTTTGAACCCATTGTCAAAGACGGCTATATCTGGGCAAGAGGAGCCGATGACGACAAGGGACAATCTTTCATGCACGCCAAGGCTTTTGAATATCTCGTTAAGACGAACACACTTCCTTGCAACGTAAAGTTCATGCTTGAAGGCGAAGAGGAGATTGGTTCGGTAAGTCTTTACGATTTTTGCAGCGAACACAAGGAAATGTTGAAGAGCGACATAATCCTTGTATCCGATACTTCCATGTTGGCAGCCGATACCCCGTCCATAACCACGGGATTGAGAGGTTTGGGCTATGTGGAAGTAAAAGTAACGGGAGCAAACCGCGATTTGCATTCCGGATTGTACGGAGGAGCGGTTGCAAACCCTATAAACGTACTCTGCCAAATGATTTCCCGTCTTACGGACGAGAACAATCATATAACGGTGCCGGGATTTTATGACAAAGTACTCATCGTATCCGATGAGGAAAGAGCCTTGATGAACCAAGCTCCTTTCAACGAAGAAGAATACAAGCAAAGCCTCGACATAGACGACCTTCACGGCGAAAAAGGCTACACCACATTGGAGCGTACCGGTATAAGACCGAGTCTCGACTGCTGCGGAATATGGGGAGGCTACACAGGCGAGGGAGCAAAGACCGTCATACCATCGGAAGCACATGCAAAAATATCTTTCCGTCTCGTTCCGGATCAAGACTTTGAAGAAATCACAGAACAATTTGCCACATACTTCAAGAGTCTCGCTCCTTCATCTGTCAGAGTTGAAGTAACACCATTGCACGGAGGCTATGCTTACGTATGCCCGATAGATATGCCGGCATATCAAGCCGCCGAAGCAGCCTACAAGCAGACATACGGCAAACGCCCTATACCTACACGAAGCGGCGGAAGCATTCCGATAGTGGCAGGCTTCGAGAGAATACTCGGAACAAAGTCTATACTTATGGGATTCGGTCTCGGCTCGGACGCAATACACTCTCCGAACGAAAACTATCCTTTGGAACAATTCTTCAAAGGTATAGAAACCATACCGTTCTTCTATAAGGAATTTGCTGAACGCTTATCCAAGTAAATCGAAGAAGAAAACACATAAACAAAAAACCTCAAGGGTTTCATCATGAACCTTTGAGGTTTTCTTTTTCCTACTCCTCCCCTCTCCTTTTGAAACAACAACAAAACCAAACCACAACTTTTTTTGATACACTTCCGCAAAAATATACATGGAGACAATCTTTCCCCTACTCTTTTCGGGCAAAGTTATCGTTTTTGTTATACTCTTCGGCTTTTTCCGTCTGTTGTCTCGATTGCCGGAAGAAGATTTCCTTCCTCGTCTGTCGAATCGTTCAGTAAGCCGTTTTTTACCCTGATTGTTACGGAATCTTCTATTATGTAGTCGCCATCTGCAACCTTGTTTTCCTTTGTCATTATCCGTCTGTACTGGTATTGCTTGAAATTTTTCATTTAGAACCTCGTTATCATTTCGCTTTTTTCTGTCTTTGGTTTTGAGAAAGGGGTCTCGCTGTTTATTTCTTCTGCAATATCCTTCTGTTTTTCTCCGGTTTCATGTGCGGATTTCAGAATCTTTTCCAGAATGTCCGCAAGCTCCGATGAGCCTGAGTCGCAATTGTTCAGTTCGTCGGCAAGAACCGCGATGTCGTTTTTTGTAAGCCTTACAGGAACTGTCATCGATGTCATTTTGTTTCCTCCATTTTTGAGAATTTATAACCAAACGGTTATATCGGGGTTTATTTTACACCAAAAATGATAGAATGTCAATATAACCAAACAGTTATTTTTCTTATTTTTCATGGAGGTGCAAATTGGTGGCGTGTTACAAAAGGATTCGTGAGTTGCGTGAGGATAATGACATGACTCAACAGCAAGTTGCGGATTACCTTTCAATGAAACAACCTCAGTATAACCGCTATGAACGCGGTTTTCGTGACATTCCCACCGACGTTCTGATCAAGCTGGCCGACTTCTACCACACCAGCACCGACTATCTCCTGGCCCGCACAGACGAGAAATCACCTTACCCAAAGCCCCTGGACTTTGGTCACCAATAGCCTACTTTTATTGTAGCAAACGCTACGGGATTTTGTTATGCTGCCT
>OQVP01001047.1_pt1 | contig 10138 bp, 9 predicted proteins | sample 1691541 | NCBI WGS metagenome assembly OQVP01 (sample SAMN03418258, study PRJEB22391) | human gut metagenome | biome: human-gut; feature: organic feature; material: feces | host: Homo sapiens | place: Tanzania | collected 2013-01 | reverse complement strand
CGGATGTATCCTTCTCCTATGTGCGCTGTCCTACCGTAAGGGGCACTGCGGCTCCGGCAGTGGAAATACACATCAAAGCGCCTGTCAGCGCCACGCTTGCATAGACCACGCTGTTGACAAAGCGGGTTGCCGGATTGGTGATGGAAGAAAAGAAGGTGGCCTGCAGGGAGCATCGGGCAAGACGATCGTTGATTTCATCGAACTGCTCCATGCTCTCTGCCTGGTGGGAGAATGCCTGCACCACCTTCTGGTTTCCAATCATTTCATCGATCAGTGCCGTTTGCTCTCCCCGTACCTGAGACTGCTGCCGGAACATGCTGTAGGTGCGGCGGGCAATGAACCGGGCAATGAACAGGGAGAGAGGTGTCAGCAGCACCACCGCCAGAGTGATTTTCCAGCTGATGGACAGCATGAACAACAGGGTGCCCAGAATGGTAACAACCCCGGTGAACAACTGGGTAAAGCCCATCAGCAGACCGTCTGCAAACTGATCCACGTCTGCGATGATCCGGCTGAGGATGCTGCCGGAGGGGTGGGCATCCAGATAGCTCAAAGGAAGGATTTGCAGCTTGCCGAAGGCTTCCTGCCGCACATCCCGGATTATGTGATAGGTGATCCGGTTGTTGAGCATATTCATGATCCACTGGGTCAGTCCGGTGCACCCGGCGATGATACCAATTTTGATGAGCAATGACCGGATGCCGGGAAAGTCCACATGCCCCGGAGAAACGATCAGATCAATGGCGTTCCCGATCAGGATGGGCAAATATAGGGTCATGGCAACGGTTGCGGCTGCAAACAGCATGGACAGGATCAGCAGTAGCCGATACCGGCGGATATACCGCCAGACCTTGGGGATTGTCCCCTTCTGTACCTTTGCCATATTACGCATCCTCCTTCCGGAACTGGGATTGATAGATCTCCTGGTATACCGGGCAGGATTCCAGTAGCTGTGTATGGGTGCCGGCGCCTACCACTGTCCCATCCTCCAATACCAGGATCTGATCTGCATGCTGCAGGGAGGAGGTTCGCTGGGACACGATGAATACTGTGGGATTGCCTGGCATTTCCCGGATCGCCTTTCGCAGTGCCGCATCCGTTGCAAAATCCAAAGCAGAGGCGCTGTCGTCTAAAATCAGGATCTTCGGATGCTTCACCAGGGCTCTTGCAATGGTGAACCGCTGCTTTTGCCCACCGGACAGGTTTTTACCCCCCTGCTCCAGTTCAAAATCAAGTCCGCCCTTCTGGGCAAGCACCTCCCCTGCCTGAGCTGTCTGTACCGCTTCCAGCAGCTGGTCATCCGTAGCGTCCGGATTGCCCCACCGGAGATTGTCCCGGATCGTCCCTTTGAACAGTACTGCCTTCTGGGGCACTACGCCGATCCGGTTTCGCAGATCATCCAGAGGATACTCCTTGACATTGATCCCGTCCACCAATACCTGTCCAGCCGATGCATCATAGAACCGGGGGATTAGATTTACAAGAGAGCTTTTGCCGGAGCCGGTGGAGCCGATGACACCGATGGTTTCGCCGGGACGGGCAGAAAAGCTGATATCTGACAAGGAATCATCCCCGGCGTTTGCGTACCGGAGGGTCACATGGTCAAACTCCACTGCATAGGAGAAATCCTTCGGTGCAGGCGCTTGTTCCGGTGCATCCAGAGAGGAATGGATCTCAAAGACGGACTGGATCCGGTTTCCGCATGCCACGGACTTGGTGATGTTGATAATCAGGTTTGCCAGCTTGATCAGTTCCACCAGGATCTGGGACATGTAGTTGTACAGGGCTACCACAGCTCCCTGGGAGATGAGTCCCGCATCCACCCGAAGGGCGCCGGTATACACCAGCCAGATGATTGCAAGATTGATGAGAATGTAGGTCACCGGGTTCATGAGCGCAGAGATCCGCCCCACATACTTTTGTGTCCGGGTCAGATCCTGGTTGCAGTCATCAAAGCGGCTGATCTGCTCCTCCTCCTTGCAGAAGGCACGGATCACCCGGATGCCGGTGAGGTTTTCCCGGGTTGCACTGAGCACGCCATCCAGTTTCCGCTGCACCCGTTTGTACAGGGGGATGCACCAGAGCATGATGCCGAATACCACCAGGGACAGCACTGGAATGGCGGTTGCAAAGATCAGCGCTGCCTTTACATCAATGGTGAACGCCATAATCATGGCGCCAAATACCACAAAAGGAGAGCGCAGCAGCAGCCGGAGGGTCAGATTCATACCGGACTGAACCTGGTTCATATCACTGGTCATGCGGGTAATGAGGGTGGAGGTGCCTATGGTGTCCAGCTCTGTGTAGGACAGCCCCTGTATGTGGTCAAAGAGGGCATGCCGCAGTTTTGTCACAAAACCGACGGAGGCCTTGGCGGCAAAGTACTGGGCGGTGATGGAAAAAACCAGTCCCACAATGCCCAACCCCACCAGCAGCAGGCACATGCGTATCACATATCCCCGGTTGCCGCCGGCAATGCCTGTGTCGATGACGGCAGCAATCACCAGGGGCACCAGCAGCTCCAGCAATGCCTCAAGCAGCTTGAACAGAGGTCCCAGTACCGCCTCCTTTTTATAGTTTTTCATGTACGCCAATAGTTTGAACATAGGGTTCCTTCTTTCGAGCATGATACAGCATTTATTATACCACGTTTCCTACAGTCATGCAAGAATTACCGGCATAAAAAAACCGCAGGATCCTGCGGTTTTTGGTTATGCATTTGTATCGTCCCGGATCCTGCCCTGCTCTACATTGGGCAGAATAAAATGCTGATAGGCATATTCCCACAACTGGGCAGAGCCATCCGGCGTGATCTGATTCCGTTTCAGGATCTGACTGAGCCGGACACCATGCTCCGCCCAGGCTTTTCCGTCAGTTGCGGCGTTCAGCATCACCGGCTGAAAGTTATCCATGGCATGTGCAAACCGTGCCTCCGGGGTATCTCCCCGGTTGAATTCCTCCCACAGTGCTCGGAATGCCCCTCCTTGATCCGGGGGCAGCATGCCGAAAATACGATCCGCTCCCTTTGTCTCCCGTTCTTGTTCCGTTGCCTTGGCTGCCGCATCGTATGCATAGGTATCCCCTGCATCAATCTCCACCAGGTCATGGATCAGAAGCATGGTCACTGTTTTCAGAACGTCAATGGGTTCATTGGCGTGCTCTGCAAGGAGAATTGCCATCAGCGCAATGTGCCAGGCATGCTCTGCGTCGTTTTCTTTTCGGATAGCTCCGGTCAGATAAGTCTGCCTGCCGATGCGCTTTTCCTTGTCGATCTCCCGGATAAAAGCAACCTGCTGCTCCAGTCTGTTTTCCATTTGTTCCGCCTCCTGGTATCAGTATAGCAGAACGGAGCTGTTTATGCAAGCCTATTCCGGAAAAATCCTGCCATCCGTAGAAATGGTGACCACCCGGAAGGAAACATGATTGCCGGTGGATGCCACAGCGGTTCTTGCAGCATGCTCCAGTCCGCCGCAGCAGGGTACCTCCATGCGCACTACCGTTACGCTCTGAATGGTGTTGCTGCGCAGGATCTCCGTCAGCTTGGCAGCATAATCTGCATCATCCAGCTTCGGACATCCGATCAGAGTGATCCGTCCCCGGATGAAATCCTGGTGCATGGACGCATAGGCGTAGGCTGTGCAGTCCGCTGCAATCAGCAGGTTTGCCTGATCAAAATAGGGCGCATGCACCGGAACCAGCCGGATCTGTACCGGCCACTGCTGCAAAGCGGAAGGCTGTCCGGACGCTGTGTGGCTGCATGCTTCCTGCACTGGGTGCAGCCGCTTTGCATGGGTACCGGGACAGCCGCAGGGCAGGGACTGCGCCTGCTGCATTTGATGAGCTTTGACCGCTGCTTCGTCATAGGCGGCAGCCTCACGCTCTACAAAGGAGATGGCACCGGTGGGACAGGTAGGCAGGCAGTCCCCCAGCCCATCGCAGTAGTCGTCCCGCAGCAGCTTTGCCTTGCCGTTCACCATGCCAATGGCACCCTCGTGACAGGCGTTTGCGCACATACCGCAGCCATTGCATTTCTGTTCATCAATCTGAATGATTCTTCTGATCATTTTAAAATCCTCCATTTTCTTGACCGGTGTTCTTGACCGTCTGTATGCATTGTACTATAATGAGAATGATAAATCTGTTGTTATTCCAACAAAGGAGGGCTTATGGATATCTCTTTTCTTTCCAAGACCCGGCTCTTTGCAGGCGTGGAGCCGGACGTTTTGACGAAATTACTGGAGCAGGTGCATGCTTACAGCCGGAGATTCGCAAAGGGAGAAGCCGTGCTGCATGCGGGAGATCCGGTGACCCATATGGGACTGGTGCTTCAGGGCAGTGTGCTGATTGCCCATGAGGATTTGTGGGGCAACCGGAGTATTCTTGGCAGAGCCGCTTCGGGAGAAGTCTTTGCGGAAACCTATGCTTGCGTGACCCAGGAACCGCTGCCCATGCATGTGACAGCGGCAGAGCTGACCCAGGTGTTATTTGTGCATGGCGCAGAGCTGCTGCATGCCGGAACCTCTGGTTTGTCAGCATCGGTTACTGCCAATCTTGTACGGATGCTGGCGCAGAAGAATCTGAACCTGTCCGGAAAGATCCGGCACATTACCCCAAAAACCATCCGGGGCAGACTGCTGTCCTATTTATCCGCCCAATCCATCCGGCAATCCAGCTATGTGTTTGACATTCCCTTTAACCGACAGCAGCTGGCGGATTATTTGAATGTGGACCGGAGCGCCATGTGCCACGAACTGACACGGATGCAGCGGGAGGGTCTGGTGGATTTTCATAAGAATTCCTTCCGGCTGATTCAGCGGTAAGCAAAGCGTCTGCGTGCGGATGCAACTAATCATTTTTTCAACATCCGCCGCTCCATGTCTGAAGCAAATATCACACATTGCTAATAAATCATAAGAACCAGCACGCTTTGTCTGCGTACTGGTTCTTCTTACTTTTTCTTTTTTGGCAGAGACGCAGAAGCCTTCAGCGTGGGCATCAGCTGATCCAGCAGCTCCCGATTTTCAATGTCCAGTATATAATGTTCCTTGGCTCCTTCGTAGGGAAAACCGCATGGTGCCGTTAATAAAAGATCCGACACCTGGGGCAGCTTTTTCACATAGACGGTATTGTCACATACCAGCAGCACAGGCTTGTCTTCCAGGTAAACCATATATTCTCCGAACATTTTCCGGCTGCGAACCTGCCCATAGGGAGCGATTTGCTCACATACAAATGCAGCATACTCTGCGGATGTTGCCATATCCATTTCCCCTCCTTACAAAAACGGCGAGAAGATCCGGAGCAGCTTGCGCATGCTTCGGCGGAACCGGGAAGTATGCTGACACATTTCCATGGTATAGGGCATGGACTGCTGCATGGTTTCTGTCAGGTCAGACTTGATCTGGGCGATCACATCCCTGCCGTATACCATAACTCCGTTTTCAAACAGAGCGTAAAAACTCCGGTAGTCAAAATTGGTAGTTGCCACCATGGCTGCCGCATCATCTGCCACGATCAGCTTTGCATGTACAAAACCGGGCTTGTATTCGTATACCTTAACGCCGGCTTTGATTAGTGCCCGGTAGTTGGAGCGGGTCACGGCGTGTACATACCACTTGTCCGCCATGTGTGGGGTAATGATGCGCACATCCACTCCGCTGGTGGCAGCCAGGCACAGGGTGTTGAGCATTTCATTTTCCAGAATCAGATAGGGCGCAGTGATCCATACATACCGCTGTGCGCCGTTGATCAGACTGGAGTAGGTATCCCGCCCGGCACGCACCTTGCCGGCTGGGCTGTCACAGAAGGGCTGCACCAGGCTGTCCGCATTCTGGGGCTTGTCGATCAGATACTTTTGCGGCATCGGATCCTCTTTGACTACAAAGCCCCAGGATTTCAAAAAGGTATGGGTCAGTGCCTGGACAGCACTACCCTCCAGCATCAGCCCTGCATCCTTCCAGTAGCCAAAGCGTTCGATTTTGTTGATGTACTCGTCCGCCAGGTTGATGCCACCGGTAAACCCGATTACCCCGTCAATAACTGTGATCTTCCGGTGATCCCGGTAGTTCATGAAGCTGTCCACCGCTGCCCGGTATGGATTAAAGGGGTAAACCTGAACCCCCATATTGCGCAGTTCCCGACGGAAGCTGCGGGTCAGCTTACTGATGGTTGCAATGTCATCATACAGGATCCGGACTTCAACTCCCTGTCTGCACTTTTCCGCCAGGATCTTTTTGACCTCCTGCCACAGATAGCCGTCGTTGATGATGAAGTACTCCATGAAAATGAATTTCTTTGCAGTGCGCAGCTTTTCCAGGTACACCGGAAAGAAGCTTTCACCATTGGGGAAATACCGGGTAATGGTGCTGGTAAATACAGGTGCATTGCAGCTGCGTGCCAGATGGAGCATTTCCCGATGGAAGGGATGATGCTTGCAGGCGTACAGGGAATCCGGCTGAAAACCGCCAAAGGGGATTTTGTCCAGATGCTCACTGACTGTGGCACAGCGGCGGCTGGCCTGACCTGCCTGCTTGTTATGCCGCAGGATCACATACAGAGGCCATCCGGCAATGGGTGCAGCCAACAGTACAACGATCCAGATGGTGTGAAAGGGCGCATGCTTTTCATCGTTGGCAATGCTCAGGGAAATGACTGTGCTAATGAAACCTACGACAGCGTGAATGTACACGGAGCGCATGCCCAGATACAGAAAGGGCAGGATCAGCGCAATGATCTGGAGCAGGATCAGAAAGCTGGTGACAAAAAGACGGCTTGTAATGATATCACGGATTCGTTTGAATAACTGCATGTTGCAACCTTTCTTCAGATGTCTGGGTGTCTGTACACCCAATGAATCATATGGTTTTAGGCAACACCGCACAAAGATTGTGTGGTAGATGTGCCAACAGATTTTTCGTCAGATTGCATAGAAACGACGCAGGAATACTGGCGTATTGCAAGGAGTTTCTGTGTGATATGACGGAAAATACGTCAGCAGATGCTGCGCAAAGCCGACAGGCGGGCTTTGTGCGGTATTGCCTTTACTCAGCGGCGAATACTTGTTCCTTCAGTAGCTCACGGTTGGCGTTCAGATCCACCACCAGTGCCCAGCCTGCGTTGGTGTTCCGGTCATCCGTATAGGTGCCATCTGCCGGGATCTGGATCTGGGTCATTTCATAGTTCAGCAGGAAGGGCATCCGCAGGGACAACTGGTACAGCTCTCCCTTGGTCATGTTGGTGCGGATCTGAGGCAGTGCGGAGGACATGAGCCGCTTCATGCCGGCAGCACCGGAGTTTTTCAGACTGGTTACAAGCTGGGTCACCCCTTCACGCTGCCGCTCAGTACGCTGAAAGTCTGCATTGCCCACATGCCGGATCCGGCTGTAGCATAGAGCCTGCTTGCCGTTGAGGATATACTTGCCCCCCTGGCTGAGCAGATCGGCATTTCGTGCATCTCCCAGAATGCCATTGACTTCGTCCTGGAGGATCTGGTTGATGGCCTGTGCTTCCGCATCACTGACCGTGATCTCCACGCCGCCAACTGCGTCCACAATAGAGGCGAAGGAAACAAAGCTGATCTCAATATAGTCATCGATCTTCACACCCAGATTCTCCTGGATGGTGTCCATCAGCAGCTCCGGTCCCCCGAAGGAATATGCGGCGTTGATCTTATTTTTGTCCCTGCCGGGAATGTCCACATACATATCCCGCATCAAGGAGGTCAGAAAGATTTTATCCGTTTTCTTGTTGATGGAAAGCAGGATCATGGAGTCGGATCTGCCTCGGGTATCGTCCCTGCTGTCCGAGCCGATCAGCAGCACATTGGTCACATAGGGCTCCGACAAAAGCGTCTTGGAGGTTGCGATGCGAGTTCCACTGTCCACAAAATCCAGCTTGTTGATGCATTTCAGCGCCAGGAAGGAATACAACGCAAACACCAGTACCGCAAAGCTCAGGGCACTGAGCAGAATACGGGTCAGGCAGCCGGCTCTGCGGCGACGCTTTTTCGAAGTGGCTTTCGGCTTCCGGCTTTGACGGGCTTCCGGATTCTGATGGGGTGTCTCATTGGCTGAACGGGAACTGCCCTGGGATGCTCTGCGGTGGGTGTTGCTTCCCTGCTGTGTTCTCCGTTGAGGCGGAGCCTGCCGGCGTTCAGTTTCCTCATAGGCAGTGCGGCTCTGCTGACCGGCATGGGGGTGGTACTGCCCTTCCGGAGAATCGGTACGCAGGTCGTATGCGCCGTAATCCTGTCGGTTCAGCACAATGGTCTTGTCTGCATCGCTGATTTTTTTGGGTATATGGGGCTGTTCCCGCCGGGGAGTCATCTGCTGCTGGTGGGCGGGAGTGGGATTCCGGTGATCGCCGGAAACCGGATGTGCTGTTTGTTGTCTGGGGACAGCCTGTGGGTGGGGCGTGTCTGCCTTGGGTGCCTGGGGAATATGCTTTGGACGAGGCATATCCGAGTTGTAGTTCCGATCTCTTGGATCTGCCATAGTTCTCTCTCCTTTTGTTCTGAAGTGGCTGTTTCTTTGTGTTACCCTTCTATTATAGCATGTTTGCGGGGAAAGTCAATTATGCGCCGGTGTAAAAAGGAGCATCCGGTCTGGATGCTCCCTGTTTGTTATGCGTTTGATACACCGCCCGGATCCTGTCCTGCCATAATCATTGCACAGTATCGCAGGATCTTGCAGGCATCATTGACATCAATGGTTCCGTTGGAATCTATATCTGCACGCTGCCGCTGCTGCCAGTCCAAATAACTCCAATCCCCTACTAGCTGCCGGGCACTGCACTGCAATACCAGGATGGCGTCTGCCACGCTGATCGTGCCATCCCCGTTTATATCCCCCAGTTCGGGCTGGGCACTGTTGGTGGTTGTGGTTGTCTGGATGGGCGGCGCAGTGGTCTGAGGCACTGTGGTAGTCGTAGTTGTAGAAGTAGTAGTGGTCGTAGTGGTGGATGATGTAGTCGTTGTTGTTGTCGTTGTTGTAGTGGTGGTTGTCATAGTAGTTGTAGTGGTTGTCTGCTGCGGATTCACAGTTCCGAGAGAACGGAAGGTGATCCCGGCATTAGAAGCATATGTTTCTGCATAGGAACCGGTGTAGCCATAGATGGTCAGCTTGGAGCAGTTACTGAAGGAGTCCAGCGCAATGCTGCTGATGGATGCCGGAATGGTCACAGAGGTCAATGCGGTACATTTGTAAAAGGCAAAATCACCGATAGAGGTGACTCCATCCGGGATAGTCAGGCTTTGCAGTCCGGAGCATTTGTAAAATGCACTTTTCCCGATGGTTTTTATGGTGCTTGGCAGGGACAGACCGGTCAGTGCCGTGCATCCGCTGAAGGAAGCAGCACCCAGGGACGTAATGCCGTTGGGTAGATTTACAGAAGTCAGCTTCGTACAGTTTGCAAAGGCGGCAGCGCCGATCGTGGTGGCACCGGATACAGAAACGGACTGAATGGAGTTCCGGCTGTCATACCAGGGGCTTGGTTCGTAAGAGGCGTAATCCGTCATTTTGCCGCTGCCGCTGATGTACAGGGTTGATCCGCTCAGGCTCCAGGTCAGGTTATCACCGCAGGAATTGTCTGCTGCCGCTGCAGTCAGCTGTGTGGCTTGGGGCATCAGTCGATACTGCTCCCCCACCGGTACCACCAGCAGGGCGGCTGCCAGACCAACAGCCATCCAGTTTCTCAGTTTCATAGTTCATTCCTCCTGTTTTTATACAGTTTTATTTGCTTCTCCCAAGGATTTTGGGCTTGAACCAGTTCCGGTAGAACAGGAGCATGCCCCCAAGCGCATAATCATAGCACAGGAACATGCCGAGCAGTAGCAAAGAGATCACCGGCAGTGCGTATCTGCCTAGCCCTGCAAACTCCTGCGCAAGCTCCTTGAGCCCCAGCACATAGATGGTGGCGTAATAATCCGCTGCAAAACAGATCCCTGCTGTCAGACATTTCCCCAGCCAAACCAACGTTTTCCCCGGTAGCTTTTCCAGTTGCTGCCGGAGAATGGGGTAATGCCCGAAGAACAGGATAAAGATCAGTGCTGCTTCCTTGTCGAATGTGACGAAGATGGACAGCAGACTGACGGCTGCGTAGGTCAGAACCGCCCAGCCGGTGCCGATCTCTGATACGCTGA
>OQVP01001046.1_pt1 | contig 10142 bp, 5 predicted proteins | sample 1691541 | NCBI WGS metagenome assembly OQVP01 (sample SAMN03418258, study PRJEB22391) | human gut metagenome | biome: human-gut; feature: organic feature; material: feces | host: Homo sapiens | place: Tanzania | collected 2013-01 | reverse complement strand
AAATGATGCAAACATGCGCCCGCGGAGAACGGGCGCTTTTTGTCGCACAAAAATAAGGTTTGAGGGTGTATTTTTGACAAATTATGAAAACAGTGTCCTCTATAATGGATAGGCAAAAAAGAAAAAGAGAGGTACATAGGGAGTTATGAGAAAGCTGCTTGGGGAGAGATGGGAAAAAACAAATCTGCTGTCGGAGTACGGCAGACAGAGGCTGATTGGGTACGCCGAGTCTTTCGGAGCCATAGCCCAAAGCCTTTACGGAGGGGACAAGCTTACAAAAAATACGGACTTGCCGTCCCGGCAGAGTGTTTATTATCGCACATGTTTAGAGAATAACCGGCATCTTCTGGCGGACAATCTGCGGGAAATGGCGGGCGTCATGAAGCAGGTAGCCGGGGAAGTTTTTGCCTGCCGGCCGTTTCCGGTGCGTAGGGAACGCCGAGTTGTGCAGATGTTTAAGGCAGAAGGCATTACCGTGAGGGACCTCTATTACATAGAAGACCGCGAGGACAAAAGCCGCATAGGCATTACCATGGCAGCGGAAAAGCGGGAGGGTGTCAGTGCGGAAGAAGCGGCGGACATGCTTTCCGTGCTGCTCAATGAAAGGCTGGTGCCATCCATCAACAGCCCCAGTGTCATCGATAACTGCATGCGCAATTTTGTGTTTGTGGAAGAAGCCGGGTTTGTGGTTCTGACGGGTGCTGCCAAGGCGGTAAAAGAAAACGAAACCCGTTCCGGGGACAACTATGCTATTCTGGAGTCGGAAACCGGCAATGTGACCATGCTTCTTTCGGACGGTATGGGTTCCGGGGAAAAGGCGTGCGCCGACAGCGAGGAAGTTCTGGATTTGATGGAACGGATGATTGAGGCAGGTTATAATCCAAAGTCTGCGGCAATGCTTATCAATACGGCATTTTTGACCGGCGAAGAAGTACAGAACATGTCCACACTGGATATCTGCGATTTGAATTTGTACAACGGTGTCTGCGAATTTACAAAAATCGGGGCAGCGGCGTCCTATCTGAAAAGGGATTATCGGGTGGAAAAAATAGAGCATAATACACTGCCGCTGGGAACCTTGAAGGAGCCGGAACAGGAGAGCATTTTCCGCCAGCTCTGCGACGGCGATTATATTATTATGGTATCGGACGGCATCACGGACGCGTTGGAAGGGGATAGCATGAACAACGATTTACGCACCATTCTGGGCGGTCTGCATCAGGAAAATCCTCGGGAAATGGCGGAGGCACTGCTACAGATTGTGCTGCACAAAACCGGCGGACACATCCGGGACGATATGACCGTACTGGTTTTCGGAATTTGGGAAAACGTCTGAAGCAGAGGATAAAACGTATAAAAACGGCAGATATGTGGACAACAAAGACGGCACGGAAGAAGTTACCGTAAATTGCCCCGGAAAGGGATGACATAATCGAAAGAAATGTGCTAAAATGGCTGCATGAACGATTTTTTGGATAAAGTAAGCACTTATATTGAAAAATATCATATGCTGTCCGCGGGGGATACCGTGGCGGCGGGCGTTTCAGGAGGAGCCGATTCGGTGTGCCTCCTCTTTGTGTTGTCTGCATTACAGAAAAAAATCCCCTTCCGGCTTATGGTTGTCCACGTAAATCATAAAATCCGGAATGAAGCCGGAGAAGATGCCGCCTATGTGCAGAAGCTGTGCGAAAGTCTGCAGGTGCCGTTCTTTTTATATGAAAAAGATGTGGAGCAGATTGCCCGCAGGGAAGGCATTTCTACGGAAGAAGCCGGCAGAAACATCCGCTATGAAGCCTTCCGGGAAGTGCTGACGAAATGTGCTTCCGCAGAGAGCAAAGCACCGGAAGCAGAAGTCATGGAAACAGGTAAGACACCGAAAGCGGAAACCATGGAAGCAGGTAAGCTGCCGGAAGCAGCAGGCACGGAAATGCGCACAGTGCCGGAAACAGGAACTTTGAGCAGGAATGTCGGCGGTCACCTAAAAATCGCCGTTGCGCACCACAAAAACGATCGGGCGGAAACCGTGCTGTTTCACCTGTTCCGTGGCACCGGTCCGGTGGGACTGGAAGGCATTCGCCCTACCCGCGAAGACAAGGACGGCATAGAGGTCATCCGGCCGCTGCTTGATGTCAGCCGCACGGAAATCGAGGCATATCTCAAAGAACTGCAGGTCGGATGGTGCGAGGATGCCACCAACGGGGAGGACGATTACTGCAGAAACCGCATCCGCCATAATATTCTGCCCTATGCGGAAGAGCAGATAGCACCCGGAGCGGTGGGTAACATCTGCCGCACAGCCGATTTGCTGCTGGAAATGAATGACTTTGCGGGGCAGGAAATGAAAAAGGCATGGCAGGACTGTGCAAGGGAGAATGGCGCTGCGGAAGAAAAAAATATCTGTTTTGACTGTGAAAAATTTTCCCGCTATCATTCTTTTTTGCAGAAAAACATGCTGCTCTACGCGCTGGAGCAGCTTACGCCGCACCGGAAAGACATGGGAGCGGTGCATGTTGACTACCTGCTTTCCCTTTTTCAAAGACCGGTAAACCGGGAAATTTCCCTGCCGTATGGGTTAATTGCCGGCAGGGAATATGACTCCGTGGTTCTCCGCAACGGTAAAAATACCGGCATACAGACATATGCCGGCATGCAGCCGGGTACTTCTGTTCCTGTGGATTTACCCAAACCCGGCGAAGAGGAAAGAGAAGTTTTGCTGCCTGACGGAAATTCCGTGATTTTCAGCATAATAAATTGTGAAAAAAGCATAAATATTCCGCAAAATCGGTATACGAAATGGTTTGATTATGATAAAATAGAAAAATCGCTGGTACTGCGAACCCGTCAAAAAGGCGATTTTCTCACCATAGATGACAGGTTTTCCCGCAAAAGCATACAGGACTACATGGTAAACGAAAAAATACCGCGTGCCATCAGGGGGGAAATGCCGCTTTTATGCGAAGAAAATCACGTTCTCTGGGTGCCGGGCTACCGCATCAGCAGTTTTTATAAAATTAATGAGAATACAAAATATATTTTACAGGTACAATTAAGAGGAGGACAGATTGATGTCGGAACATATTGAAGTTTTGGTTACCAAAGAAGATGTAGAAAAAAGAATCAGTGAGATGGCAGATGAAATCAATCGTGCCTACGCAGGAAAAAGCCTGCATTTAGTATGCGTATTAAAAGGCGGCGCGTTCTTTATGTGCGAGCTGGCAAAGCATCTGAATATGCCGGTTTCCCTTGACTTTATGTCCGTTTCCAGCTACGGCAGCGCTACCAAGTCAAGCGGTGTGGTAAAAATCGTAAAGGATCTGGATGAGCCCATCAAGGATAAGGATGTACTGGTGGTGGAGGACATCGTGGACTCCGGCAGAACATTAAGCTATCTCATGGAAATGTTAAGAGACAGAGGTCCGAAAAGCCTGCATCTGTGCACCCTTCTGGATAAACCGGAAAGACGTGTTGTAGAAGTAAACGTGGATTACACAGGATTTCAGATTCCTGACAAGTTCGTGGTAGGCTACGGCCTTGACTACGATCAGCATTATCGCAATTTACCGTATATCGGCGTGGTAGAATTTGATGATTAACAGCCGATTAGTACGGAGGAGGAATTACCATTGAAACAAAAAGGATTTAGTCAATATTTTGTAGTGATTGTTCTGCTGCTTTTAGGTATTGTGCTTATCAATGCCTGGAAGAAAAACAATGTGGAATATACCAGAGCGGAGCTGGTTCAGGATTTAGAGGACGGCGACATCGAGGAAGTTGTCATTCATCCAAACGCCCAGGGACCGACCGGCTATTTGGATGTCACATTTGCGAGTGGTCAGGAAAAGACCCTGTATGCAACTGATATTTCCGAATTGGAAAAGCTTGTAAGGGACAACGGTATAGAACCGAGGGTTCTGGATATACAGAGAGAAAGTATATTTCTGACCTCCATTCTGCCGACTTTGATTATCGTGGTGGCGGCAGCTTTCTTTTTTATCATGATGAATGCCCAGAATGCGGGCGGCGGCAGCAGCGCAAGAATGATGAATTTCGGAAAAAGCCGCGCCAAGCTTGCCAATGTGGGCGATGACAAAGTCACCTTAAAAGATGTGGCAGGTCTGCGTGAAGAAAAAGAAGAATTAGAGGAAATCATAGATTTCTTAAGAGAACCCGCAAAATATACCAAGGTGGGCGCCCGTATCCCGAAGGGCGTATTGCTGGAGGGACCTCCCGGAACCGGTAAAACCTTACTGGCAAAGGCCGTTGCAGGCGAAGCCAGTGTACCGTTCTTTTCGATTTCCGGTTCGGAATTTGTGGAGATGTTTGTTGGTATGGGTGCTTCCAAGGTACGTGACCTGTTCCGGCAGGCGAATGAAAAGGCACCATGTATTGTGTTTATTGATGAAATTGATACAATTGGTAAAAAGCGTGACAGCGGCGGCTATGGAGGTAACGATGAACGTGAGCAGACCCTGAACCAGTTATTAACAGAAATGGATGGTTTTGATGCTTCAAAGGGTGTTGTGATTCTGGCTGCAACGAACCGTCCGGACAGTCTGGATCCGGCATTGCTCCGCCCCGGACGTTTTGACCGCAGAATCCCTGTGGAGCTTCCGGACTTAAAAGGAAGGGAAGAAATTCTGAAGGTACATGCCCGTAAGGTTAAGCTTTCAGATCAGGTAGATTTTAATGCCATTGCAAGAGCTGCTTCCGGAGCGTCGGGTGCAGAGCTTGCCAATATGGTCAATGAAGCTGCACTCCGTGCAGTCCGTGAGAACCGTAAGTTTGTTACCCAGGCAGATCTTGAAGAGAGTATTGAAACGGTCATTGCCGGTTATCAGAAGAAAAATAAGGTTCTGTCCACGAAGGAACGTCTCATTGTATCCTATCATGAGATCGGACATGCGCTTGTGGCCGCATTGCAGACACAATCCGCACCTGTTACCAAGATTACGATTATTCCCCGTACCTCAGGAGCACTCGGTTATACCATGCAGGTAGATTCCGAGGAGCGTAACCTGATGACGAAGGAAGAGCTTGCCAATAAGATTGCAACCCTTACAGGCGGCAGATGTGCTGAAGAACTGATTTTCCATTCCATTACCACAGGAGCCTCCAATGATATTGAGCAGGCAACGAAGCTTGCCAGGGCAATGATTACCAGGTATGGCATGAGTGAGAAATTCGGAATGGTTGCCTTTGAAACCCGGAACAATGCGTATCTTAACGAAGATGCTACCTTAAGCTGTTCGCCGCAGAAGGCAGCAGAGATTGACGATATGGTGATTTCTCTTGTAAAGCAGGGCTACAGCACAGCCATGGAGCTTTTAAGCACCCATCAGGACAAGCTTCATGAGCTTGCTAAATACCTGTATGAAAAGGAAACGATTACAGGCGAAGAGTTCATGGAAATCTTAAATCAGACCAAATAGTATGAATTTTTGCATCCTGTGTATGACAATTGGTATGATTTTTTGCATCGGACAGGTAAACTGAATGGTATGGAAGAACAGACTTATATATGGGGAAGCAGTGATGAAATTATTGGATCTTGTAATTGTAGACGATGAACCGATTTTATTAAAGGGTCTGTTAAAGACTTATGCCTGGGATCAGATGGGATTCCAGGTGGTTGGTACGGCATTAAGCGGAGAGCAGGCAATTGAAGTGATCCGTGAGAAGAAACCGGATGTGGTGCTGACCGATATCCGGATGAAACAGATGACCGGATTACAGATGATGGATACGATACAGCAGACAGGACAGGAGTGCCTGTTTGTTGTATTAAGTGCGTATCGGGATTTTGAGTATGCAAAGGAAGCATGCGATCTAGGTGCGTTTGCTTATCTGTTAAAGCCGATCGAGGATGACAAGCTGCAGGAAACCATGCAGAATGCGTACCGGTCCTGTATGGAAAAGCAGAAAAAAGAAGAGCGCATGGAAAGCTGGGAGAAGCTGGTAATGAAGGATGCGACAAGCTTCCTGCAGGTCATTGTGCAGAAGTATCTGTTTAATCAGATTTCCTTTGATAAGCTGACCGAGGTTTTTGAGACCGTGGATCAGCCAGTACAAAAGGAAGAGCGTTTTATTGCTGTGAATACGGATATTGATCTTGCATACAAAATCACGAATACATTGGAATATGAAGCGGCACGTTTTGCCCTGAAGTCCTTTCTGGAACAAAAGCTGCGGGAGAGGTTTGCTTATTTATGCCTGCAGGGACAGGGAGAGACGCTGCTCTTTCTGGTCCGCACGAAAGAAAATGCCACAGTACTTGCAGTGAAGCATCTTCTGGAGGAAGCAAAGGAAGAATTGAAAAGTCCTATCATTGCTTCCATATCCAAGCCATATAAGGGACTTCCCGGAATCCGGAAAAGCTACGAGGAAGCCAGCGAGCTGTTTACTATGGCAAGTGAAGCCGGTTCCGGTTCGTTTACCATTTATATGGAAAGTGCCTCACAATATGCTAAGGATACGTCGGCACCGGAAGAGCAGCAGATTGGAAGTGCGCTCCGCAGGAATGATGAAAATGCACTGAAGGAGGCTTTTGTACACTTCCTTTACACGCTGCCAGCACCGGAGGAGACACAGCGCCAGAGACTTCATACGGTCATGCTTGATGCTGAGGTTTTCCTGGAAGAGACTTATGGAATGTCAGAGGAATTAAAAAAGCAGTTCCAGAATTATTATTCCAATATGCAGAACTTAAGTGCATCGAAGGAAGTGGATGTGAGCTATAAGATTCTGTGCCGGGCAATTGAGGAACGAAAGAATTATGCCGCCTGTCATGAGGTTGGAGGAAACCGGGAATATATGACAGAAGCCCTGGCCTATATTGACGAGCATCTGCAGGAGGAGGATCTTTCGATTGTAGCGGTCGCCATGCATGTGTACCTGAATCCCGTTTATTTTGGAAGGGTATTTAAAGAAAGCCAGCAGATGTCCTTTAAAAAATATCTGTTACAGTGCCGGATGGAAAAGGCCAAGAAGCTTTTGCAGAACGGGAATGAAAGTATCGGAAGCATTTGTGAACAGATCGGTATCAGCAATCCATCTTACTTTTCCCATCTGTTTAAGGAATATACCGGGAAGCTTCCCACCGAATATAAGAAGGAATGGTAGCCGTTTAGAAGGGATATAAGAATTTATCATATGAAAATCAGAAAAGCAACCTCCGGAATCCAAAGAAAATATCTGAAATATACAATCGGACTTCTTCTGCTTGCGCTGTTTTTGTCAAGCATGGGAGTCTGGTTTTATATGCGTAATATTATGATGGGAATCGTTACGGATAAATATAACTTTATGACGGAAAAGACCGGGATTTCACTTGATACCCTGTATCAGAAGACCGAAAAGGTGACAGAAGAATGCATTTTAAATGATCAGGTGCAGCAGAGCCTTAAGGCAAAGCCTATGGAAGAGGTGGACCGGAATTCTTTAAGTAAATATTTTGCCTATATTGACCTCGATCATGTTTCAGAATACTGTTATGTGGATAATAAGAAAAATCTTTATACCCGGTCCTATTCGAAGATTCCTTACCAGTATTTCGAGGACAGCCTTCTGGTGCAGCAGCTTGGCACTTCCTATGCCGATACCAGGTGGTTTGTTATGAAGGACTATCTGTTTGGGACAGGAGAAGAAGCTCTGTTTGTCGGACGCAAGGTACACAGCCTGAATTATGCACATGAGCCGGGGTAGGAAAAATTATATTCGGTTCAGATAAGAGGCGGGAAGCTTTTGAGGAATCTCAAAGGTTTCCTGTTTTTTTGTATAAAAACGTTTTTAATGAAAAAAATATGATATTATCTGTTGTAAAAAGTTAGAGAAAAAATACTTTCATGTCATCCCTCAGGAGATAGAAATAACAAAGCCCGATGTTCTTATCTTCCTGACTGGTCCTGGCCAAAACACCTATTACAGGTACATCCAAGAGAACTTCAACGTAAAGGGTTCGCCAATTCCTTTGGCAGGAAATGATATTGACGCAGTGGCAAAACTTGATATTGAAGGCATCAGTCTTGCTTACAAGACCTATCATCCTACAGCAACCAAGGATGGAGATAGAGGCATCACAGATGCCGAGAAGTGGAAGTATTATCATGCCATCTTGGATGACATAAAGGAACATATACAAGATTTTTTCTAAAAGACAAATAGGTAAACTTATGGGAATTGCGACATTTAATAGCATATTGCACCATATGCAGAATAGAAACGCTGATAGTACGGATGATGACATCTTTGAAGATGAACTCCATAATACTATACGTAGGCTGAATTTTGCTGAAGAACAGGATGAAGCCAAGACTCTCCTGTCCGACCTTCGGTCTATGGCAGAAAAACAAAAAATCTGCCTTGTTGAGTATGTGCTTTTGGATTTTGTCATGGGAAAGGGATGTACGGAATGTTCAAAAGCCATTTGTGAAGATGCTTTTGGCAAGCATCCTACGTTTGCCGACATGATGCGCCATCCTTGGTTTGAACACTTGATGAATCATCCTGCACAAACTGAACCCTACAATCCGCGTCCTTCATTTGTTCGCAACGACGCTTTCTACTGGCGCAATTTCCATTTTCCTCTGTTCTACCATCTTCAGGAAGGTAACAGTTTGGCTTTGGAAGTGTTGGAGCATCTTGCGGCTAAAGGCGACATTCTTTCCATGGAGCGTGTGTCACTTTACTACTTCGATAAATGTCAATTTTCCAAGGCGTTTCTTTTATTTAAAGCTTTGCATGAGAAAATGCAGACAACCGAATGGTATGATTGGGCGATTAAGCAACAAATCACCTACAAACTCGCTCATCTATATACCTATGGAGAAGGTGTAGAGCAAAATCTCGACAAAGGGGCTCAATACTACAAAGAGCTTGAAAATGGTTACTGCTGGGGAGACAAAGCACAATACCAGTTAGGATGGTTGGCTGAGCAAAGGCATAACTATATAGAAGCGATGTGGTACTATAGGAAAAATATTGATAGCCACGAGTACAGTAGATATTGCGTCTACAGAGTAGATAAGCCGAAAGACTTGTTTCCACTTCGATTGGAGATTGCTTTTAGACAGATGAAGAAGAAACTCAACACCATAGTTGACTGTCTGACACTTGCGACTTGCCAAAAATGTAACGACATGGTTCTTCTGTTGAAGGTCATGATGAATGTAATAGTCACAATTGAATGGGGTGATGGTGAAACTGAATCAGTAAAATGGAAAGTAGACGACTGGGGAGAGGTAAAGCATTCCTATCAATCGCCAGGCTATTACTGTATTACAATAAAAACAGACGAGGAGAACGTATTGACGGGATTCCATATTGTTTCTCACAAGGCAATATGCTCAATAGATGTTTCCGGCTGTAAGGGATTGACGCATCTATTGTGTCCAAATCAAATGTTGAAACAAATGTCTTTAAGCAAGACTGAATATCTCTCTGTGCTTGATGTACATGGAAATAGGCTGCAAAGAATCAACCTCAGAAAGAATCCGTTGCTTACAATCGTTGATTGTTCTAACAATCCGTTGCAAAAGATAGAAGCAGTGAAGCATCCTCCATTCAGTTTAATGTGCATAAGAAAAACAAGGCTGGGAACTAAAGCAAAAAGGAGATTTCATGAAATCGTTCGTTTGAATGCAGGTCGATTATTGAGTGAGGGCTTTGTTAACCAATTGACAGAGCCGCTTTTGCCTACGTTGCTGTTTTATATAAAGAACAGCACTTGGGAAGACGTCTTGGCATGCTTGCAACAGGAAAACGAAGATTCAAAGGTAAATAATAACTTCACGGTATTGCACAGAGTCTATGCCTTGCTTAAAGCATATCGTCACGTCACTCCGTGCCCATACAAAAATGGTTTTATGGGGGCGTCAGGAACATGTGTCGTTATTGCGCATAAGTTTAAATCCAAAAGAACGGGGCAAATAATAGAATGTGAGGCTTCCGAAGAAGAGTTCTATTTGTATGAACGCCCTTGGAGTATGATTCTTGGAACACCAGTAAAAGCATGGGACAATCGCCTGCCTTTCATGATGCTTCCACAACATCCAAATGCCTACTATGCAGCCATGTGTTTATATAATATGGTGAACAATGAAAAAGAAATTGGTAACATGAAAAAACTAGATGAGCAGTTTGCAAAG
>OQVP01001044.1_pt1 | contig 10150 bp, 8 predicted proteins | sample 1691541 | NCBI WGS metagenome assembly OQVP01 (sample SAMN03418258, study PRJEB22391) | human gut metagenome | biome: human-gut; feature: organic feature; material: feces | host: Homo sapiens | place: Tanzania | collected 2013-01 | reverse complement strand
GAATTGGCAGACATGCGAGATTTAGGTGATGTCACCTCAGTGTAGGTTTTTGCAAATGGATGAATTTGCAGGAGGATATGCCGATGGGAAAGCTGAGAAAACAAAATAGCAACTTACCCGCATTCCCCAGAATAACACCTGATAAGACCGAAACTTTTGCTGGCAAGTGGACTGCCCGTGTTACTAAGATATTCAATCAGCCTGATGGCTCTATTATTAAAGCGACCAGAAAAATCAACAAAGATGGGAGCATAACCGATAAAATCGAGCATAGACACAAATAACATATTTGTGCTTCATCTTGACCCCTTGCGGTACCAAACAATAAAAAATAGCGGCAGTTTTTCCTGCCGCTTATATATGCGGGTATGGCGGAATTGGCAGACGCGCAGGATTTAGGTTCCTGTGCCGCAAGGCGTGTGGGTTCGACCCCCACTACCCGTACCATAATTGGACCAAACATTGATACAATGTGTTGATGTTTGGTCCGTTTCTTTTTGCCCGGAAAGCCCGTGATGAGAATCAATCGGTCCCCATCTCGGTCTCCAATGCGGCACTCTCTGCATCGAGGGACTCCGTGTTCAGGTATTCATCCAGCAACATCTGGCAGGTTTCCATCAGGACTTCCCGTTGCATTGCCAGATCACGCGGCGGTACTTGTCAGTGCTGTGCCATACCTTGGGACCATAGTATTCCCCGCAATCACCGCAGACGATCTTTGCCGAGAATGGACTCAGGCTGTTATGGTGCCGCCCTTTGGATTTACGGACTGCCCTGCTCCGTCAGGTGCTTTGCGATCAGGTTGATCTTCCCGGCCACGGGAAAGAGGATAACTTAACCACTTTTCAAAAAAGGATTAGAAAACGTAAAAACTGCCTCCGCAAAAGCTGCGGAAGCAGTAGATTATCCAGCTGGATCGTGATATAATATTATGTCAAAATATAAGTATAATTTGTTTTTTTCTGTTGTGCTGGGAGGAGACCAACATGACCCCTGAAGAAAGAGCCAGACAACTGATCGATGCCCGTCTTGCGCAATCCGGCTGGGTCGTTCAGGATCTGAAAAAAGTGAATCCCATGGCTTCTCTCGGTGTTGCTGTTCGGGAATATCCCACCAGTACCGGGCCAGTTGACTATGCTCTTTTTGTTGATGGGAAGCCCGTAGGCGTGATTGAAGCGAAGAAGGACGAGCTGGGCGAGAACATCACGGTCGTCGAGGGCCAGTCCGGACGCTATGCCAACAGCACCTTCAAATATATAACCACCGAGTATAAAATCCGCTTTGCCTATGAGGCCACCGGGCAGCTCACCCGTTTCACGGATTATGCTGATATCAAATACCGTTCCCGGCGCGTGTTTTCCTTCTACAGGCCGGAAACGCTGCTGGCTCTGCTTGCAAAGGACGATACGATCCGCAACAACATGAAGCGCTTCCCGGCTTTCGACACCACCGGATTCCGCAAATGCCAGATCACAGCGATCCGGAATCTGGATGCTTCCTTTGCGGATAATCGCCCCAAGGCGCTGGTGCAGATGGCAACCGGCGCAGGCAAGACTTTCACAGCAATCACGGCAGCATACCGTCTGCTGAAGTTTGGCAAGATGAAGCGCATCCTGTTTCTTGTGGACACCAAGTCACTGGGCGAGCAGGCGGAGCGGGAATTCCTTGCCTATACGCCGAATGACGACAACCGCTCCTTTGCCCAGCTTTACGGTGTTCGCCGCCTGAACAGCTCCTATATCCCCAATGACATTCAGATCTGCATCAGCACCATTCAGCGGATGTACTCCATCCTGAAAGGTGAGGAGATGGATGAATCCGCAGAGGAAGAATCCTTCTTCGAGCAGGCCGGAGCCGACACACAGGCCGCAAAAGAGGTCGTCTACAACGAGAAATATCCCCCGGAGTTTTTCGACTGCATCATCGTCGATGAATGCCATCGGTCGATCTACAACGTTTGGAATCAGGTGCTGGAATATTTTGACACCTTCATCATTGGCCTGACCGCTACGCCGGACAAGCGCACCTTTGCCTTTTTCAACCAGAACGTGGTCAGCGAATATTCGCGAGAGCAGGCCATTATCGATGGGGTCAATGTCGGTGAGGACATCTTCCTCATTGAGACCGATGTTACGAAAAATGGTGCGACAATCCTCAAGCAGCAGATCGAGTATCGGGACCGCCTCACCCGCGCAAAGCGCTGGAAGCAGATGGACGAGGACCTGATCTATACCACGGCAAAGCTGGATCGGGATGTTGTGAATCCCAGCCAGATCCGTACCGTGATCCGAGCGTTCCGGGACAACCTGTTCACGCAGCTTTTCCCGCATCGCCGCGAAGTGCCGAAGACGCTGATCTTTGCCAAGACCGACAGCCATGCGGATGATATCATCCAGATCGTCCGGGAGGAATTCGGTGAGGGCAATGAATTCTGCCAGAAGATCACCTGTCAGGCGGACCGCCCAGAGACCGTTCTCAGCGCCTTCCGCAACGACTACTATCCCCGCATCGCTGTCACCGTGGATATGATCGCCACGGGGACGGATGTGAAGCCCATCGAGTGCCTGATCTTCATGCGCGATGTTCGCAGCAAGAATTATTTTGAGCAGATGAAAGGGCGCGGCACCCGCACCCTCGGTAAGGACGACCTGCAGAAGGTAACGCCTTCCGCTACGGAGAACAAGGACCATTTTGTGATCGTGGACGCTGTAGGCGTCACCAAATCCAAGAAGACCGAGACCCGCACGCTGGAGCGCAAGCCCTCCGTCAGCATGAAGGAACTGATGCTGAATGTGGCCATGGGTGCAAAGGATGAGGACACCCTCACATCCCTTGCAAACCGTGTGATCCGGCTCAACAGCCAGATGACCGACCGGGAGCGCACCGAATTCAGCAGCACCGTCGGCAGCAGCGCCGGGAACATCGCCCAGCATCTGCTGGACGCCTTTGACCCGGATATTGTTTCCGCCAAAGCGGGGGTGGATCTGTCTGACGATCATGAGCCGACCGAGGACGAGCAGCGCCGCATGGACGAGGCGAAGAAAGACCTGATCCGGCAGGCTGTGCAGCCCTTCTATCATCCGGATATTCGCGATTACATCGAGAATGTGCGCCGCAGCCATGAGCAGGTCATCGATTCCGTGAATATCGACACGGTGCTCTTTGCCGGGTATGATACCGACAAGCAGGCGAATGCAGACCGCATCCTCAAGACCTTCCATGCGTTTATCGAGGAGAACAAGGATGAGATCCTTGCCCTGCGGATCATTTACGATCAGCGGTACAAGGACCGTCCCATGGCGATCACGAAGCTCAAAGCCCTGTATGAAAAGCTGAAGGCGCAGAACATCACCATCGAGCGCCTGTGGGAATGCTATGCCATCAGGAAGCCGGAAAAGGTCAAGCGGGGCACCGTGGCGCAGCTTACGGACCTGATCTCCATCATCCGCTTTGAGATGGGCTATGCCGATCATCTCGCTCCGTTCGCGGACAAGGTGAATTATAACTTCATGCAGTGGACGCTGCGCCGGAACGCAGGCCATATCCATTTTACAGATGAGCAGATGGAATGGCTGCGCCTCATCAAGGATCACATCGCTGTTTCCCTCAGTATTGAGCCGGAGGATCTTGACCTCAGTCCTTTTGACCGTAAGGGCGGTCTGGGCAGGTTTTACGATGTGTTCGGGGACAGCTATGAGGCGATTTTGCAGGAAATGAATATAGAATTGGTGGCGTAAGGAGGTACCATGAGCGACTGTAGTGGTAAAAACGGAGGCTCGAGATCTCGAGATGAAGTTATTTCGACCTTTTCCAGATATGGGCTTCTTAGCGGGGAAGGAATAATCCAGATGGGAGAGTCAGAGGAGATTCAACGTCTTGAATGGTTTTTAAGCAACGGTAGAATTGAGTCGTTTGAATTGCCGGACGCTTATGTAAAGGTTGACGACCAGATTCTGATAATTGAGCACTTTGCAATAGATGGTTTTGAGACATATCCTAACGGAGGAAGTAAACTTCAACGCCATGAGGCAATGACAGAACGTGAGTTTAGAGACATGCCAGCAACGGAAACAGGTGGTCACACAACAACAAAGATCGGCGTTTCTAATTCATATACTGGCTTTATCAAAAACTGTCAGGCTAAATTCGACCATCATTATTCTCGTATTCCCTGCTATAAAGAGCATTTATTGGCCTGTGGAACAGCAAGCGAGGATACCCGGTTCACAGTATGCTTCTTAATGGATGAGGTTTCACCGATGGGAACCCTGACACATGACGGCGAAAAGCTTCGGCCTGTATGTTTGGCTCATTCTAAAGAGTTTTTGGAGTATTTTTTAACCAGACCCGATGTTGACTGGATCATTTCTGCGGTCGTTCGCATACCTGAAAGTGGTTATTATCCTTACTTCTTTTCGCAACAGGATATTGATTACTGTCTTAAGCACACACTTGATTATGCGAATTATCAATTTCTGCCGTCGGAAAGTACTGTTGAAACTCGGCTTAAGGTTGTTATCCCCAAGGAGGACTAATTGTGGCTCTGGTAGAACTTGGATCAATTCTGCACTTTGAAAAAGGGAAAAAGCCCATATTACAGAGTGATTCACCCGATGACGGTTTTCTCCCTTATGTGGATATTGAAGCTTTTGAAACGGGAAAGATAAAACAGTACACAGACGGCACAAAATGCACCCCTTGTGATGATGGTGATATTCTTATTGTGTGTGATGGATCTCGCTCTGGTTTGGTTGGACGTGCAGTAAAGGGGTATGTTGGCTCTACGCTGGCAAAAATATCTGCAGATTGCTTATCTAATCAGTATCTTTTCCGTTTTGTCCAGGGGAAATACGCACTATTAAACACGAAGAAAAAAGGGACAGGGACCCCTCACCTGAATCAGGAACTTTTAAAACAGCAAAAGCTGATTGTACCATCTTACTCAGAGCAGGAGCGCATCGTTGCTCGGATTGAGGAGCTGTTTTCCCAACTTGACGCCGGGGTGGAAACGCTGAAGAAAACGAAAGCACAGCTTGTGGTGTATCGGCAGGCCGTGCTGAAAGAGGCGTTTGAGGGAGATTATCCGAGAAAACAACTAAAAGAATTCTCAAAAGCTATTAGTGGGTTCGCTTTCAAAAGCAGCAGGTATTCACCGGACGGAAAATATGTCGTTGTTAAAATTGGAAATGTCAAAGAACGTCATTTCGATTTCTCTCGGGATCTGACAAAAACGTTAGAAGCGGATGATTCGATTCTTGAAAAATACTTATTACGGCGTGGGGATTGTCTTATCACCTTAACGGGATCTCGAGGGAAACGTGACTACGGATTTGTAGCGATGGTTGGGAATCAAAACAACTATCTTCTCAATCAGCGTGTTGCGGCGTTGCGATTCGATCAATCTGTTGCCTTGCCTGAGTTTTTCCAGTATTATCTCGCTTCTCCCTCGTACCGAGACATGTTCTTCGGCTATGAGACCGGAAATGTCGGTCAGGGAAATGTTGGAATTAAAGCTCTCTTGGATCCCTATGTTATATTGCCAGATATTGACACGCAGAAGAGAATTGTCGAAGACGTTGAGGACAGACTATCTGTCTGCGACAGCATCGAACAGACCGTTGACACCGCTCTGCAACAAGCCGAGGCCATGCGGCAGAGCATTTTGAAAGACGCCTTTGAGGGGAGGCTGTGATAATTGAAAGACAAAATAAAATACTATCTTTTACTGCTGGCTTTTCTTTTCATAATGGCCCTAATTCTTTGGTTCTTTCATGACTGGATAGAACAATACAGCAATTCCCTTATGGTGTTGATTACCTTCATTTATGTGGTCGCAACTATCGAAATTTGCCGGGCAAATATCAAATCTGCTGAAGCAACTAAAGAACAGCTCGAAGAATCGAAACATCAGTTTGCAGAAAATGAACGGCTCCAAATGATGCCGTATTTTGAAATCATAGTACATGATGATATACGGGATTTTGTTGAGTGCATAGAGCTTACTATTTCGAACAGCAACGCAGAGAACAGTACCGTTATCGATCGAAGGATTTCAATAAAAAATATTGGTCTTGGTGTTGCAAAAGACTTTACATACACATGGTGCAATTTGGACGGATGTTATCTGCGGAACGACCTTGGTTTTACAGCATTTGCTCCGGGAGAAGAAAAAAGCATCTACTTTGATTTTTATGCCGAATGTAACGCAGACTTTAGTGAATATGAGGCTCCTGTATCCATAATTTTTTCATATAGTGATCTGCTTGAAAACAGATATAGCGTTGAATTAAAATTAACTTTTTGGATATCTGACGGTAAAGAAGACAAAGTGCATTGGAATGTCGGCATACCTGACATTATAAAGGGGAATAACCATGCCTGAACAAACATCATCTATCATCTCCAAAGTCTGGGGTATGTGCAACCCGCTCCGTGATGATGGATTATCCTATGGAGATTATCTGGAGCAGCTTACATACCTGATATTCCTCAAAATGTCGGACGAGTATGCCAAGCCGCCGTATAAGAAAGAGTCCGGTATTCCTGCCGGCTATACATGGCAGGATATGAACACCCTCACGGGTGCGGATCTGGAAGAACAGTACAAAGATACGCTGGAAAAGCTGGGGGAGCAGGGCGGCATCCTGGGCCAGATCTTCCAGGGCGCGATCAACAAGGTCAGCAACGCCGCGATCCTTTACCGGATCGTGCAGATGATCGACCGGGAGAAATGGGTCTCCATGTCTTCGGACGTGAAGGGCGAGATCTATGAAGGCTTGCTGCAGAAAAACGCAGAAGACGTAAAATCCGGCGCAGGCCAGTATTTCACGCCCCGTGCGCTGATCCAGGCGATGGTTGCCTGCATCCGCCCGGAGCCGATGAAAACGATTGCGGATCCCTGCTGCGGCAGCGGCGGATTCTTCCTCGCGGCGCAGGCATTTCTTGCCGACCCGGAGAACTATTCCCTGGATCGGGAGCAGAAGGAGTTCCTGAAAAACGGGACCTTCTACGGAAATGAGCTGGTGGCGTCCACCTTCAAGCTGTGCCTGATGAATCTGTACCTGCACAACATCGGGGATATCTACGGCAGCGTTCCTGTCGCCCACGGCGATTCGCTGCTCACCGATCCCGGCTATCGTGTGGATTACGTTCTCACCAACCCGCCCTTCGGCAAAAAATCCTCCCTCACCTTCACCAATGAGGAAGGCGAACAGGAGGAAGAGGACCTCGTATATAACCGTCAGGATTTCTGGACTACCAGCAGCAACAAGCAGCTCAATTTCGTCCAGCACATCAATACCATCCTGAAAGCCACGGGCAAGGCTGCGGTGGTCGTGCCGGACAACGTGCTCTTTGAGGGCGGCGCTGGCGAGATCGTCCGCAAGAAGCTGCTTGCTACCTGTGATCTGCATACAATCCTGCGTCTGCCAACGGGCATCTTCTATAAGCCGGGCGTCAAAGCGAACGTCATTTTCTTCGATAAGCGTCCGGCCAGCGCCGAAACGCAGACGAAGGCCGTCTGGATCTATGATTTCCGCACCAACGTTCACTTTACGCTGAAACAGCATCCGATGCAGTATTCCGATCTGCTGGACTTCATCGCCTGTTATCATCCGGAGAATCGGTACGAACGCACCGAAACGTGGAGCGAAGATAACCCGGATGGCCGCTGGCGCAAATTCGATATTGCCGACATCCTTGCGCGGGACAAGACCAGCCTTGATATCTTCTGGATCAAGGACAAGTCCCTTGCCGATCTGGACAACCTGCCCTCGCCCGACGTGCTGGCTGACGATATCATCGAAAACCTCCAGAGCGCACTGGAGAGCTTTCAGGAACTGAAGGCGCAGTTAAAGTAACAAACGATTCTGTAAAGGAGGGCCTGTGGTGAGTGCTGGTGGCCATTTTGAGACAAGACCGATCAACATTTATGCGTTATCTCGCATTCATGAAGAGGCACCTTTCAATATTGTTGAAAAGCACAGTTCCCAAAAGAAAGATATTCAGCGGACTAAAGCGCACGAAATCGAATCCCTCCGCCTGTTTGTTGATGCACTGTTATCATCAGGGGCAACTCTGGATGAATGTTATGGATTTTTCTATTCTTTCCATATTCCGCAAATTGGTAAAGAGTTTGATCTGCTGAAATTCACAGATAAGCTCTGCTTGAACGTTGAATTAAAATCTGTCGCTGTCCCTGAGGAGCAGATATTAAGTCAACTTCTGAAGAATCGTCATTATTTATCGCATTTAGGGAAAAGGCTTGCGCTATACTCCGTCATAACGGATTCCATGTCTTGTTATAAGCTGTCTCTGAATGATGAGCTTGTCAGCGTTGATTTTGGTGAGATCGTTGCAGCTGTCCGCAAAATCAAAGAAGGATACACCGAACATATCGATAATATGTTTAGGGCGTCAGACTATCTGGTTTCCCCTCTGAATACTCCCTCAAGGTTTATTCAGGGAGAGTACTTTTTGACACAAGCACAGGAGCAGGTAAAGAAAAGTGTGCTCAGCGGAGTGGATAGTGCATTCTTAGGTGCATACTTCCACATTACAGGCAAGCCCGGCACAGGAAAAACTCTGATTCTCTATGATATCGCCAAGACCCTCTCCAAAAACGGGAAAACTGTGATAATCCATTGTGGAAAGCTATCACCCGGACAGGATAAGATTCGATCAGAAATAGATAATCTTAATATCGTTTCTGCATCAGAACTCCGGAATGAAGATTTCTCACTGGCTGATTATACGTATATTCTGGTTGATGAATCTCATCGCATCTACACGGAACAGTTTGATGCCATTTGTGATTCAGTATACAAAAATGATCAGATATGTATATTCTCATCCGATCCAGAGCAGGTGCTGTCGACATCAGAGACTCGTAATGATATCGTTTCTAAAATTGAGGCTCTGAATCTGGATGGGAGATTCACTCTGTCGGAAAAAATCCGTACAAACCGGGAACTGCATTCCTTTATTCTGTGTATGAAGGACCTGAATCATCGACCCCGCGTGCCTATGGACTATTCCAGCGTAGATATCAATTATGCCAATACTACCCAAGAGGCGAAATTCTTGCTGGCATATTATCGAAGCAAGGGCTATAAGTTTATCAATTACACTAAATCCAATTATGAGCCAAGTCCTTACTCCGCATATAGCGAGGATTATGATACTCACCATGTCATAGGACAGGAATTTGATAAAGTGGTTATGCTGCTGGATAGTTCGTTCTACTATGATGAGGAAGGCAAGCTTCAGGGTATTCCGCACCCGAATCCGAATTATCTTTACCCGAATCTGTTTTATCAGGGGGTCACACGTGTGCGCGAACAGCTTGCTCTAATAGTCGTAAACGCGCCTGAGCTATTTGAGAAGATTACTTTTATCGTTGCCCCCGTCGAAGGCTGATTCTTGCACCGGGCGTATTTTTTTGATTAACGATTATTTGTGAATGGTGGAGAAATCTCAGTATGAATATAATTCAGTGGTGCAATGAGAATAATGGTTTTCTTACAGCTATTCTGTCTTTAATCGGACTTGTTCTGAGCGTTACAGCCATCGTGATTTCTGTTCGTACAGCAAGATTGCCATATAAGAAAAAACTGATGTTAGGGTCATATATGTCTCTTGGTGCAAGTATGATTCCGGGTGTTGGTGCGGAAACACAGATTCTGGGTATGTCTGCTTCGGCAACGAACATCGGGAATCGAACAGTAAACATTACATATTTGGGATATGCGATCAAAAAAGATGGTCGGGGGTCTCCTTCGCAAAATGGGTTATATTTATAGTAGCATTTTGCGGGAAAAATGGCAAGCCGCAGGCAGCTTTTGGCATGGTTCATCAAAATGCATTAAAAACCGCAAGAAAAGTGGACTATATGTAAAATTGCACAAATAAGGGCATAAATAACTTGCCCGATTTTTACGGATGTGTTACAATATACTATGGACAAAAAGGAACATCTGCTTTGTCCGTTGGCTGTTATCCCTTCCGGAAAAGGAGACGATGCAAGGATCATGAACAGGATCACGAAATCGAAGGAAATGCCGGTTTATCTATTCCACCAGGGCACCAATGCGCACGCATGGGAGCTTTTGGGCGCACACCGGCAGCTAAACGGGAAAACCTCCTTCTGCAC
>OQVP01001043.1_pt1 | contig 10159 bp, 8 predicted proteins | sample 1691541 | NCBI WGS metagenome assembly OQVP01 (sample SAMN03418258, study PRJEB22391) | human gut metagenome | biome: human-gut; feature: organic feature; material: feces | host: Homo sapiens | place: Tanzania | collected 2013-01 | reverse complement strand
TGTATGGTCTGCACCGCGCCCAGCAAAACTTTCAACCTTGCGGGATTGCAGACTTCCAACATAATCATTCCGTCCGACTCGCGCCGCGCGGCATATCGCGAAACGGTAACTTCCACGGGCTACGAATACCCGAATATTTTCGGGCTTAACGCTTGCGAGGCGGCTTATCGTCACGGCGAACAATGGCTGAAAGAACTGCTTTCTCATATTTACGGCAATTACGAATATATGGTCGAATTCTGCAAAAAGAAAATGCCCCGCGTGAAGATTGCCGACCTTCAGGGCACGTATCTTCCCTGGTTCGATATGAGCGCATACGGGCTTTCCGACGAAGAAATATTGACAAAACTTGAAAAAGACGCAAGAATCTGGCTGGACGAAGGCACTTTGTTCGGGACGGAAGGCAGCGGCTTTATCCGCTTTAATATCGCTTGTCCGCGAGATACCGTGGTTCAGGCGATGGACAGACTTTACGAGGCTTTTGAAAAATAATGGCTAAAAAAGAAAACCGCAGGAAAAGCGGTGACAAAACCAAAATCGAAAAGGGAACGCTCAGACGCATTTTCCCGTTTTATAAACCTTACAAAGGCTTATTCGCGCTCGATTTGTTGTCGGCGTTTATAATGTCGATTGCGGGGCTTGTGTTCCCCGTGCTTGTAAGGGTGCTTATGTACGATGTTCTGGGCGACGACTTCAAATGGGCGTTTTTGTTCCAGATCGCGGGAATAATGATTGCCGTGAAAATTGTCGAAGTTGCGTGCAGATACTATATGACGACCGTCGGACACATTATGGGCGCGCGCATCGAAAAGGATATCAGAATGAGCCTTTTTGACAAGTTCATGCGCCTTCCCACAAGTTTTTACGACGACAACAAGGTCGGCGAACTTATGAGTCGCAGCACGACCGACCTTTTCGATATCACGGAATGTACGCACCATTGTCCCGAAGAAATCTTCATCGTCATCGTGAAATTCGTCGGAACGTTCGCGTACCTTATGACGATTAACGTCGAACTCACGCTCATAGTTTTCGCGACTATTCCCGTTTTCGCGGTGGTAACTTATTTTTACAACAACCGCCTTAATAGGATTTTCAGGCAGAACAGGAAAAAGATTGCGGAACTTAACACGCATCTTGAAGACACTTTGTCGGGAATCCGCGTCGTGAAATCGTTCGCAACCGAGGATCTGGAAACGAAACGCTTTGAAAAGGACAACGAAGACTTTGTGAAAATCAAACGCCAAAGTTATATGAATATGGGCGGATTTTTCTCGTCCATTACGCTGTTTTCAAGCATCGTGTACATTCTGACTGCGGTTACGGGCGCGGCGTTCATCCAGAAAGGACATATCAACACGGCGGATCTTATCACGTACTTGTTGTTCGTAAACACGCTGCTTGGCACGGTCGATATCCTCGTACAGTTTACCGAGCAGTACCAGCAGGGTATCGCGGGCTTCCAGAGATATTGCAACCTTATGGACACGCCCGAGGATATTTCCGACAAACCCGACGCAATAGATATCGAAAGTTTCGACGGCGAAATCGAGTTTTCGGACGTGTCGTTCAGATATAACGACGGCGCGGACGTTCTTAACCATTTGTCCGTCACCGTCGAAAAGGGCGAAAGCGTTGCAATCGTCGGACCGTCCGGCGGCGGCAAAACCACGATGGTAAGTCTTATTCCGCGTTTTTACGACGTGAATTCCGGCGCGGTCAGAATCGACGGGAAAGACGTAAGGTCGTAGGCGATGTTTTCCGCGACGGTGCCGTTGAACAGATAAACGGCGAACGCGGCGTAAAACTGTCGGGCGGACAAAAACAACGCATAAGCATCGCAAGGCTATTTTTGAAAAACCCGCCCATTTTAATTCTGGACGAAGCCACGAGCGCGCTTGACAACGAGTCCGAAAGAATGGTGCAGAAATCCCTTGACAGACTTGCCGAAGGGCGCACGACTCTGACAATCGCGCACAGGCTCACGACAATCAAAAACGCCGAAAGAATCCTGGTGCTTACCGAAAACGGTATCGCCGAAGACGGCAACCATAAAGAACTGATGGAACGGGGTGGAATATACGCAAATCTTTACCGCACGTATGAAAATTGAAAATTGCGAAAAAAACTGTTGCAATTTAGTGTAAGAAAGCGTATAATTTCATACATTAAATATTTCACCGGAGGTAGTTTTATGGTAAACAAAGGTCCATCACTTCAACTCAGAACAACAGAAACGGCAATAAAGCTTATCAAAGACAACTTTGAAAGACTACTTGCCGGCGCACTCAATTTACAGCGTGTTTCCGCACCCCTTATTGTTACGTCGGCATCGGGGCTTAACGATAATCTGAACGGCGTGGAACGCATCGTGTCTTTTGACGTTCTGAACAACCCGGGCGTCGAATGCGAGGTCGTGCAATCGCTCGCAAAATGGAAAAGATACGCTTTGAGTTATTACGGATTCAAGGTCGACGAAGGTTTGTACACCGATATGAACGCAATTCGCCGCGACGATAAACTCGACAGGCTTCACAGCATTTACGTCGATCAGTGGGACTGGGAAAGGGTGATTTCCAAGGAAGAAAGGAATATCGACTTTCTGAAAGGCATCGTTACGAAAATCGTCGGCGCGGTTGCCGACACGGCAAACATCGTCAACATGCATTTCCCGCTCAACATGACGAAAATCAACCGCGAGGTTAAATTCGTCACCACGCAGGAACTTGAAGATTTATATCCCGATAAGACTCCGTCCGAAAGGGAACAAATCGTCACTCGCGAGTACCGCACCGTCTGCATTATGCAAATCGGCGGGAAACTGAAAAGCGGCGTTAAACACGACGGACGCGCTCCCGACTACGACGACTGGTCGTTGAACGGCGACATATTCTTCTGGCTGGACAGCATCGATTCCGCAATCGAAATTTCCAGCATGGGCATAAGAGTCACGCCCGAAGTTATGAAAAAACAGTTGGAAGAAGACGGCTCCACCGACAGGCTTGAACTGCCTTTCCACAAAGCCCTTATGAACAACGAACTTCCGCTGACCATCGGCGGCGGTATCGGGCAGTCAAGGCTTTGCATGCTGCTTCTCGGGAAACGTCACATCGGCGAGGTGCAGGCGTCTGTCTGGCCCGACGATATGATTGAAGATTGTGCAAAACAAGGCATTTATCTGCTGTAACGAGCGGATAAACTCATGAATACAACAAGGAAATTTTTATGAACACAACACAAATCAAAAGCCTTTATGCCGACTTTTCGTCCTTTGACGGAAAGACGGTGGCAATCTGCGGCTGGGCGCGTACCATCCGCGACAGTAAAAACTTTGGATTTATCGAACTGAACGATGGCAGCTTTTTCAAGAACGTTCAGGTTGTTTTCGAGCGTGAAAAACTTGGAAACTATGACGAAATCGCACGCCAGAACGTCGGTGCGTCGTTGCGCGTCGAAGGCGTTCTTGTCGTGACGGAAGGCGCAAAGCAACCGTTTGAAATCAAGGCGACGAATATCGTCGTCGAAGGAACGTCCACGCCCGACTATCCCCTGCAAAAGAAACGCCACAGTTTTGAGTTTTTAAGGGAAAAGGCGTATCTTCGTCCACGTACGAACACGTTCAACGCTGTCTTCCGTATCCGCAGCGAAATCGCGTTTGCGATCCATAAATTTTTCAACGAACAGAATTTCGTTTACGTCCACACGCCGCTTATCACGGGCAGCGACTGCGAAGGCGCGGGCGCAATGTTCCAGGTGACTACGCTGGATCTTGACAACGTCAAAAAGGACGAACAGGGCAAGGTCGATTATTCCGAGGACTTCTTCGGCAAGAAAACCAGCCTTACGGTATCGGGACAACTCAACGTCGAAACTTTCGCAATGGCATACAGCCGCGTTTATACTTTCGGGCCCACTTTCCGCGCCGAAAAGTCCAACACGACTCGTCACGCGGCGGAGTTCTGGATGATCGAGCCCGAAATGGCTTTTGCCGACCTGAACGACAATATGGATATGGCGGAAGCAATGGTCAAATACGTCATCGGGTACGTTATGAACAGTTGCAAGGAAGAAATCGCATTCCTTAATCAGTTTGTCGATACGGGGCTTATCGCCCGCCTTGAAAACGTTGTGAGCAGCGATTTTGAACGCCTGACCTATACGAAAGCCATCGAACTTTTGCTCCCCCATAAGGACGAGTTTGAATTCCCCGTATATTGGGGCTGCGATTTGCAGTCGGAACACGAAAGATACCTTACCGAACATATCTTCAAAAAACCCGTGTTCCTCACCGGTTATCCGAAAGAAATCAAGGCGTTTTATATGCGCCTGAACGACGACGGCAAAACCGTTGCCGCAATGGACCTTCTCGTCCCCGGCATCGGAGAACTTATCGGCGGCAGTCAGCGCGAAGAACGTCTGGACGTTTTGTATCAGCGCATCGACGAAATGGGGCTTAAACGCGAAGACTACTGGTGGTACACTGACCTTCGTCGTTTTGGCGGCACCGTTCACTCTGGCTACGGACTGGGTTTTGAACGTATGGTAATGTATCTTACGGGCATAACGAACATACGAGATGTGATACCGTTCCCGCGCACGGTTGGCAACTGCGAATATTAAAAATGGTATAATTTTGCGACCTTACGGTGTTTTGACTGAACCTTGCTCAGTTACGTACGCCTAAGTACGCGCCTTCACAAGAACCAGTCAAGAACGCCGTAATCTCATCAAAATTCTGCCATTTTTGAGAATTTTTTTATAGCGTGGTTTCCAAAAAAAAAGAACTGCGGTGAAATTCTCGCCGTTTTAAGGGTTTCCAAAAAAAAGAACAGCGGTAAATACTATGACCGAACAGGAAAAGGAACAAATTTTAAGAAAAATGAAAAATCGTGAGCAGGGCGACGTCGCGTCAAACGACGACGACCTTGTCCGCAGCGAAAAATACATGAAAAAAGGTCAGTACGCCCGTTCAAAGTATAAGGAGTTTTACGACGACGTGAAACTGTCAATCAAAGAAGACTGGTAACAGAAACAGTATTAAAAAGAGTACCGATTTCGGTACTCTTTTTATGTGAAATTCAAAATTTTGAATTAAATAAATTCGCAAGCGAATTAGTGATATTCGCAAAATGCGAGTGATATTTGCCTTCGGCAAGATAAGGATAATAAAGAAAATATGAGATAAAACGAAAAGAAATTAAACGCACGATAAGTAAAATTGACAAAAGGGAAGAAAATTTATATAATTTTCTTATGAGTATTTTTGACGGAAAAATGAATTTGTCGGTTACGTCCGCAAGCGGTATCGAGGCGGTCACGAAAAGGGAACTCGAAACACTCGGATACGAGGCGGGACCTGCGGTTTTCGGGCGAATCGGTTTCAACGGCGATATGACCGCGCTTGCCCGCGCGAATATGTTTTTAAGGACGGCAAATCACGTTTACGTCAATCTTTTTTCGTTCAAGGCGACGACTTTTGACGAGCTTTTCGACGGGCTTACATCATATCCTTTTGAAGACGTTTTTGAAAAGGACGCGCGCATCACCGTCGACGCAAAAAGCAATAAATCGGCGTTGTACGCGCTGTCGGCAATCCAGAAAGTCGCAAAAAAGGCGATTGTCGAAAGGTTGAAAAGAAAATATAAAATCGAAACGCTGAGTGAAAACGGCGCGGCGTATCACGTCGAAGTAAACATCGCGTACGACGAAGTTACGATATGTCTGGATACGTCCGGAGAAGGGTTGCACAAAAGGGGATACCGCCCGATAATGGGGCTTGCGCCGATGAAAGAAACGCTTGCCGCGGCAATAATAATGCTGTCGGTATGGAACAAGGATCGCCCGCTTATCGACTGTTTTGCAGGCAGCGGAACAATACCCATCGAAGCCGCGCTTATCGCGCAAAACACCGCGCCGGGGATAAAACGGCATTTCGCTTTCGAACAGTTCAAAGGTGCGCCGCAAGTCATCGACAAAGTGCGCGACGAGGCGTTAAGCGTGCAAAATCTTGACGTTAAAACCCGTATTTCGGGATTTGACATTGACGGCGACAGCATAAAAATGGCAATGATACACGCCGAAAACGCAGGCGTCAAAAACCTTATCCACTTCCAGCAAATGGACATGCGCGACGTGTCCACAAAACAAAAATACGGCGTGCTTATCAGCAATCTGCCGTTTGGCGAAAGGCTGTTGACCGAAAAGGAATTGAAGCCTCTGTATCGTGATTTCGGAAAACTTTTCAAGTCTTTGGACACGTGGAGTTTATACGCTTTCACAAGTTATCCCGACTTTGAAAGGAACTTCGGCCGACGCGCCGACAAAACAAGGAAACTTTACAGCTCGCAACTTGAATGCGTGCTTTATCAATATCTTGGACCTCGTCCGCCCAAAAAATCACAGGACGAAAAGGAGTAGTTATGAAACGCAACGGAATGTGCCCGATTTGCTTTGTCAAAAGATTTTTCAACGTGCCGTCAAAAGTGAGCGAAGTTTATCCCGCCGACTTTTACGGCAACGGCGCAGCGCTCACGCCCCCGATGGGCTGGTCAAGCTGGAACACTTTCAGAAACCGCATTGACGAAAACCTTATTTACGACACCGCCGTCGCGATGAAAGAAAAAGGGCTTGTCGACGCCGGATATCACTTTGTCAATATCGACGACAACTGGGTTGACAACGCGCGCGACGACGAAGGAAGAATTCAGGCGGACAAACTCACTTTCCCGAACGGTATTCCCGCGCTTGTCGAAAAGGTGAACGCGATGGGAATAAGCCTTGGCGTGTACAGTAGCAACGGCACGGCGACGTGCGAAGACCTTACGGCAAGTTTATATCACGAATGGACGGACGCATACACCTTTGCAAAGTGGGGCGTGGAGTATTTCAAATACGACTTCTGCCACAATATTCCGCTGTCGGAATACGCGCCGCTCGTTTACGCCGTGACGATAAGCAAAAACGGAATCGGCCGCACCTACGACTGCAAGGAAGCGGAACTTTCGGGGCTTGCCCGCTATATGAAAAAGAAAGGCTTTGACGGGAAATACGTGTCGGGGCTCGATCGCCGCGAGGGCGCGATGACTTTTGACAAGATCGAAGTGGAAGAAGACGGCGTTTACAACGTAACCGTCCATATCGTGAAGCACGGACAGTACGAAAAATGCCTGATGCTGGAAGCAAACGGCAGTGAGCGGGAAGTCCTGATTTTCCCGTCGCAAAAACGCTTTAATATGACGGCGAAGTTCACGGTGTCGATGCGTCTTAAAAAGGGCAAAAACACCCTTAAACTTTTCAACCCCATCGGTACGCGCGCCGACAGCGCAATGCTGCAATACGTCAACATGGGACGACAACTCAAAAAAGCCACCGAAAAAGTCGCGCGGGACGCCGGCAAACCCGAAAAACCCATCATGTTTTCAATCTGCGAATGGGGCTTCAATCAGCCTTATAAGTGGGGAAGATACGCGGGCAATTTGTGGCGCACAACCCCCGATATCCGCCCGATATGGCCGTGGATCAAAATCCTTTACAACCACACCGTCAAACTTTATAAGTACGCGGGCGTGGGCGGCTGGAACGATCCCGACATGCTGGAAGTCGGCAACGGAAAACTCACGTTCGAGCAAAACCGCTCGCACTTTGCGCTGTGGTGCATGATGTGCGCGCCGCTGATTCTCGGCAACGACCTTAGAAATATTTCGGACGACGTTTTGAAAATCGTCAAAAACCCCGACCTTATCGCAATAAATCAGGACGCGCTCGGCGTCCCGGCAAAAAGAGTTGTGAAAGGCGCCGTCGACGTGCTTGTTAAGCCGCTTGCGGACGGAAGCGTCGCGGTGTGCGCGTTTAACAAGGGCGGGAAGAAGAAGTATAACCTGAACCTGAAAAAGGTTTTGTCCGACGAATACGCAAGGTGCAAAAAAACCGAAAACTTTGTCGCGACGAACTTATGGGACAAGTCGGAAACGACGACAAACGGAGTGATTTCGGTTTCCGTCAACAAGCACGACAGCGCAGTATTTATCGTAAGGTAAAATAGAAAGCAAAAAAAAGGACGGCAGTTGAGTGCCGTCCTTTTTGTTTTGTGAAAAATCAGTTGCAGTATTCGCGGGTGTTTTCGCCGGTCAGCCAATTTATCGTCCATACGCCGGACTTGCCGTTTTCGGTGAAGTACACTTTTGCGGTGTTGTTGCCGCGATAATCGACGTGGGTGACGACCGCCTCGGACTTTGTATAAATCTCGTTCAAAAAGTCAAGTTGCTTTTGAGAAAACTCGCCGACGTTGTCTGAGATGAACAAAAGTCTGCCGAAAGTCTTGTTGACCTCGGCGACAAGTCGTTTTTCGGAATCGGTGTATTTCAGGTTGACCTCGCGCATGAAGAAGACGTCGGGATCGTTGCCGAACGCGCGCCCGTCAAGGCCGCGACGGAAAATCGTATTCTGAATCGACGTCTGGGTGGACACGATTTCGTTGTTCGTGAGCGAGTAAATGAAACGCGGCTTGAACTGAATATCGACGTCCGAGCCGATGCGGCAGTAATCGAACCTGCCGAACGCCGGAAACAGCGGCACGCCGCAACCCAGAATGTATTTGTCGCCGCAGCAGTCGCGAAGGAAAGCGCAGGCGTCGTCCATAATCTCGCCGCGGGTTTTGTTGCCGAAGGGGACAAGGCACGCCGTGTACAAGAAGTCGAGCTTGACCATATCGTAGCCCCATTCGTTCAAAATCACGTCAAAGAAGTGGCGGATATAGTCGGCGCACTCTTTGATGTAAAAGTTGAGCGTGAAGCACGGACGAGTGCCAAGCATGCCCTTTGTGGGTTTGCCGTTGGCGTCTTTCAGAATCCAGTCGGGATGAGTTTTTGCCACGACGCTGTCCTTTTCGATATAGAAGGGCGCAAGCCAAAGCCCCGCCTTGTATCCGCTTTTGTGGATTTCGTCGGCGATGAACTTCATACCGTGCGGGAATTTCTTTTTATCGGTGGACAGCCAGTCGCCGACTTTCGTCTGATGGCCGTCGTCGATTTGGAAAATGTCGATTTTGTCCGAGCGGGCAAGACCTTCAAGGTCGCGCAGGATAATCTTTTCGTCGATTTTCGTGAAGTAGTTGTACCAACTCGTGTAGCCCGTGGTGTGGTTTACGCGGCATTTTGAAACGTTCAGAGTTTTGAAATAAGCGTCGAAAACCTCGTCGTAACTTCCGTTGAAAAACGCGACGTCAAAAAGGGTGAAGTCGCCTTTTATCGTTTTTCCTTCAACGTCCTTTTCAAGCGTGATAAGGTTTTTGTTGAGGTCGAAATTGAGAATCGTCCAACCGGAGCGTTCGTTTAACGAGCCGATAAACTCGTGCGTGAAGCCGTTTCTGACATAGCCGAACGAATATCCGTGGAAAAACCCCGCGGTTTTCGGATAAGTTTTGAAGTTGTAGTCGCCGTTGATTGAGGCGATTTCCCTGCCGAACTTAATTTTGTTCAGGGGGAAGCGGATACCTTTTTGCAGTTCGTCCCTTTTCCATTCTTTCGTGAGCGACCAACTTTGATAGCCGTTTGCAAGGACGGACGTTTCTTTTTGGAAAGAATAATCCGTTGCGATTTCGGCGTGGACAAGTTCCATCTCGCGCTTGGGGCAGATCTTTACGAAAAGACGGTTGCTTTCGCGCGTGATTTTCAGGTCAAAGTCGTCGTTTGCGCCGTTTGCAACCCGTCCGCTGCCACCGACGTTGTAATATAAGGTAAGTTTTGACGTTTCAAACATAATCGGTATCCCCCCGCGTTGTTTAATACATTACGATATAGTCTTCGCGTTCCGCGCCGACCGACACGTATTTGATTTTGCATTCGGTCGCTTTTTCGATAAAGCGGATATAATCGACGGCTTCTTTGGGCAGATCTTCGGGCTTTCTGCATTTTGAGATGTCGCACTTCCAGCCTTTAAGGACGGTGAATTCGGGCTTTGCGATATTAAGCTCTTCGCCAAAGGGGAATTCCGTCGTGATTTTGTCGCCGACTTCGTACGCAGTGCATACGGGAATCGCGTCAAGATAAGAAAGCACGTCAAGTTTCGTCAGGGCGATTTCGTCCGCGCCTTGCATTCTGATGCCGTAACGGCTTGCAACGACGTCGAACGCGCCGACGCGACGAGGTCTGCCTGTTGCCGC
>OQVP01001039.1_pt1 | contig 10173 bp, 7 predicted proteins | sample 1691541 | NCBI WGS metagenome assembly OQVP01 (sample SAMN03418258, study PRJEB22391) | human gut metagenome | biome: human-gut; feature: organic feature; material: feces | host: Homo sapiens | place: Tanzania | collected 2013-01 | reverse complement strand
TAAGTCTGCAATTTTAGTCATTTTTCTCGTAATCAGCAATTTTATGAGCCATTTTCAGCGATTTACTTACACATTTCCTCTTATACCGACGATAAATTTGATTTGTGAAGCGATCGTAGCTCTTTTCCGACATGTCATTAGAGAAACGGCTGTCTACGAACTTCTCAACATCCCTGCAAGAATCCGAGCAGCCATATTCAAAACCTAAAGCTTCCTTCAAGGCGAGGGCGGCGTCACACATGGCGGCATTCCCGCTCCCCTGCGAACTCTTCATGTAGTAAGGAATATGATCGCAGCCGAAGACCTTAAGAGGTACGTAGACAGTGCTGGTCGGACTTCCTAACAGTGTCCACATCACTGTTTTAGAGGGATCCTCCCCCTGCGGTACCCCTTCAAAAACCACCGAGGAGGAAGTAATGTCCCGCATTATCGGCTTGCCGGAACGTGAGATCTCATTGAAAAGAAAACGGTGGTCAATGACGGAAACGGCGGCGGAATCCATTATCCTTGAAGCCTTTTGGAACCTGTCAACTCCTTTCCTGTCCTCCTTGCGTCCGCTTCGGGTGAAGTTCGTCACGACCATGTACCCTCCTGGCTGGTCTGCGACGTCGAACCTCTTCCACGAATGGTTGTCAACCTCGTAATAGGCCGCCTCGCCGAGCGCGTCGATGATGCCGAAATTGGCCTCCACACCCCAAGGCTTCGGAAGCGAGTCGAGCATATTCTCAAAGTCTTGCAGACTGCGGCATATTCCAAGAGCCTTGTACATCACAATTCCCTCTTTGTCCATTTCAGAGGAAGGAACGTCGTCATCCTTGAGGTCGTAGGTGGCGGTGTTCATGATGCAGAAGCCGGCGGAGTTGACCCCAGACCACACTTCCCCACCCCGCGACGGAGAGTTCACGAGTCCGATGAATGAATATCCGGGACCTTGGAACCATTCCATCCTGTTGTTCAGCTCACCTGTGTCGCGGTGCTTGAGCATCACCGAACGACCGTCAGCCCGCACTCCCCCGGAAATGATCACGGAAGTGCAGCAAAATGCTTTGAATGAAATGAATATGAAAGCCAACGAGGCTATGAACAACTTAGAAAAGCGTGCCATTCTCATCCTTTTTAGATTCCAGTTCCGCATCCAGTCCAAGGTGGTGGTAGGCCATCTCCGTGGCTATTCTTCCACGCTGGGTGCGCACAATGAAGCCTTCCTTGATAAGGAAAGGCTCGTAGACCTCCTCGAAGGTTCCTTGATCCTCGCTGATGGCCGTGGCGATCGTGTTGGCTCCCACAGGCCCACCCTTGAAGGTGGTGATGATCGTGCGGAGTATCTTGTTGTCGATGGAGTCCAGTCCCCTCTTGTCGATCTTTAGCTTGTCGAGAGCGTAACGTGAGATGTCCAGATCTATGTGGCCGTCGCCCATCACCTGCGCGAAATCCCTTACTCTTTTAAGAAGGGCGTTGGCAATACGTGGCGTTCCGCGGCTTCTGAGAGCTATCTCACGGGCAGCCTCGTCGTCAATGGCGACATTGAGGATGCGGGCGCTGCGGCGCACGATACGTATCAGGTCTGATGTGTCGTAATACTCGAGGGCACAATTGATTCCGAACCTTTCACGAAGAGGCGCGGTGAGCAATCCGCTTCTTGTGGTGGCACCCACGAGCGTAAACGGGTTGAGAGAGATCCTCACGGATCTGGCACCCGGCCCCTTGTCGATCATGATGTCAATCACATAGTCCTCCATCGCCGAATAGAGGTACTCCTCCACTTCCGGCGAGAGGCGGTGGATCTCGTCGATGAAAAGCACGTCACCCGTCTCAAGCGATGTCAGAAGACCCGCCAGGTCACCGGGCTTGTCCAGCACCGGGCCGGAGGTCACCTTCATGCTGACTCCCATCTCGTTGGCGATGATGTGCGCGAGAGTTGTCTTTCCCAGGCCTGGAGGCCCGTGAAACAGCACATGATCAAGTGCTTCGCCTCTCATCTTGGCCGCTTTGACATAGATGTTGAGGTTGGACACGATTTCCCGTTGTCCGGTGAAATCTTCCAATCCTTGCGGGCGGATTATTCCGTCCAAATCCTTATCTTTGCCAGCGTTTGTATTGTGCGGATCAAATTCTGTCATCAGAAAGTGTTTTAATCAGTACAAAGATAGTGAAAACCGACGGAAGAAAGAAAGTGTCGGACGGGAAGCAACAAAAATCATTTCCTAAAAAAATATAAATGATAGATTTATTTAGATTTGTTGATTCTATTTAGATTGTTAATATGTTGATAACTTATTCAATGGTTTGATAATCATTTTATTATGCGCGGCATAAATTGTTGGTTACCCTATTGATAAATTTTTGATAAGCTGTTGATAAAGTCACCCGCCTCCGTAATCAACTTTCACGGGCCGGTTTTCAACAAGGTTTTCAACAGGTTTTGAACAAGAATTAGACGCTTATGTTGATAAGTTCCGCTTCTGTAAAAATACTCTCGGAAAGACTGCTCCGGAAAGGTGATGTCTACTGCAAAGGACTATTTCTGTCTGCCAGATGGTTTGTGGTCAGTGGGGCCGCTCCTTGCTGGACCAATGTGATAGTGCTTCCTGATAGGGAGAGCGCTGAATATTGCTGCTCGGATCTTTACGCTCTGACTGACGGGGATGTTGTCTTCTATCTTCCGGACAGCGGCAAGGGCGTGGAGAGAAGCAACTACAAGTCATCTCTTGGAGTGCAGAGGACTTCGGCCATAGGTAAGATAATGGCTGGCGCCGACAATTCGTCCGTTTTGTACATAGTGACTTATCCCGAGGCTCTTGAGGAACCTGTTCCGGCTCCTGACGTGATCAGCGCCTCCATCCTTAGGATTTCCGAGGGACAGGAGATATCGCACGATGACATTCAGAGGATTCTTTCCGCCCAAGGGTTCGAGAGGGTTGATTTCGTGTCCGCTCCGGGACAATATTCAATAAGAGGAGCCATCGTTGACATATTCTCATATTCATTCAACCAGCCTTTCAGGGTGTCATTCTTCGGGGATGAGGTTGAAAGGATCCACGTGTTTGACTGCAACACGCAGCTTTCGGTCGAGGAGAGGAAGGAGGTAGAGATTTTTCCTGACCTTACCGCCGAGGCTTCGGACGCGGGAAGCGTGAGCGTGTCGAGCCTGCTTCCTAAAGGAACCGTTGTCTGGCTGGACTCCTCTGACATGTATAAGGAAAGGGACTTCTTTTCCGGTCTAAAGGATTTCAAAAGGGTGTTTCTTGAGGTTCCGCTCGGGGTTGACGCTGATGACGCTGTCGCTTTCAACATCGCTCCGCAGCCTGTGTTCAACAAGAATTTCGAGCTGCTGACCGCTGACATCAGGCAGAACATGGAGCATGGCTACAAAGTCTTCATATTCAGTGAGAAAAACTCGCAGGTGGAGCGTCTTAAATCCATTCTGATCGAGAACAGCGGACTTGTGCCTCAGTTTGTGGCGGGCAAGAATATTCATGCGGGGTTCATCGACCGGGATGACAGGATCTGCTGCTACTCCGACCATGAGATTTTCGACCGATTCCACAGGGTGAGCGTGCGAAGGACGGTCGAGAAGAGTGAGCAGTTGACGCTTAACGACTTGACTGCTTTTAACATAGGCGATTACGTGGTGCACATAGACCACGGTGTCGGGGTGTTCGGTGGATTGGTCCGTATGCGGGATGACAAGGGACGGATGCATGAGGTCGTTAAGTTGATGTACAAGGACGGTGATGTCGTGTTCGTGTCCGTGCATTCGCTGAACAAGATTTCACGGTTCCGGTCGAAGGATGGCATTCCTCCGAAGGTAAACAAGTTGGGATCAAAGACTTGGCAGAATCTAAAGATGAGCGCCAAGTCCAGGATAAAGGACATCGCCAAGGATCTAATCCAGCTTTACGCCAAGAGAAAGACCACGCGGGGCTTCGCCTACTCCCCCGACAGTTATCTCCAGGAGGAGCTTGAGTCCTCATTCATGTACGAGGACACTCCGGATCAGGAATCGGCGAACAAGGCTGTCAAGAAGGATATGGAGGACAACAGCCCCATGGACAGGCTTGTCTGCGGTGATGTCGGCTTCGGCAAGACCGAGATTGCTATCAGGGCGGCTTTCAAGGCTGTCACTGACGGCAAGCAGGTCGCCGTGCTTGTGCCTACCACGATCCTGTCGTTGCAGCACTACACCACTTTCTCCTCCCGGCTCAGAGATTTCCCTTGCACTGTCGATTATGTGAGCAGACTCCGCACCACAAAGGAAATAAATGACATAAAGGAAAGATTGGGGAGCGGACAGCTGGACATCGTGATAGGTACTCATAAACTTCTCGGCAAGGGGTTTGATTTCAAGGATTTAGGTCTTCTTATCATCGACGAGGAACAGAAATTCGGTGTCTCCACGAAAGAGAAGTTGCGTCAGGTCAAGGCTTCCGTGGACACTTTGACACTTACGGCCACTCCTATCCCCCGCACCTTGCAGTTCTCTTTGCTCGGAGCCAGGGATCTTTCCATCATCAACACTCCCCCGCCGAACAGGATCCCTACCCAGACCGAGATCATCCTTTTCGACAAGGACGAGATACGAAGCATCATCAACTACGAGTTGAATAGAGGCGGCCAGCTTTTCTTCATCCATAACAAGGTGGAGGAACTTCCTTCCATCCACGAGATTCTCCACAGGCTCGTCCCGGACATGAAGATCTGCGTGGCTCACGGTCAGATGGAAGCCAAAGAGTTGGAAAACAAGATGTTGGATTTCATCCGAGGGGACTATGACATGCTTCTTTGCACCACGATCATCGAAAACGGACTGGACATTCCTAACGCCAACACGATTATCATAAACCAGGCTCAGAACATCGGTCTGAGTGACTTGCACCAGCTCCGGGGACGTGTCGGCAGGTCGGACAGGAAGGCTTTCTGCTACTTGATCGTGCCTCCGCTGATCACCATCACCGACGATGCCAGAAGAAGGCTAAAGGCCATCGAGGAGTTCTCGGATCTCGGAAGCGGATTCAACATCGCCATGCAGGATCTGGACATCCGCGGAGCCGGAAACCTGCTTGGGGCCGAACAAAGCGGCTTCATCATGGACATGGGCTACGAGACCTACCAGAAAATCCTTGCCGAGGCTATGGAGGAACTCGGAGTGGAGACAGGAATATCCACAGCCCGTTCCGAGGAGTCTTACGTCGAGGACTGCACCATCGAGACCGACCAGCCGGCGATGATCCCTGATTCCTACATAGACATAACAGCAGAGAAGATAAGAATTTACAAGCAGCTTGACAGCATGACGAGCGACAAGGAGATCGAACGTGTGAAGAGTCAGCTGGAGGACAGGTTCGGAGAGATGCCTGTTGAGTCCGACAATCTTTTCTATGTGGTGAAGATCAGGAATCTTGGCGGAAAACTGGGCTTCGAGAAGATCATCATAAAGAATGGTATGATGATAATGTTCTTCATAGCCAATCAGATGTCTCCTTACTATAAGTCGAAGGTATTCAGCGGGATTCTTCAGAACATCAATGCCAATGACCAGCTTTTCAATCTCAAGCAGTCGGAAGGGAAACTGAAGATTGTGAGCCGCGGGATAGATTCTTTGCCGAAAGCACTTCAGACACTTAGTAAATTGCAATAAAATTGCTACCTTTGAAGGTTTGCCCGTTTTTACGATGCCGAATCTTTTGGTAGAAATAGGAAACACAGCCCTGAAAGCTGCTTGGTCCGAAGGTCTCACCCTCGGAAAGACTTTCCGTTATCAGGGGGAGAGGATGTTCGACTATGTGTACTCGCTGGTGGAGAAGGAGAAGCCGGCGGTGATGGTGATCTCGTCAACAGTGGAGATAAGCGCCGGCACAGAGGGGAATCTTCGTTCCAAGTGCGGCGAATTGATAATCATTGACAGGAACCACACGGGAATATTCAATGAATATGACGTACCCGCGTACCTGTCTCCCGACAGGCTTGCGTCAGTGATAGCGGCAAGGTACCTGTTCAAGGAAAAGGGGAGTGTGGTGTTCGATTTCGGAACCACTCTTACCATCGATGTGATAGAAGCCGACGGAAGGTACTCAGGAGGCAATGTGTCCCCGGGGTTCCGGACAAGGTTCAAGTCGCTGGCGAGATATTCAAGAACCCTTCCGATCGTTGGGCACGCCCTTGTAATGGCACATGTTAAAGCAGCCGTTGTGGCAGAGTATGCAGGGACGTATATCGTCCTCTTTGTCGTTGATGACTTTTGTGAACCATGCCGGATCCGCAAGGAAGCTTCTGGCAAAGCCTGCGCCGTCGAGCTTACCCTCTGCAATAGCCTTTGATGCTGCGTCGAGTGTGAGACGTCCTGCGCAGACGACGGGAATGTCGACAAACTTTTTGATGTGCTCAACATCTTCGAGGTTGCAGTTTTCGGGCATGTAGATAGGCGGATGCGCCCAGTACCATGCGTCGTATGTTCCGTTGTCGCAGTTGAGCATGTCATAGCCTGCATCCTGAAGGAACTTTGCTGCTATCTCGCTCTCTGCCATGTCTCTGCCGACCTCGGTGTATTCCTCTCCGGGAAGGGCGCCCTGACGGAAGCCCTTTGTTTTTGAAATGACCGAGTATCTCAGTGAAACGGGGAAGTCCTTGCCGCATTCTTTCTTTATTGCCTTAACAATTTCTGCTGCGAAGCGGTATCTGTTTTCAAGGCTGCCGCCGTATTCGTCGGTACGCTTGTTAACGTATTTAAGGGCAAACTGGTCAAGCAGATAACCCTCGTGGACAGCGTGAACCTCCACACCGTCAACTCCCGCCTCCTTGAGAAGCTTTGCGGACTGTGCAAAGGAATCTATGAACCTTTGAATTTCCTCCTTTGTAAGCTCGCGTGACGGAAGCTTGTCCGACCATCTGTTCGGTGAGGGACTTGCGGAGGCTGTTATCATGTCAAAGTTCATAACGGGCTTTGAGAGCACCCGAAGCGCCTTGTTCGTGTAGAGCTTTTCCATCATCTCGGACACCGTAAAGCTTCTGCCGAAGCCCGCGGTGAGCTGAACGAACAGCTTTGCGCCGGTTTTGTGGAATTCGGGCATCCATTTGCCCAGCTCTTTGAACATGCTCTTTTTCTTATGGAGCCATTGACCGAGCATGGGGTTATAAACGGGCTGACAGCCGGGGAGAATAAGTCCGACGTTGTTTTTCGCGATTTCCATGATGAAGCGCGCACCTTCTTTGTCGAAGTGGTTGACTTCCATCCAGCCGAAAAGGTCGGTGCCGCCCATGGAGGTGAGGACGATTCTGTTCTTTATTTCGCAGTTGCCTATTTTCCATGGCGTCAATAAGGGTTCATATGCCTTATTCATTATTGTTTACTCCTTTTATCCGCAGAGCGGTAATTTTTCACCTATGTATTATAACAGATAATGCAGGCAATTGTCACTATAAAAAATCAAAAAAATATCAAACTATCAGATTTTTTCGTTTGTTTACGGGTTTGACAACACCTTTCTGCGGTGATATACTGTTTTAGATTTGATTTTATACCGAAAGAAGGCGGTCGCGGGTGAAATCCGAGAAGAACAGGACGATTGATATACCTCTGTCGGAATGTGCCGAATATGCTGCGAGATGTAATTGCCCCTGCGGGGACATAACGCTCGGGGAATGCACGGATAAAATATACTGTATTGATTTTTTCGATGCAGCTCCGCGTCTTCCGGAAAAAAGCTTTGAGCTGATTATAGCCGATCCGCCGTATAATCTCCGCAAGGACTACGCGGGGGAGGTTTTTACTGCGAAAAAGGCGGAGGAATACCGTGAGTTTACGCGGCGGTGGATTAAAGAAATATGCCGTCTTGCCACAGAAAATGCCACAGTTTATGTATGCTGCGATTGGCGGACATCCGTTATCGCCGCCCCCGTACTGGAGGAGTTCTTTACCGTGAGAAACCGCATTACATGGCAGCGTGAAAAAGGGAGAGGTGCTGCGGGAAACTGGAAAAACTGTATTGAGGACATATGGTTCTGCACGGTGGGAAAAGAGTATTATTTTGATGTGAACGCCGTAAAACAGAAGCGGCGCGTGAAAGCGCCCTACCGTGAAAACGGCGCTCCGAAGGACTGGTGTGAGGAAAACGGCGAAAGCTTCCGTATGACGTGCCCGTCTAATTTTTGGGATGACATATCCGTTCCGTTCTGGAGCATGCCCGAAAACACCGCTCACCCGACGCAAAAGCCCGAAAAGCTTATAGCGAAGCTTGTGCTGGCGTCAAGCAAGCCCGGTGACACGGTTTTTGATCCGTTCTCAGGCTCGGGTACGACTGCCGTTGTGTGTAAAAAGCTCGGACGTCACTACACCGGCACGGAAAAAAGCGAGCTTTACTGCGCGTGGAGCGAAATACGGCTCGATAAAGCGAATGACGATAAACGTATTCAGGGATATGAAAACGGAGTGTTTGTAAAAAATTAACTTTAATGCTCCGAACGGCTCCCCGCCCGGTGTAACGCCGATACAGGCGTGTACCGGAGCATTTTGCAAACCGGCAAAAAACCGGACTCAATTCGAAAATCCCGAAAATCCGAATAACTGCCTGTCGGTTTATTCTCACGGCATTTTTCCGTCTGCGGCTTTTCCCTTACCGTCGGTGAGAATGTTTATTTCTGTCGGGTTTGTTTTGGTAATGCCGCACTTTTTCTCGGTAAATGTTCTGATTGTGTTACATATTTTACATATTGCGCGCAGTTTCGGTTCGATGCGCGAAAATCGGAGGATGATAATTTTGTATTATGCTGTTATTTCGGCTGCCGTCGTCATGTTCGGCGTGCAGTTTCTGCTGAACAAAGAATTTCAAAAGCTGTGCGGGAACACGCTTCGCGCCACGCTCGTGCTCTCGCTCCTGACAAGTGCCGTCGGTGCGGCGGTGCTGTTTGCCGTGAATAAATTCAGGCTTGAATTTACACTGTTTTCGCTGCTTGTCGCAGTGTGGATGGCGGTTAATAACCTTGCATTCACGTTTTGCTCGCAAAAAGCGTTCGGAAAAATAAACCTGTCTCTTTATTCCGTTTTTTCGATGCTCGGCGGGATGATGCTTCCGTTTATTGCGGGGCTGACGTTTTTTGACGAAAAACCGGCGCTCGGCAAGGGTATTTGCATCGTTCTTGTTGCGGCGGCGCTGCTTCTGACAGTCAGGCGCGATGACCGAAAAGGCGGAGTCGGCTGGTATGTCGGAATTTTTGTATTAAACGGTATGTCGGGCGTTATTTCAAAGGTTTTTCAGGCGCTGCCGTATGAAAAAACGAGCGACGCCGGTTTTTCGGTGCTGACTGCCGTTGTGTCCGTGCTCATTTCAGGAGTATGGCTTCTGTTTTCAAAGGAGAAAAAAATAAAACTCGGCAGAAACGGACTTCTTCTCTCGGTCGGCTCGGGACTGCTCGGTCGCGTCGGAAATTTTCTGCTGCTTATTGCGCTTTCAAATCTGCCTGCTTCGGCGCAGTACCCGTTTGTTACGGGAGGTGTCATGATAGTGTCGACCGTAATATGTTTTTTTACGAAAGAAAAGCCGACAAAACGGGAAATATTATCCGTTGCCGTATCGTTTGCCGGGATTCTTGCCCTCGTGCTGCTGTAAAAATGCGGGAGTATAAAAAGTTCTCCGGTTTTTTTTGGCTTGAAAAGGATGTGCCGAGACGTTTTCTCTCTCCGTATATATTATACAAATATTTTGTAAATTTGCACAAAGCTGTGCCTTGCGGTTTGTGAAGATTAAACGAAAAAATTTTTGAGAAAATTCAAAAAAGCTCTTGACAAGCGGCTTTCTACGTGTTAAACTGCAATCAACGTTACAAATCGAATATCTGTCAGGTAGAGGCGCGATGTCTATAAGTAGCACGAAAAACGGAGTATCCGCTCCCGTGTGAAAGGAGCCGTCGCCGAGGGTATACGGTACGGATTTTACCGTGTATACCGGTACGTCGGATAATATCTGCCGTACTGTCACTTAAAAGTGGAGAGCTATCACAAATAAGCAGTATGATATCGACTGCCGCAGTGATTTTTCCACTGCGGCAGTTTTCGTTTTGCGGCAAAAAAAAACCAAAGGAGCCTTTCGCGCAATCGCTATTGTGGAATATCCAATAAAAAACAGAAAATATAAAATAGGTAATAAAACTAAGACCCAAGCAATCCGAAACATTGTAAAT
>OQVP01001037.1_pt1 | contig 10193 bp, 7 predicted proteins | sample 1691541 | NCBI WGS metagenome assembly OQVP01 (sample SAMN03418258, study PRJEB22391) | human gut metagenome | biome: human-gut; feature: organic feature; material: feces | host: Homo sapiens | place: Tanzania | collected 2013-01 | reverse complement strand
CTGAAGAGACGCCGCCGGTGTCGAGCTCGGAGGCAGTGATTCGCACCCTGTCCGTAATGTCCCTTCCGAGGATGCAGAGAAGCTCCTTCACTTCGGATTTGACGGATACGATATGGATGTCGGCGAGCTGCTTCTCGAGCCGAAAGCTGCACTGATGAAAACCGGAGCCTTCAAACTGCTGTGCAACCGGTTCGGCATCAGCAAACCGGGGCCGTCCGTCCACCTCTACACAGCACCTGAAGAGACGGCACCTTCTCTCCCTCCGATATTCAAGATATACAGGATAACGGAAGTGCGAAACTTCAGCGGAGCAGAACTGAAGAACCTCGGGAACCTCTACCCTGACGCGGAAGTGAGTGCAAAAAATCTTCCGCTGAGCAGCGAAGAACTGCAACGGAAGATTGGGTCAAAAGGAGGAGGTCCGCACCACATATTCGGATACGGTACCTCCGAAGGCAGATTTCTTATAGTCTGCCGGAGCCGTTAGCCGACTGCCCGGTCTCAGTCTCGTCCAAGAAGGTGCCGCGACCAGAAGATATGGTCAGCCTCGGCAGAATGCTTCCCCTGTGCACCACGATAACCGTGCATGCCGTCAGGATATATCATGAGCTCAAACTGCACCCCTGCCTTCTGGAGAGCATCCACAAGCAGAAGGGTGTTCTGGAAATGGACATTGTCATCTCCGGTACCGTGTGTGAGCTTTAGCGCGCCCGGATTCTTAAGTTCAGGGACAAAACTCAGCACGGAAGCAATTTTATACCCTTCCGGATTTGCCTGCGGAGTATCCATGAAACGCTCAGTATAATGCGAATCGTACAGAGTCCAGTCATAGACCCCGCCTCCGGCTATACCGCAGCAGAAGTATTCCGGGAACCTCAGGACAAGCATGGAAGTAGTGGTACCTCCGAAAGAGAACCCTTCTACACCTATCTTGGAGCCGTCCACATAAGGAAGGGACCTCAGATACCCGGCCCAAGCCTTGTAGTCTTCAAGCTCTATCACCGTCATGCGGGCGAACGCCTCATCCATTCCGCGGCGGCCGTTTTCCCCGGAAGAACGGGGATCGGTAACGATATAGATGATTCCGTTGTGATAGCACCATTCGTCAGAAGCGTCCCTGTCTCCCCATCTGTCTCTTACATAAGGAGTTCCGGGACCGCCATAAAGCTGCATCACCACCGGGTATTTCTTCTCCGGATCGAAATTCTCCGGAAGAGACATAAGAGCATACAGGTCAAACCCGTCGTTCTCTATGCGCACCACCTGCGGAGAAGGACGTCCTTCAGTCAGGGAGACATCCTCATCCTCAAGCCATTTCTGCGCATACTTGTCCATTCTTCCTTCTATTTTACGCCATGGCCTGCTCGCCGTGGAAAGAGATGCCGTGAAACTGCGCCCGTCTTCCGAAAGTTCCAGACCGGCAAGATTAAAATCCGGATCCGTCAGAGCCGTAATGCGTCCCTTGCGGTCCAGCCTGTACAGAGCGAGGTGGAGTCTGGAGTCCCTTTTGGCCGTAAACCACACGTCACCTTTCTTCTCATCCACCTTCAAAAGGGATATGTCCCAGTTTTCACCGGAAGTGAGCCTTTTCAGAGTCCCGTCATATCCAAGGAAATAAATCTGCTCCCATCCGGTCTCGAAATTCCTGGCCATATACAGACCCTTCTCAGTAAATATCATCCCTTCTATCCATTCCACCCATGTGGGATACTCCTCATGGTACACGGCACGACGGCTTCCATCACCGGCGCTGACGGCATACAAGTCCAGAACATTCTGTCTGCGAGGCTCCCGGCTGACATACAGTTCCTTCGAGTCCGCACCCCAGAAAGGTGTACCGAAATACTGGTCGTCTTCCTCCGAAAAATCCGCCCACACTATTTTCACATCCTCCGGGCGACCCACATCCGCCATACCAATGCGTACGGAAGGATTGGCCTGACCGGCCTTAGGATATCTTGTCTGCCTCAATTCTCCGTTCTGCCCGAAAGGGGAATAAATCGGGAACATCGACACGGCAGAATTGTCAAACCGGTAAAATCCTATCTTCCTGGAATCAGGACTCCACCAGAAAGCCCTGTAATTGGAAGCGCGCCCGAATATCTCCTCATAATACACCCATGACGCATAGCCGTTCAATATGACATCACTTCCGTCAAAGGTGATTCTGGTCTCCACGGAATCAGACACATTCCTTATCCACAAATCATTATCCCGAGTAAACGCATACATTTTCCCGTCGGGAGACAGCGTGAGGTTCATCTCCTGCGCAGACGCCATGACCGCACAAAACGCTGCGAAAAGCACTAGAAAAATTCTTTTCATACGAAATAAGATTCTTTAAAATTCACAAGATATACCTGCTTTACAGCACGGGTAATAGCCGTATAAAGCCATTTCAAATCATCGGAGCTGAACTGGTCCTGCCAGAAAGGACAGTCCACGAATACACAGTCCCACTGCCCTCCCTGAGACTTGTGGCAAGTTATGGCATCGGCATATTTCAACTGGAGGGCGTTGAAATACTTGTCCTCCCGGACCGCTTCCCATATTCTCTTTTTGCTTCTGCGGTCGGAATAATCGGCGCTGACCCCCTGATACAGAGCATTCTGCTGCTCATAGCTCAGCGTCGCGGCCTCAGACTCCAACGTATCAAGGCAGACCTTGGCATTCACTTCCGCATCATAATCAGGGAAATACAGTCTCGCGTCGGCAAAATGCAGACCGTACCGCTCTTCAAACCCGCCGATATGCACAAGCCTGGCCATATCTCCGTTGGCAATATAATCCAGCCCCTTGACATCCTCGACGAACTGGTAGCAGTTCTTGACTATCATTAATTTATCGTCCCGAACCAGCCCTTCCTCCTTGAACTGGACCATCGAGCGGATTCCCATATTGTAGCGTATCGCGCGTTTGTTGGACCTGCACAGCACCATGGTGCCATCCTCACCGTATCGGGAATATGCATCCGACAAGGTTTCCACAAGTTCACCTCCGGACACCCTTGCAATGTCCTCCACACCGCTTAAGTCCAGGGACAACGAATCCAGACCCGAATCGGCCGCTCCGGAGGATATCAGCTCCCGAAGCATGGTCGCATTGCGCAGAATCCCCGATTCCTTCTCCTGACGTACCACGGAGACGAGTTCGCAATATCTCACGCCCCCGAAGCCGTCCATAAAACTCCGGCTCAGAGCAGGAGAGGCGTCCATACCTACGGGCGGCAGCTGTGCGGAATCCCCCATCATAATCAGCCGGCATCCGACTCCGGAGCGCACGAACTCCACAAGGTCCTCCAGCAGATTGCCCGTGCCGAACAATGCCCCCTGCTGCCCCTGAGACATGTCCAAGCCTATGAGGGACACCTCATCCACCACAAAAAGCGTATTCTTGCTCTTGTTGGGTGCCAGCGAAAACCTGCCATACCCGTCATCCCCTACAGATTTCTGCCGGTAAATATGCTTGTGTATGGTGTATGCCGGCCTTTTGGAAATACCGGAAAGCACTTTCGCCGCCCGTCCCGTAGGAGCCAGAAGCACCGACGGCGTCCCGAAATCACGCAAGGCAGCAATCACCGCCCCCATGGCGCTCGTCTTACCGGTACCCGCATATCCGTTGACCACCAGAATGTCCGCATCATCACAGGTGACAAACTCAGCCACCTCCCTGAAAAGCCGGTCCTGACATTCAGTCGGCCAGAAAGAGAACTTCTTGAGAAAACGTTCGTAAAGAAACTCGCTGCGACCCGTCATTTCCTGTTTCTCCCCATCATCATACCGATTACAGCAAGCACCGGATATATTTCTATTCGTCCAAGGAACATATCCATGGAGAATATCACCTTGGCCGCTATCGTCATGTGATTGAAAGACCCCATGGTACCCATAGCGCCGGTGGCAGGTCCCACATTGCCAAGAGTCATCACCGTACCGGCCACGGAGTTCTCCACGTCAATTCCGGCGCATATTGTCAAAAAGACGGACACTACAATGACAAGGGCATAAAGAGCCGCATACAGAAGATGCGGAGACACATCTTCATCCTTTAGTATGTGCTTTCCCAGACGTACTTCATTTACCGAATACGGATGCAGGATATTGTTGACATAGCGTCCTATGGACTTGAACAGAATCAGGAGTCTGTCCACCTTGAGACCGGAAGCAGTGGAGCCGGAACATCCGCAGACTATTCCCACCATCACCAGCATCATGGACATCCACACAGGCCAGCAGGCATTGTCAACAATGGCGAATCCGGTAGTGGACGATATGGCCAGCGTACTGAACGTTCCCTTCCACAGAGCCTCACCCCAGGCGGAACAGTCGCCATGCGCCCGAAGACCGACGGCAAGAACCAACGACACCACCAATATCGATATCGTATAGAACTTGAACACCGGATTCTTCATAGGTCGGAAAGAACGGGTCACTACCGTCATGTACAGAACTCCGAAATGAAGGGACGCCAAATACATGAATATCATCGTAATGCCTTCTATCCACCTCGAGTCGAAAGCCGCGATGGAAGCGGTCCTTGTGCTGAACCCTCCGGTGGAAACCACGCTCATGGCATGGCACACTGCATCAAAAAGGCTCATTCCGGCAAGCATATACGCAAGGAATGCCGCTACCGCTATCGCAATGTACACATAGGCGAAAATATACACGACCTTATTGGTCCTCGAAGAATATCCGCTCCTACTCAGAGAGGTCAGTTCCATATTGGTAAGACGCATCCTCATAGGACTGGACTCGGGGATTATCAGAAGAAGGAACACCACAACTCCCAAACCGCCGATAAAATGCGTGGACGAACGCCAGAAAAGAAGACTCTTCGGAAGAGCTTCTACATTGTCCAAAATGGTGGACCCGCAGGTAGTGAATCCGCTCACAGACTCAAACCATGCGTTCACAAGCGAGAACGGTCCTCCCCACAGAGCATACGGAAGCATTCCGAAAATGAAAGACATCAGCCAGGACAGCGTAATTATGACATAGCCCTCCTTCAGGCTTATCGCTTCCGATTTACGGACAAATATGAACGGGAACACTCCCACTATAAATGTAATCGTAAAGGAAATGGCGAGTGCGGCAAGCGCAGAATCATTCCCTTCGGAGATAGACACTATCACCGACAAAAACATGAAAAGTGCGCTCACCAGAAGCGCATAACCTATGTTCCTGCTGATTACTTTCCAGTTCATTTCCTGATTTCCCTGATTCTCCTGCGCAACTGCTGGTTCTCTCCCGCCAGCTCGGATATCCCTTCATTAAGCTCGACAAGCTGATCGTCCCCCTCGAAGCGGACAGTATATTTCTTGTCGTTCGACCGGTACGCGTTCAGTCCGTCAAGCATGCGATAGAGCGGATTCACATAGAATGCAAGGACAAAGAACAGAAGCATCAGCACAAGCAGAAGCCCCACTCCCACAGCCACAATTCCAGGGATGATACTCCTGTAGAAACCTCTCTCGAAAGTCGCCGAGTTCTTCTCCAGGTCCTTGTAAATGCCGTCCGTAAGCTTGTCTATATCACTTGTAAGCCGGTTGAACCGTGGCTGCAGCCGGTTGAAATACCAGTCTCTTGTATCTAAAAACGAAGACACCTCCACATGCTCAAGCTCTCTGGATGTCAACATGAACGCGGCATACGAATACATCACCGAGTCGGCCATAGGATAAATCTTGTTGGTGGACGGGCTCATCCTGAGAGAATCGCAGTGCGAAGTGAAGTAATCTTCATCGAAATCCGGCAGCTCATCCGCCCCCTCTTCACCTATGGACTCCAATATCTGGAGGTTATACATATTGGTCATATCAGAAAGCCGGTTGGCCACATTGATACTGCTTATATCATCGGCTATAAGCTCCGACACATAGTTGCTCATGCTCCGGTACTCGAGTACGGAGATGGTTGACGACACCAGAAGAATTGCAGCTATCGACAGAAGACTCAAAATCAACTTGGATTTTATGGATAATTTTATGGTTTTGAGCCTCTTTACTAACTTTCCGAGAAACATTACTTAAATTCTTTCTTAAATAATTCGCAAATATATAAAATATTTTATATTTTTGTAGCATATTAATTCCTTGTATATGACACAATCATTCCTTAGTGATACCACAAGTAAGAATGCCAGCATCAAAAGAGAGATTCTCAGGCTCTGTATTATCCACAACAATTACAGCATCGCTGATTTCAGCAAGGACCTCGGCATAAGCATACCTACGACCACTAAACTCATCGGAGAACTCATAGATGACAATTACCTTCAGGACGAAGGCAAAATCGGCACTTCGGGCGGAAGACGGCCGAGCGTTTACGGCCTCAACCCGAATGCGGGCTATTTCGTAGGCGTGGACATCGCACGCCATCACTTCCATATAGCCATAAGCGACTTCAAGGGCGAGCTTATCAATTTCATTCAGGACATCGAGTTTGTGTTGGAGGCAAGTGAGCTGTCATTCAGAACCATCTGCCGTATGGTCAAGGATGAGGTATCCAAGTGCGGAGTGCCATGGGACAAAGTACTTGGAATAGGAGTAAGCCTTTCTGGAAGAGTAAATCCGGAGAAAGGCTACAGTCTGACTTATTTCGTGAGTGACGATATCCCTCTCAAGAGTATTTTCCAGAAAGAATTCAATGTCCCGGTAACCATAGAAAACGACTCCAGGGCAATGACATACGGAGAGTATATGACCCTTGGCAAAAAGGCTGACAAGAACATGATTTTCATCAACATCAGCTGGGGTCTCGGAATGGGCATCATCACCGATGGAAAATTATATTACGGCAAGTCCGGATACTCCGGAGAGCTCGGACACTTCCCTGCCCTCAACAACGACATCATCTGCCGTTGCGGAAAGGTGGGCTGCCTGGAGACGGGAGCATCAGGTTCCGCTCTTCATCGGATGGTGATAGAGAACCTTAAAAGCGGACATTCGTCATCACTTCTGAGCACATACGAGAAAAAGGGAGACATCGAGCTCGACGAGATTCTCAAAGCCGTAGAAGAAGGCGACGTGCTGGCCATCGAATGCATAGGAAAAGTGGGAGACACCCTCGGTCGCGGTATCTCGGGCGTACTCAACATCTTCAACCCTGGACTTGTGGTCATAGGCGGACGCCTCATCGTCGGCAAAGACTATCTGCTCCTGCCTATCAAGACCGCAGTCAACAGACTGTCACTGTCCAAAGTATCTTCCGACACGTCCATAGTGCTGTCCACGCTTGACCGCAAGGCGGCATCTGTAGGAGACTGTCTTCTCTCAAGAGATAAAGTTCTCGGTCTGCTGTAGCCCATGCCCTCATTTCTTCAGATAGAGAACATATCCAAGTCTTACGGTCCGAAGATTCTCTTCGAACATATAAGATTCAATGTAAATGAGGGAGACAAAATCGCTCTCATAGCGCCCAATGGTACCGGCAAGACCTCCCTTCTGCGCATTCTGGCCGGAAAGGACAAATCCGACTCCGGCGGAAAGATTCTGTTCCTGAAGGACATACGGATAGCCTTTCTGGAGCAGGAATATGACTGCGACCCCCAGAACGGAATCCTGGACCAGATACTCCTGCACTGTCAGGATTTTCTGTCACACTGTGACGACGAACACAAAGCGGAATTTGTGCAGAAAGTCAAGGAATTCCTCGGAAATTTCGGGCTCCACGACACGAACCGCAAAATGGGAGAGCTCTCCGGAGGAGAAGTCAAAAGAGTGGCGCTCAGCGAAATGCTTGCATCGCAAGCCGACTTCCTCATAATGGATGAGCCCACCAACCACCTCGATATAGAAGCCATCGAGTATCTCGAATCCTATCTCAAGCGCAGCCGGTGCACTCTGCTGATGGTCACGCACGACAGGTATTTTCTGGACAGGGTATGCAATATCGTGATGGAACTCGACCATGGTGCCGTATATTCCTACAAGGGAGACTACCAGAACTATCTGGAGAAGCGGGAAGAAAGAATCAGCAGCTACAACGCCCAGACAGACAAGGTACGCAACATCCTAAGACGCGAGCTGGAATGGATCCATGCCACCCCATGCGCACGCAGCGGCAAGGCGAAATACCGCATCAATGCGTTTCATGAGCTTTCAGAAAGAGCCTCACAGGCCTACTCCACCAAGCAGATTTCCCTCGACGGCGTGGGAGAGGCGTCAAGACTCGGCTCCAAGATCATCAACTGCAAGAACGTAAATTATTTCTGGGAGGGAGGTTGTCTTCTGAAGGATTTCAGCTACAACTTCCAGCGCTACGACAAGGTGGGTATCGTCGGACGCAACGGTGTGGGCAAGTCCACTTTTCTGGACCTTCTCACAGGTGCCATCCAGCCTTCTTCCGGAGTCATCGACAGAGGAGAATCCCTTGTGATAGGATATTACCGTCAGGAAGGAATGGACTTCTCAGGAGACGACACCGTACTTGACATCGTCGGAGACACCAGGCTGCTCGGAAGATTTCTTTTCCCGCACGACATGCTCAACACCAAGGTGTCCAGACTCTCAGGAGGAGAGAAAAGAAGACTCTATCTTCTCACCATCCTGATGAAGAACCCCAATCTCCTCATCCTGGACGAGCCTACCAACGACCTTGATATCGTAACCCTCAACATTCTCGAGGAATACCTCAAAGAATACGGAGGCTCGCTGATAATCGTCAGCCACGACCGCCATTTTCTGGACAGGGTCGTGGAGCACCTTCTGGTATTCTGCGGAGACGGTATCGTAAAGGACTTCATCGGCACATTCAGCGAATACCGCGCTTATGTGCGGGATTATGAAGCATCCAAAAAGAAGGAGCCCTCCGAGCCAAAGCCGGCGGAGCCCGCCAAAGCGGAAAAAGCTCCGGACAACAAACCACGCAAACTCAGCTTCAAGGAGAAGCGCGAACTCGAATTGATAGAATCCCGGCTTCCGGAACTGGAAGAACTCAAAAAGACAATAGAAACTGACATGAACAGCGGCACTCTCGCATACGACAAGCTAAACGAGAAGGCCGAAGAGTTCAAGCGCATAAGTAGTGAAATAGACGAGCTGGAGACCCGCTGGCTGGAGCTCCAGAACCAATAAAGACTTATAGACAAATGAGAAAGACACGTTACATTAGGCTCGCTATGATTCTTGCCGTCCTCTGTACGGTAGCTTCCTGCGGGCGCAAATCCCATGAAAGAGAAGCGGAGTCGGCACCGGAGCAGATGCCTGAGATAGGATTCCACTACAACCATTACACGGTGGACAGCACCCGTCTCAAAAGCGGAGAGACATTCTCCACACTGATGTCAAGACTGGGACTCGGGAACCAGGACTCGTACAGGCTCACCACCATGTGCGACACCCTTATCGACCTTCGCAAACTCAAGGCAGGCAATCCGGTTCGCGCATACTACGACACCACCGGCGGCACACAGACCCTCAGGTACGTAGTGTACGAGCAGGACAAGGTCCGCTCTACGGTATTCCAGTGTCTTGACTCACTCGCAGTGTGGAACTACAACAAGCCTGTCGAAAGACAGAGACGCTTCGCGGACGTGACCATACGCACATCCCTGTGGAACGATATGCTCTCGGCGGGAGCCACACCGAACCTCATAATGAGACTCTCCGACATCTATCAGTGGAGCATCAACTTCTTCACTCTTCGGCAGGGAGACCGCTTCCGAATAATCTACAACCAAAGCGTCTGTGAGGGAGAAGTGGTAGCCATCGACACGGTTCATTTCAGCCTGTTCAACGGGAAAGACGGAAAAGAGGTGGCAGCAGTGCTCTTCGACACCGGAACCGGCGGAAGCAACACATACTGGGACAAGGGCGGAGTCAGCCTGAAGCGAATGTTCCTTAAGGCTCCTCTGAAATACAATCGTATAAGCAGCAGATTCTCATACAGACGCAAACACCCTGTCACAGGAAAGGTCAAAGCCCACACCGCCGTGGATTACGCCGCACCTACCGGCACCGAAGTACAGGCCATCGGAGACGGCACTGTAACCAAGTGCGGATGGGATGCCACAGGAGGAGGCAACCGCATCAGAATCAAGCACATGCAGGGATACGAGAGTTCCTATATGCACCTCTCGAAATTTGCCAAGGGCATCAAAGTCGGCACACGCGTATCTCAGGGACAGGTCATCGGGTATGTCGGAGCCACCGGCACAGCCACCGGACCGCATCTTGATTTCAGAATCTGGGA
>OQVP01001036.1_pt1 | contig 10197 bp, 6 predicted proteins | sample 1691541 | NCBI WGS metagenome assembly OQVP01 (sample SAMN03418258, study PRJEB22391) | human gut metagenome | biome: human-gut; feature: organic feature; material: feces | host: Homo sapiens | place: Tanzania | collected 2013-01 | reverse complement strand
GGTTATGGTTAATCGCATAGAACAAAATCACTGCAAGGAAAATAAGGCTTATCGTATAAAAGATATTATCCAATGCATAATCGCTTAATCTTCCGGTAAAAACCATAAAGAAGCCGGCAAGTAAAAATAACGCAGCAAGCGGATTGGCAGTGAACCGGAATGCACGTTCCACAGTAATAAGCGAATCCTTTTTGTGATCCTTATAAATCCTGCGGATGACAGCTAAGAATAACAGAGCAGCAAGAACGATTCCTCCTGCAAATGCCAGTGTACGCTTATAGCCAATGGGGACGCTGTAATGGTACTCTGCTGCCAGTCCGGCTCCATAGATCTGTTCTCCATCATAATAAAGAATTCCGGCACCCGGCATCGTATCCGGTGTGATAAATTCATAGGCAAGGGTAACATCTGCTGCCGGAACATCCTGAATCTCTGTCTTAAGATCCATTCCATCCGGTCTTGTTCCCTGCACATTCAGGAAATAGGTTTTCCCTTCCTCCATAATCAAATCCATGGGGACATCCACATAGGAAGCGGCAGCTTCCTTAGAAACAATGACCTGTTCCTTCGCCGCCACCTGTTGCTTTTCATTCAGAATTGTCACATAAAAGCAGCCATCTGACTCCACACTTGTCGGATAAAGGCGCAAAGAAGCAAGGTGATCTCCCTGGGATAAAAAGGTCTGCATCACCGAATGCTCTTCATTCACTGCTTCTGTACAGGTTCCGGTTGCCGGAGTAACCGAAAGTGTCATATCCTTCTTCCACAGGCGCAGTGGCCAGAGTGTCGAAAGAACGATCACTGCCGCAAGCAGGATGATAAATTGTATCGCTGTACTTTTATAAATAACCTTTTTCATACTTCTTCCTTAATTATAGAGGCAGATAAAACAGCCCGCATTTCATCGTTGACTATTAAGTATAACATAGATTCGTACTGCAAGCAACGGCACCAGTACCCACCAGAACACCACATAACGTACCAGATAGGTCGGTCCCAGCAAAAATGTCAGGAAAACCAATATTGGAAGCAGAAATGGCAGAACCACTTCCGGGTATCTTCCCTGCTTCTTCTGATCCAGCAGGAATCCCAGTCCAAACATCATACACCAGAACAGAAAGCCCGGTGAAAACAGCATGGAAACAAACGGAACCTTCTGTTGGAATACCGTAAGGGACATCCTCCTATAAAGCTCGTCAAGTGCCGGCAGAAAGCTTGTTCTGGCTCCCGGCTCTTCCACCTCATAACCAAAATAAGAGCTGTCCTCATACGTATAAGTAAACACCGTGTTTCCACGATATACGTCAATCACCGTATCCGGATACCAGAATCCATACGAGGTCATCAGCCATGCATTCACATAAGAAAACGGATGATGAATCAGTATCCTGCCCCACAGCTTCCAAAAATCTCCGGAATTTTCTTCATAGGCTGCATTGGAAAAGGAGATTTTCACCCCGTCGGATACCTTCGGTGTATACCGCTGCAGGGCATCCTCCGGCAGATACCGGAACAGTACTTCCCGTTCCTCTTCTGTAAAGGCATCCGGCTCATACGCATAGGTCCGTGCAAGCTGCATAATGGGAACCGTCAGCATTTCCTGATGCTCTCCTCCACTTGCCTTTGTTGCAAAAGCAAGTCCCTTATTTAAAATCAGATACAGACAGATCAGCAATACTCCATAAACCAGAAGCCTGCCGGATCGTCTTCCTGCCTGTGCACGGTCATTGCCGGAGAACGCTTTCTTTTTAACAAAAACAGCCAGAAACGGAAGGAATACCAGAAATGCGTAGCAGCCGTTATGGCGAAACAGCATCATCAGTATGGCAGATACCGCAAACAGAAGCATTTTTTTCCTGTCTGCCCAAAAGGCTTCCACATCCTCACACAGATCCAGCAAAAGCAGTACCTGTATCAGCAGCATCCCCATGAACAGACCGTCCTTTGCCGAGCACAGGCTGAACATGACAAGCGGCGGACAGATGCCAAGATAAAGGGTAAGGATCCACTGCCCCCGTTTCCGGAGTCCATGTTCCCCGAGCTTCCAGATAAAATACCCGAAAATCAGTGACAAAGCTGCCATCTGGAACAGGGTATAGGCCGCAATTCCCAGATTGACGGAGCCTGTCAGTTTATACACAAGCTGGACAATTCCTCCCAGCATCAGCACATGAAACAGAGGGTGATGTGTGGTAAAGCTCCTCGTTACCACTTCCAGATATTCCTCCTGCGCATCATAAACAAAAAATCCGGGATAAACTGCCAGAAATACCACGAAATAAAGAAGAAAGATCACCCCACCGGTCCGCAGCAGAAAAGAGCTCCCTCCTTCCGTCCTGCCTGTCTGTGTCTCCGAAATTCCACGAGTCTCCCGGGAGGCTTTTAAATGCGGCATATCTATCTGTGCCTGCAGCCTCTGTGCCATTGCACTCCAGAGTCCGCTTACCATCAGGGTCATCACTACCGCAAAAGCAAGAATGGAAAGCCACATCCATGGATTCATGAAAGGAACACTGCCCTTCTGATCGAGCTGTGCGCCAAATACCATGCAAATGGAAAAAAGAAACCCGAACAGCACGGAAATAACGGTCGGCTTCCCGGGAAGAAGCTTTCGGATCACCATAAACACAAGCAGTGCAACCAGCACCGGTAAAATGCTGTTGCTGAAGTCCAGATAATTTTCCATTGGAAAGATCCATGTTCCCATTACGATTCTCCTGCCTGAATTTCCTCAGTATTTTCTGACCGGATTTTCTCCGTGTTTCGTATCCTGCCCCCGTCCTTCCCGGCGGGTTCCTCCCTGAATGTCGTCTGCCGGATCACATACTGGGGAGAATTATTCATTGCAACATACATTCTCCCGATATATTCTCCCACAAGTCCCAGCATCAGCATGAGCATTCCTCCCATAAAAACCAGTACAGACATCAGTGCGCTGAAGCCGGTAACCAGTCCGGGCGGATTAAAGAAAATTTTTTTAATTATTGTATATATTCCATACAGGAAGCCAATCACCGCACAAACGGATCCTGCTGCTGTTGCAATCCGCAACGGCTTCACACTGAATGCCGTAAAACCGTTAAACCAGAGATTCAAAAGCTTTCCCAGTGTATACCCGGAAACTCCTGCTTCCCGGTCACGGTGATTTACATCCACATTCGTAATATTCTTCGTGGTACGGAGCACAAGACCGATCACATACGGAAACGCATAGGTATAACGGCTCATTTCATCTACCACAAAGCGTCTGGCCGCAAAATAACTGGATACATAGAGTTCCTTCGGCTTTCCGAGCATCACTCTCGTCATCAGCTCATTCACATGGCTTCCCCAGTTGCGGAAGCCGGAATGATGCTTATGTGCATATCTGGCATACACCACATCGGACCCCTGTTCAATCCCCTCAAGCAGCTTTCCCACTTCGTTCGCCGGTGTCTGTCCATCATCATCCAGACACACTACAATGTCTCCTGTCACATAATGGAAGCCCGCCATCAGCGCACTGTGCTGTCCGAAATTCTTTGCAAGATTGATCCCCTTACGCTGTGCCTCCGGATGGTTTCCGGATGCTGCACACAGCTTTTCAATTGCTGCAAAGGTGTCATCCGGCGAACAGTCATTTACCATAATAATCTCATAACAATAATCCTTCATGGAGGACATTGTATCATCAATTTCTTTTACCACATGCGGCAGTGTCTGTGCCGAACGATAACAGGGAATTACAAAACTGACCTTCTTCATTTCTATTGTCTCCGGTTCTCTCTTTATTGATTTATGACAGCAATCTGCTGCCATGACGTTCATAAGCTGTAATGATTTGTAACTATTCAGAGCCATGCAAATTTAAATAATGTACGTCGAATGCTTGCATTCGTAAGGACATTTTTAAATTTATATGGCGAAGTAACTACATGAGCAAAGGGAACTGCGCAGCAGTGAGCTTGCGAATGGAGTTCTGAATAGTTACAATGATTTCATCATTTACGTAGTGGAATCATCATCACATATACATGCCATCAGAATGACATCACAAAACCTTCCGTTTAGAAAGACATCATCCTTTAAATAAGCTTCCTGCCGGAAGCCTGCCTTTTCATAGCTTTTCTGTGCCTGTGTATTTTCAGCCAGCACACGGAGCATCACCTTGTGCAGGTGCAGAGTTTCAAACGCATATTGCAGCATAAGCTGTGCTGCCTCCGTGCCATAGCCCTTCGAAAGAGCTTCTTCTTCTCCAATGAAAATCCCGTATTCTGCCTTATGGTGTGTCTCATCGATATCACGCAGATAAACACTTCCAACCGCATTTTGAAATATTTTCGATCCGGTATCCGCTTCGTAGGGGCAGATCATAAACTGCACGACCTTCCCGGTCTTTACCATCGTTTCAATCCAATGATGATGGGTTTCTGCCGTAAAAGGCTTCTGATAGATAAAGTTTTTCCTCACGAAACCGGTATTACGCCACCGGATAATATCTGCTGTATCCCTTTCCTCCATTGGCCGGAGTGCAATCCGTTCTCCATAAATCACCATTGTCTGCTTCTTCCCTTTCCTGCTTCTGCCTGCATCTGTTCCCAGGCAATTGAAGCTCTATACGCTTACACCGGATCCTGTCACAGATTGGCAGGTTCAATCTGATAAATTTCAAAAACATTGTCTATCGTTTCAACCAATGTGACCTTTATGTTCTCACCATGGCTTTCATAATAATTGGAAAGCCAGTGCATGTCCTCTGCCTTTTTCCTTACGAAATAGACATTCTCCATGGAAAGCAGCCCCTCTTCCATGGTATTGATCTGATAAGCCTTGAGTTTTTTACGGTAAAGCGGACTCTTGCTCGCCCAGCCACCCATAATATCATAATTGTGAATGCCGTTATCCACATTGACAAACATCTTTTCCGAATAGCTCACGGAGGAATATACGTCCATAAAATAAAAGTTCTCCGGATGGTGTGCAAAGTACTCATAGACCTGTAAATAAGGTGCATTCTGCTGTTCACGGTACTTCTGATCCCGTGCCACCTCCCCGATCTTTCCGGGCAGAAGCAGCACAGAAAACAGGCCGAAACAGATAAGCATCGTCATCCGTACCAGCTGTGTTCTGCCGTGTCCATGCTTTTGCATGATAAGGACAAACAGAATCCCTGCAAGAACTGCAAACTCCATGAAATACAGGGAGTGGGTAATCCTGTCCGGGAAACGTTCCCCCATCAGAATATACATCCAAAGTACGCTCCTGACGGCAAAAAGAAAACAAAGCTTCCAGAGAATGGAAAGTCCGGTCACCATGCGGTGCTTCCAGATTCCGTAATGCCGCTTATCCTCTGTGTTCCAGCCCTGACACAGCGCCAGTAAAAATACCGTAATATACAGAAGTATCGTCATATAATTCCAGGGATAATCACTCCCTGCTGAAATCGGTCCTCCAAGGAAACGATATACGTACAGCTTAAAATATTTCTGAAGCTTGGGAACAAAGGGCTGCGCCTCCTGATTCAGCCCTCCGGCATAATCCGCAATCTGCCCCATGATGGTTTCATTGATTTCTTCATCAATTCCAAAATTATAATTATCAAACAGAATCTGTTCACTTTCGCTGATTCCGATACTGTCATAAAATTCTTTGTTTGCCTGATAAGAAGGTATCTGCTGAAAATCATAGAGCTCCGTACGGTTGTCAAACAGTGTGGTAAAGCATCTCCACTCTTTACTTCCATAAGCAATCCTGTGTGTGGCCTCTCCAATCAGGAGACTTAACAGAATCAGTCCGATTACTCCAAGATATTTTATAAAATTCTCTTTCGTGAACGCCTTTTCTTCAAAGCTCCACTTTACAACTCCTGCTACGCAGATCATCGGAAGTACTAACAGAAGCATTTCCGACCGGATCAGATACGCCAGAAATACGAGCAGAATAGCCGGGATATTGCTTCGGATAAATTTAACCGGTTCCTTCTGTGGCTTCGAGGTCAGAAACCAGAATGCTGCAGCGGCAGCCAGCATGGTACAGGTAACCGTATACTGTACTGCCACGAGATGCTCCATCATCAGGGCAAAAAACAGCAGTGTTTCTACAAGTCCTACCGTAAGCTTGGCCTTCCGGCTTTTACATATCGTAAAGCTCCGGTTCAGAAGCAGAAGCAGTGCCCCGAACTGACAGGCGCACAGGAAAATGCCATACCACGGAGCAATTCTTACGATACGGTAAAGCAGACTGATTGCTGCGCTTATAAGCCACAGCATCTGAATATTGTGCCCTTCCGGCACCCCGGTATAATTTCCGCTTAATATTTCCTTCATGAGGACATCATCGTTTAAATCATAATAATAATCAAAGCGGCAGGCCAGTGCGATCATCGGGATCAGCAGAAGCACAACGGAAATTATGAAATTCTGTCTCTTCGAATCAACGTCCTTAAGCTTCATAGAATTCCTTTACTTTAGAAATAATGTAATCTGTCTGTTCTTCGGTCAGCCGGTAAAACATCGGCAGTCTCACCAGACGTTCGCTTTCCCCGGTCGTATAACGGTCTTCCCCATGGAAGCGGCCAAATTTCAGTCCGGCAGGAGCCGAATGAAGCGGCACATAATGAAATACACAAAGAATCTCATTTTCCTTCATAAAGGAAATAAACCTCGTACGTTCCTCAAGATCCTTACATTTGATATAAAACATATGACCGTTATGCTTACAGTCCTTAGGAACTACCGGCAGGGTAAGCTTCCCGGCTTCCTGTAATGGCAACAATGCATCGTAATACTGCTGCCATCTGGAAAGACGCACCTCGTTAATCTGATCTGCGATCTCCAGCTGTGCATAAAGATATGCCGCATTAATTTCACTTGGAAGATAAGAGGAGCCATAATTTCTCCAGCAGTACTTATCTACCTGTCCGCGGAAATATTTGCTCCGGTCCGTTCCCTTTTCACGGAGGATCTCGGCTTCTTCCACATAATGCTCATCACGGATGAGTAATGCGCCGCCCTCACCCATGCTGTAATTCTTCGTCTCATGGAAGCTGAAGCAGCCAAAATCACCAATCGTTCCAAGTGCCTTTCCCTTGTAGCTTGCCATGACACCCTGTGCAGCATCCTCTACCACCAGAAGCTGATGACGCTTTGCAATGTCAAGAATGGTATCCATTTCACAGGAAACACCTGCATAATGTACCACGGCAATGGCTTTCGTCTTCTCGGTGATGGCATCCTCAATCAGGGTTTCATCAATATTCATGGTGTCCGGACGGATGTCTACGAACACAATCCTGGCGCCGCGCAGTACAAAGGCATCTGCGGTCGATACAAACGTATAGGAGGGCATAATCACCTCATCACCTTCCTTAATATCACAAAGAAGGGCTGCCATTTCCAGTGCATGGGTACAGGATGTTGTCAGAAGGCACTTGCCCGTTCCGGTTCGTTCCTCAATCCACCTGCTGCATTTCTTCGTGAAATCACCATCCCCACAGATATGCATGCTTTCTACAGCCTGCTTCATATAATCCATTTCCTTCCCTGTGTAAGGTGGTACATTAAATTTGATCATTTCTCTCTCCTCCTGCAAATCGGCATTCTTTCTAATGGTAACTATTCAGAACCCCATTCGTAAAACCGCTGTTTCACAGCGTAGTTTACCTCATGTGGTTACTTCGCCATATAAAATCTGTCAAATGTGCTCTGGAATGCAAGCATTCCGATCATATTTATCAGACTTTGCATGGCTCTGAATAGTTACACAAACACTGCATATTTCTCATTTTCAAAAGCCTTCCGGTATCCGTTCTCTGTCATAAAATCCAGAACAGCCTTAAGCTTCTGCTCCCAGACAGAGCCATCTCCCGTCATTCCGTTCTCCTGCAAATCAAGCACCTGCGCCATGATTTCCTCTGAAAAGATAACAAGCGGACGATTCTCTTCCGTCATCGTTTGATTTAAAGTATTGAGATCCTCTGCCAGCCGTTCATAGCTGTTCGTATCAAGATCTGCCCATGATGTATAAACAGCCGGCGCCTTGTGAAGATAATAGGACAGCCCCGGAATATTTCCATACAGAATCACCTTTTTGTTCCGGTATTCCGTATTATTTTCCAACATAAAGGTATTTAGCTCTTCGAGTGTTCCGGCATTTCCGGCATTGGTTTTCATTCCACGCAGAATCCGGCTGCCTTCTACTGTCGTATCCCTTTTATGTCCATCCTCCCCATCGAGAAAAACATAATTGCAGCCAATTCCGACTGCCTGAATCAGGAACGCAACGACCATAGCCATAGTCATCGCTTTTACGGAAAAGAGCGGAACCTTCCCGGTTACATCCAGATACGGACGTCCCCACCTTGCGAAGCGGTATATGGTCCAGAACGTGATTGGTGCCACAAAAAACAGGTTGTTCAAAGCCGGCCACACATAATTGTTGCTGCCAAGCGGGGTGATCAGAATCACGATAAGGCTCATCGCCGCAATCAGCTTCCATTCGCAGTCCTGCATTCTGCTAAACAGCATCCACACACAGATTCCCAGCGACAGAATCAGGAAAACCACGCCCCACTGGAGAGCGGCTTCCTTCTGATAATATTTAAAGTTAAACATGCCCCATCTGCCAAGCACGATAAACAAAAACACAATACAGATACAATATACCACTTTGCGAAGCAGTGGAAAACGTTCCTTCTGTATCGCGAAAAAAGGAATTCCCGGCAGAATACACAACACCATATAAGCCATCCATCCTGCTCCGTGCAGATAGGCATCTGTAATCATCCCAAGCATTTCTCCAAAGGTATAATCGGATGCAGAGCCTGCCATACCGAAGACTCCTTCGATCATTGTTCCAAGGATTCCTGTTCCATAAAGAAGCATCATTCCGGCAAGCACTGCCACAAAGCCTGCTGCATAACCAGCTATGCACAGTCCTGTTTCCTTCGCAATTTCTGCTAACGGTTTCTTCTTCAAATATCCATAATACCACAAAGTAAGGATCAATAACACTTCCAATCCGTTATTGGGGAAGCGTACAAGGGTATTAAGCCCCAGAACCACTCCGGCCGCCACAAGGCACCCCGGATATTTCCGCACCAGTCCGCGGAACAGCAGAATCACTGCGGTAAGCAATAGCGCATAGGTCATATAATTATATAAAATCACGGATGGACACCAACACATTCCAATTGCGGAAAGCTCCGCGAGAAAGGCAATGACCGCCGGCATTTTCGTCCGGAAAAAGCGGTATCCAAGCAGGGCCATGGCACTGATCAGCAGGGAGGAATATGCCTTCATGCCAAGCATGGTTCCTCCGAACGGAAGCTTCGTAAAGAAAAATCCCAGGACATTGGACAAAAACGTCAGAAGTGTCCACAATACCGTATTTTCCCCAAAGAACGCATAATTTCCAAGACTGTATGCCGTATCCGTCAGGTCAATTCCCTGATTTACCTTAAGCAGGGGATACAGTATAAGGATTACCGGAAACAGAATTTTCTCTGCAAAATGATATAGAGGTTTTAATCGTTCCGCATATTCGTTCATTTGTTTCCTCCTCTGCTTTCCTTGTCATCCGGATTTTTCAGCCATCTCCCCAGGGCAGTCTTATCGAATCCGCTTCCAATCAGATGAAACACCCTATCTCTTATAAGGTCTGCCAGCAGGCCCACAATACATACCACCAGCAGGCAGAAAATCCATTCTGTCAAAAAAGGAAGCACACCGGTATTTCCGTCAGGATTCACAAGTGCTTTCAGCCACCCATACCAGCTGCCGCGGATATCGATATGTTCATGTAATAAATAAATGCCAAAGCATAAGCCGCCAAGCCGTCGGAGCAGATCTGCTGCTTTTCCCTCCCGGATCTGCAAGGAACGGAACAGGTAAAACAGCCCGATGGCTGCCGTAAGTACCGTGATCGTATTATAGTGATACGGCACGGAGAAATAGTATTCACAGGTATTCCGCAACGAGGGAAGAAAGCTTCCCAGGTCCTGCATCAGAAACTGGATTGCCATTCCGGCTGCAGCGCTCAGCAAAAACAGAACTGCCGCATTTCCCCTGCCTGCTTTAAACCGGTGAAAAATTCCGTTTTCATCATACTTTCCTGCATAGGCGGCAAGGAGATAAACGAAAACAAACCAGGTCAGGTCATAGCCATACCGGTCTGTCGCAAAAGCTACTGGTACAATACTCTTGATTCCGCTTAAAAATA
>OQVP01001033.1_pt1 | contig 10210 bp, 4 predicted proteins | sample 1691541 | NCBI WGS metagenome assembly OQVP01 (sample SAMN03418258, study PRJEB22391) | human gut metagenome | biome: human-gut; feature: organic feature; material: feces | host: Homo sapiens | place: Tanzania | collected 2013-01 | reverse complement strand
GTCAAATGTTGCTCTTAACCGCAGAAAACTACGGAAGTTATTATTTACACATTACTATGAAACACACATTTTTTTCCTTCATCCTTTCCTTCTCCCTCAGTATGGGAGTTGAGGCACAGGAGATTATAAAGCCAGACTTGAAGTCGGCTACAAGTTTTGCAATCATAATCGACAAGGCTTCGTATGCGAAGACAAAGAGCGCAGTAGAGAATTACCGTCGAAGCATCGAGGACGATGGACTCGGCACATATATAGCTATCGATGACTGGGATAGTCCGGAAAAAATACGTCGCTTGCTCATGGAATGGCATGCCGACCGCCGACAACCGCTGGAAGGTGCTGTCTTCGTGGGCGATATTCCGATTCCGATGATACGCGACGCACAGTATCTCACATCTGCTTTCAAGATGAATCAGAAACGCCCTTGGCAGGCTTCCTCTGTGCCATCCGATCGTTATTATGATGATTTCTCGCTTCAATTCAGATTTATCAAGAGAGATGCAGACCGCAGCGACCTATTCTATTATTCCCTTTCACCAGAAAGCGCACACACCATTGCGCCAGACATATATACCGCGAGAATACGTCCTCCAAAGCGACAGGGGACCGACCGCTATCAGTTGCTTGCAGATTATCTGGAGAAAGTGGCGAAGATAAAGGCGGAAGAAGCGCATGGCAATTTGCTTGATAATCTTACAATGGCTCGTGGTCATGGCTACAACTCTGAGGATCCGAATGCCTGGGCTGGTGAGCAGTTGGCATTACGTGAGCAAATGCCTGAGTTGTTTCGCCCCGGAGCAACTGCCAAATTCATGTCGTTCGAGATGTATTATCCGGTTAGGAAACTCTATGTCAACGAGATATGTCGTGACAATCTCGATGTGATGCTCTTTCATCATCATGGAGCACCAGATACGCAGTATTTTAATGGTTATCCGGAATGCAGTGCCATTGATCCAAGCATAGCAAACGTCAAGCGTTTTTTACGCTCTAAAATAGGCAGATATGCTCATAAAGCCAATCGTGACAGCATCGTGGCAGTATATGCCCAGCGCTATGATGTGCCAGAGAAATGGTGTCGTGAAGCTTTCGATGCTGATTTACAGGTCAAGGATTCCATCTTCAATGCAGAGATGGACCTTCATTTGGAAGACCTGCTCCATATTCATCCAAATGCACGCTTCGTATGGTTTGATGCCTGCTATAATGGTTCTTTCCATGAAGAAGATTGTATAGCCGATGCCTATATATTTAATTCCGGTAAGACGGTTGCCACGATGGGCAACACAGTGAATAGTCTGCAGGACAAATGGCCTGACGAATTTGTAGGTTTGTTGTCAAGTGGGATGAGGCTGGGACAGTTTAATAGGCACACCGCTTACCTTGAGACGCACCTCATAGGTGATCCAACCTATCGTTTCAAATGCAACAGTGGAGTGGCTTTCGACATCAATGCAGCCCTGACATTACACGACAAGGACGTAAAGTTCTGGCTGAAACAGTTGAAGAATCCTATCGCTGACGTGCAGGCTATGGCCCTCCGTCAGCTATATTTGGCACGCTATTCCAAGGCGGCGGACGTGATGGAGAATGCTTATTTCACGTCAGACAACTTCGTGGTACGGCTCGAAGCTCTGAAGATGCTTGCGCTACATTATCCAGAAAGTAGCATAAGAGTGCTGAAAGCTGCACTCAATGACAATTACGAGCTCACGCGCCGTATCGCTATAAAGTATGTGGAGGGAAACGGAAGTCCAGAGCTTCTCCCTGCTTTGATAAGTGGTTACCTTACCCGTTGGAATGAAATCAGATATTCATTCAAGACTCTTGAGTCGCTTGTGGCATTCGACCCTGCTGCTGCAAAAGCAGAACTGCATCGCCAGACAGCCTCAATGTCTTACTACGATAATGCCTTTATACGAAAGATAGAGACAAAAATAGACTCATGGGAAAGAGACAATCAGGAGACAAAGCAGGCTATGCATGATCATAATCTGAAACAGGCAAAGCGCATTTCAGCTATCCTCAAGTTGCGCAATTATCCTGACGGCAGATTGGTGGATGATCTCTTGTCGCTTGTAAGTGATGATAAGGAGGATGTTGAGGTGCGCTGTAATGCCGCCAACGTATTGGGATGGTTTGAAGCATGGTATGCCAAAGCCAGTATTGTCAATAAGCTCCGCACATTGAAAGTAGATGAGCCTGCTTTGAAGGACGAGATATGCCGTGCTCTCTGCCGACTGACCAGATAGTAGAGTGGGAATATTATTACTCGTCGTTATTCGTTTCTTTTTTGCATGAAAAACTCTAATGACCGATTGGGGTTATATTATTAACTGAGTCCACTTAAAAAGTGGACTCAGTGAGCATTTTCTAAATCGGTGCGCCTGCGTGATTCTTCATTTGCTTACCCTCTTCTCCTAAATTCCGCCACAGTGATGGCGGTGGCGATTGCTACGTTGAGGCTCTCAGCAGTAGGTTTGTCGGCTGGGTAGGATGGGATGAGAAGCTTATGATTGACGAGAGGGCGGATGGCAGTGGAGATGCCGTTGCCTTCATTGCCCATGATGATGATACCGTTGGCTGTCAAAGATTTTGAGTAGATATTGTCTCCGTCGAGCAGGGTGCCATAGATAGGTGTAGAGGATGGAAGGGAGGAAAGGAACGGCATGAGGTCTGTGTAGATGACTTTCACTCTCGCTATGCTACCCATAGTGGCTTGCACCACCTTCGGAGCAAAGGCATCCGCTGTCTCGCGACTGCAGATGATAGTGGCTATGCCAAACCAGTCGGCTATGCGTATTATAGTGCCGAGGTTTCCTGGGTCCTGCACACCGTCGAGGACGAGACATAGATTGCTGGCAAACCATTCCGGAGCGGGTAATGAGTTAGACTGCGGAGTGCTGAAAATACCCATCACTTGCTGGGGATGCTGTAGAAAACTGGCTTTGCGCAACTCTTCTTCGCTGACAAGGATGTGCTCTGCATCATTAGAGTGGCTTTTTGGCATGGTGTCAAACCATTCCTCGGTGCCGATGAGGCACTGCGGATGGAAGCCCGCGAGGAGCAGCTCGCTGACTATCTTGGTGCCTTCTGCTACGAAGACGCCTTCTCTCTGCCTTGTTTTTTTTTGCTCAAGGCTATGTATGTATTTCAGTTTGTTCTTGCTTATCATAGTGCAAAGTTACGATTATTTTCCATATATATGGTGCTTTAGTGGTTGTTTTTTTTCAGTTGTCGTTTTTTTTTCATACCTTTGCAGATGGTTTGGATAATTCATAATTCATTATTTCATAATTCATAATTGCTTCTCTCACTTATGCCCAACCGCTTTGCATACATATATACTGCTTTGTTTGCCACTATCGTCGCTTTGACGCTGGCGGGATGCAATGGTACTAAGTATGTGGACGATGGCGACTATCTCCTCACGGGCACTGGTATCACTTGCGACAATCCTCATATCAATATCTCTTCGCTTGCGCCTTATATGCGTCAGCGCCCTAATTCGCGTTGGCTGTCTGTCATAAAGGCTCCGCTCGGTCTCTATTCTGCATCGGGAAGGGACACGACGAAATGGATAAACAGGACGCTGAGAAACTGGGGCGAGATGCCTGTGGTCTATGATAGCCTGCTCACAGCTGGTTCTGCTGAAGATATCACCGTGGCGATGCACAATAAGGGATTTCTCGATGCGGAGGTGAAGCCTGTGCTACAGACGAAGGGAAAGAGAGCGAGAGTGGATTACCACGTTTCTGCTCATGATCCGTACATCGTGAAGAGCGTGGACTATGACATCGAGGATGTAAGGATGGACAGCATCCTGCGTGCCAACGGACAATTGCTAAAGATTGGACCTGGCATGATGTTTTCGGTGAATGAACTGAATGACGAGAGAAGGAGAATAACTGACTTCCTGACGGACAACGGTTATTTCCAATTCAATAAGGAGTTTGTGCATTTTGATATTGACTCATCACGCGTGGACCATACCGTGGCTATGACGATGCACATCGGAAAATATCGTCGAAACAATTATCAGAAATTGTCTGACCATCCGCTCTATACTGTCAAGAGCGTGACCTTCGAAGGTAATGATGCTCCCGACTTCAAACTTAGACGTAAGGTGCTGGAGCAGAATTGTTTTATCACCGCTGGCAAACCGTATAGTGCTTCCGACCTTCAGAAGACCTACAACCGATTCTCGCGCTTGCATGCCATCAGATACACCAGTATCCACTATGATGAGAGTCAGGAGGCGAAGACGCTCGACTGCCACATACAGGTGTCGCCTCAGAAGACGCACTCGGTGCAGTTTCAGCCGGAAGGCACCAATACTGCAGGAGACTTTGGAGCTGCTGCTTCGCTGGTCTATCAGAACAGAAATCTCTTTCACGGCAGTGAACTGCTGAATATCTCTGCTCGTGGCGCTTTTGAGACCATCAGAGGTCTGGAGGGCTATCAGAGTCACAGTTATCAGGAGTATGGTTTGGAGACAAGTCTGAATTTCCCACGTTATCTCCTGCCGGGATTGTCAAAGTCATTCCATAGGAAGAGCAGTGCCACGAGTGAGCTGATGGTCAGTTACAACTGGCAGAATCGTCCTGAGTTTCATCGCAGAGTGTTCTCTGCGGCGTGGAGATATAAATGGAGCAATCCGCAGAGTCATTCGCAATATAAGGTCGATGTAATAGACGTCAACTTTATCTCTATGCCTTGGATTTCAGAGACTTTCAAGCGCGATTACCTCGACTCTGTGTCAAACCGTAACGCTATCCTCAGATACAACTATGAGAACCTGCTCATCATGAAGATTGGAGTGGGATATACCTGGAACCACCGAGGCAACATGCTGCGCCTCAATCTGGAGACTGCTGGCAATGTCCTCAGTGCTCTATCGCATTCATGTGGGTTTAAGAAAGATTCCGATGGACAGTATAAGGCTTTCGGAATAGCTTTCGCACAGTATGTAAAGGGCGATATAGACTTCTCAAAGTCGCTGCAGTTTGACGAACGTAACACGCTCGCCATGCACGCCCGCTTCGGACTTGCCTATCCTTATGGCAACTCCACCATCCTGCCTTTCGAGAAGAGATACTTTGCTGGCGGCAGTAACTCGGTCAGAGGATGGAGCGTTCGCGAACTGGGTCCGGGAAGCTACACTGGAAAGGATGGCAGAATAGATTTTATCAATCAGACTGGCGACATCAAGATAGACCTCAGCGTGGAGATGCGTTCCGCTCTCTTCTGGAAATTCCAGGGCGCTCTCTTCGTAGATGCCGGCAATATCTGGACTATACGCAACTATAAAGACCAGCCCGGGGGACAGTTTAAGCCTGCTACCTTCTGGCAGCAGATGGCTGTGGCTTACGGACTGGGCATAAGACTGAATTTCGATTATTTCCTGATACGCCTTGATATGGGTATGAAAGCTATCAACCCAGTATATAATTCAGGGCGAGAACATTATCCTATTATCCATCCGAACTTCTCACGCGATCATGCTTTCCATTTCGCTGTGGGACTGCCTTTCTGATGGAAGGAATGGCCTTTCTCTTATTTCCCCCAGGGGGAAGATAGGTTTTATGTATTGACAACTTGATTACATAGTTGACAATTCATCACTAAATAAAACTCCGCTAAGGAGGAGTGGGGAGGCTTCTATTCCACATTTTAATAAATGACAAACAAACGACAATGAGAAAAAAGACAACCGAAGACGTGGAGAACGTGGAGGCTGGCGCCGAGTCAAAGGCTGAGAAGAAGCCACAGAAAAGAAAGACTCAGGCAAGAAAAGCCACTACGACACGCAAGAAGGATGCCACAGAAAAGGCTGAGGAGACAAAGACTCCTGATGCTGACACAACGGAAAAGGCTGGTAAACAGCCAGAAAGAAAGAATACACGCCGAAGCAGAAGACCTTCTCCAAAAGCAAAAAAGGAGACTGAGGCGATTGTGGCAACATTACAGCAGGAGAATACTTCTAATCCTGTAGAGGAAACACAGACTCCAGTAGTGGAGGAGAGTCCTGCTCCTGCAGCAGAGTACGTTCAGACTCTTGTAGCGGAGGAATCTCCTGACTTTATGGAGATTGTTCAGACTCCTGTGGTAGAGGAGACTCCGACCTCTGTGGAGGAAACTCCAGATTATGTAGAGAAGACTCCCGCTCCAGTAGCAGTGGAAATGACTGATTCCGTAGAGGAAACCGTCAAGCCAGAACCTGTGGCAGAGGAACAGAAAACTGATAAAGCAGAGACGGCGCAGACACCAAAGCAGGAAAAGCAGGAAAAGCGCAAGAATGAGCCAAAACAGGAGCAGAAACAAGAGCCAAAGCAAGAACAGGAGCAGAAGCAGAAGCAAGAACAGAAACAGCAGAAGCAGGAGCCAAAGCAGCAGAATGTCAAGCCTATTCCTCCTTTCGTACCTGTTAGGGTAGAGACGCTCGTGGACCTCGTAAATGCGCCTTACCGTCAGCTTTGCCTCAATGATCAGCAGATACAGCAACTCACAGTGGAGGATGCTCAGCAGAGATTCAGATGGTTTGAGGGAACATTGGCTTGGGTGCTCGATTACGACATCGTCATTTCTGACACCAATATTTGGCTCGAACTCCTTGTAGGACACACCTCAAGCCATAGTGACCCGAAAGTCAATGCTCGTCTGCTCTTTGAACGACAGTTGGAGTTTATCTCAAAACTTGTGCGTTATCGTGGAGGAAAATTCATGATGATGAGCGAGACATACGAGGAGATAGACCGCTTTGCCACACAGCAGGCACCAACAAACTATAAGGATGCCGACTTCACCGATGAGGCGCTCTGCCGTAATGTAGCGGCAAGACTTGCTAAGCGCCTTATCCTATCACAGCAGAGAGAAAACAGACTGAGAATCGAAGGTATAGGAGCGGAGAGCCATCATGCAGCTTTTGCTGACCCTGCCATCATCCGCAAGACCGTGGAACTCTTTGCCACTGGCAAGCGTGTGCTCCTGATTACAAATGATGCGTCTGTGGCAATCAGAAGTATGGGAATGTGTGACGACCTTCAGCGCCATAATAACATCGATGACGACACTTGGGAAGAGGTCTATACTCCGCTCCGTCCGATGGTGATGACGATGGACGATCTCAAGGTGCTCGATAATTTCACGCGCCAGTATCACTTTCTCCAGATGGCAGCTGGAAAGCAGTGGATGGAGGATGTGCCTCGCAGAATGGAAAAGCATAATGTCGAGCCGCTGATGCTCTGGATGGAAGGCTTCCGCCCTGGCGATAAGCACTCTGAGCAACAGCGTCAGAATAATGCCCAGAAGCAGAATGGTGCTCAGAAGCAAAGCAACGCCCAGTCTGCCCAGCAGAAACAAGCAAATGCCCAGCAGTCTCAGCAAAAGCAAGGCAATGGTCAGTCTGCCCAGCAGAAGCAAAACAATACTCAGCAGAAGCAGAAGGCACAGAAACAGCAGAATAATGCTCAGCCTGCCCAGCCTGTACAGCAGCATAGACAGGAGACTGAAAGTTTGCCTCTACAGGATGCACAGGCAAAGCAGGATGCACAGGTAAAGCATGAGCCACAACCTGTAAAACAGGAACCTCAGTCTAAGCAGCAAAAGCAAGAAATGAAGATTGCGGAACCTATGGAGACGCATGAACAGAATGCTAATCCTCTCGTGGAGCAGCCTGCTCTTCCGGCTGAGATAATAGATGTGGAGAAACCTTCTATGTCGCCAAGCGAACTCATTGCCGACTGCAACAACTCCGTAGCTGAGCCAGCTAATGAGCCTAAGAAGCGACAGGTGCGCAGACGTCCTGTACGCAGACGTCCTGGGAAATAAGGTAGCCCCCCTCCTGTCCCCCTTGGGGGATGATAGGTTAGGCATTGACTATTTGAGTTTCAAGCTGGCAATCCGTAACCCAACATCCCCCAGAGGGGATAAGAGGGGGCTTAGTGGAATAAGAGAGGGACTTCTTATTGCACAATTCCGTACGCCATTGAGTAAAAAGAAGTATTTCCAGTTGCGTTTCATCTTTGGAAAATGACGGTTCGGTATTTTTATCTTCCCTCTTAATATATAATAAGGTGGAAAAGGGATAACTTTGCAATAAGCATATTGTAAATAAAAGAGATAAGAAATGGAACAGTTCAAACACATATTTGAAACCAGATACACATGGATTGAAGGTTTCATGCGTAATGTCAGAAGATACTCTGACAAGACTGCTATGATTGACTCAGACACAGATGAAAAATGGACATATAAACAACTGAATGCCGATACTAACCGACTTTGTAATGCCCTCGCAAGAGATGGATTCGCTAAAGGCGATGTCCTTATGGTGCAGATGATCAACTGCCCAGAGTTCGTATTTTCATATATTGCCTGCCATAAGATGCAAGGCGTATGTTGCCCTGTCAGCTATCGTACCAGTTCGGGAGAGATGGCCTTCAATATCGAAGACTCTAAGCCAAAGGTTATCATAGTGTGCTACTCAAAGCTCGCCAGCACCCTTGAGGCGGTCAGCTTGTCAAAATTCAAGCCTGAACGCATCGTGGTAGTAGGAGAGACAGAGATGGACGATGTTACTTCTTACTCTAAATACGTCAGTGGAGAGAGCGAAGCCGAACCGCAAATCACTACAGAATACAGCATATACAATGAGACTACACGACTCTATACCTCCGGCACCACTGGACGTCCGAAGGGAGTGTCGCTCACAAGTATCAATGAGGTGCTCTCGGCACACGATGTCATGATACATTTCCCAATGTCCTATAAGGACGTGACGATGAACACCACACCATGGTTCCATCGTGGAGGATTGCATTGCGCTGGTCCTTGTCCTACATTCTATGCTGGAGCAACGCTCGTGATAATGGGAAAATTCAATGCTTTGAACACGCTCAAACTGGTGTGGAAGTATAATATCACTTTCCTCGTGGGCGTGCCAACAGTGCTCGAAGAACTTGCTGACGAGCAGGAACGCCAGGGATATGATATCCACACCCTGAAGGGAATCGTCACTATGGGAAGTCCACTGGAAAGGTCTGCCTGCATTCGTTATCAGAAGGTCTTGACTCCAAATATCTTTAATGGTTACGGCACTACAGAGACTTTCTGGAATACATTCCTTCGTCCGTTTGACTTGCCAGACAATGCTGGCACAGCAGGAGCATCATGCGTAGATGATGACGTGAGAGTGGTAAGGGTATATGATGACCGTAGGGCTGAGCCTAACGACCTCGTGGCTATGGACAACACAGAGGTGGGAGAGGTAATCATCTGCTCTCCGGCTAAGTCGCCTTACCTCTATGTCAACAATGAAGAGGAGACAGAGAAGAAATACTATAAGGGATTCATCTATACCAACGACCTTGCCACATGGGATAAGAATCAGTTTGTCACCATTATAGGTCGTAAAGACGATATGATTATCTCTTCTGGTGAGAATATCTATCCTACAGAGGTGGAGGCTGTGCTCAATACTCACGCCAAGGTGAAGGACTGCATCGTCACTTCCGTGCCTGACAAGATTCGTGGTCAGATAGTGACTGCCTACATCGTGCCGGTTGCTTCCATCGAAGAGGCAGAGCATGGACTGGCTGAGGAATTGGATGAATTCTGCAAAGAGAGCAATGAGATTGCGAATTTCAAGCGTCCACGCTATTACAGATTTGTAAGTCAGATTCCTTTCAATGCCACTGGTAAGAAGCTCCATGTGAAGATCAAGGAAATAGCTTCTCGCGACCAGAAGAACGGTTTGCTCTATAGAGTCTAAGGAATAGCTTCCCTCTTGTCCTCTCTTCGGGGATGATAAGGTCATGGGGAAGTATGAGGTAGGAAATATATGGGCTTCCTTAGCTTGCGGTTTGGCAATAATATACAATTTGTTACAAAACATATTTTCCCCTTTTACCTCAGAGTATTCACAAGAATGTGCTCCTGATGTGAGACAGATATATAAGGGCTGATACTTTCCAAATGAAGTATCAGCCCTTATATATGCGGTTTTTTAACGGTTGTTAATACTTTTTCCGCCCCTTTTCATGAAAAATATTTTTTGTCATTTGTAATTCCACTCTTCCACCTCGTGAGTGTTATTGCTTTGATTGTCAATGGTTTGTGCGTGGTGGAATTAGGGTGGAACTATGGGTGGAATTTCATGTAATTCCACCCATAGTTCCACCCAAATTCCACCTTGTCTAACATATTGATT
>OQVP01001018.1_pt1 | contig 10284 bp, 7 predicted proteins | sample 1691541 | NCBI WGS metagenome assembly OQVP01 (sample SAMN03418258, study PRJEB22391) | human gut metagenome | biome: human-gut; feature: organic feature; material: feces | host: Homo sapiens | place: Tanzania | collected 2013-01 | reverse complement strand
ACCAATCCACGTGCAATCATCTCTGACACACCAGACAACATGGCAAAATTGGTAAAACCGGCTCCCTGAATCGTATAGCGTAAAACACAAAGTAATCCCAACACCGGAAAAAAGCAGACAGATACATGCAGATAAAGAGGCAAGGGAACGCCTTTGGAAGGCTTACGACAGGGAATGGTTTCAGTCTGCACCGCTCTATATCGTATGCATGAAAAACAATGCAGAATGCTGGACTCGACGCAAAGACGACAAAAAGCATGGTGACATAGACGTGGCGATTGCCACAGAGCATATATGTCTGGCTGCTACGGAGCGCGGACTTGGCACTTGCTGGGTGTGCAATTACGACACTGACGTCATGCGCGAACTTTTCCCTTCTGATGATTTCGAGGCTGTGGCAATAATCCCTTTGGGACATATAGCCGATGATTGCCCACGCATGGAGAAGAATCGCAAGGATATGGCTGACATCATCGAGACTATCTAATGAGCGGTGTCTAACACTATTCCAATACTTTTTTTCAAACATAATTACAACAATCTATTTACAATGAAAAAAACATTTATAATCACTATTCTCATGGTATTGGCCATAACAATAGCAAATGCACAGACGACATTAAAGAAAGTCTATGATGAAACCATCGACCCAATGGAGCAGATAGACAAAGCCATAGTAAAGGCAAAGGCGGAAAAGAAATTCGTGATTTGCCAATTGGGTGGCAACTGGTGTCCTTGGTGTCTCAAATTCGCTGACTTTGCTGTGAAGAATGAGGCTGTAAGCAAAGTGATTGCTGATAATTTCGTCTATCTCCACGTCAATTATAATCCTCGCAAGGCTGGTGATGAAGCGGCTAAGCAGAAGGCTGCCAAACTGATGAAGCGCCTTGATAATCCTGCTCGTTTCGGTTTTCCAGTATTCGTAATATTAGATGCTGAGGGCAAAGTGCTCCACACTCAGGACTCCAGTTTCCTGGAAGAAGGAAGTAGTTACAGTGAGACTAAAGTGCTTCGCTTCCTTAATTGCTGGACTCCTGGCTGCAAGTAATGCTCTAAGTAGGTAATCAGAATTATTTCAAATAATGAAAAAACGATTTTGATTACCTTACTTAAAAAACAAGTTTTTATAGTTTCGCCATCCCATACAGCTATCTGTCTGTCAATGGGAAATGCTTTTTTATAGTTTAGTTGCTTCGCTTTCTGGTTCTTATATCTGCAAACTACTAAACTACAAAACTTCAAAAACAACCAGACAACATAATAACCATACAGAGAAACATCCCTTTAACTTAATAACTTAAATAACTTTATCGTATGAAAAACAAACTTTTCTCTCACCTTCCGCTATTGTTGACCATGGCTCTGATGATGCCATCTGCCAATGCTTCCGCACAGGGCACAGTGGAAGATTACAACAGAGCGTATGCTGTACGTAAACATTTCCAAGCCGATTCGGTCTATAATTGGGCACGATACATGGCTTGGTGTGACTCCACACACGTGTTCCACTATCAGATTTCCACTCCGCAAGGAATGAAGTATATCTCTTATAATGCTGACAAGGCTAAGAAAAAGACATACGATAGCTATGAGGCTATGCGCAAAGCTCTCGGCATTAAGCCACGTGAAGCTGAGAAACCACAGTTTGGCAGAGTGAAGCGACCTCACTGGATGGAGGTGGACGAGGAAGACAAGGCTTACCCCGTACTCTCTCCTGACGGCAAGACTGAGGCTTACATCGAGGGATATAACGTCGTGGTGCATGAGGCTGGCAAGCCTTATACTAAGGCGAAGCGCATCCTTACACAGGACGGCACCATCGGTAAATACTACAGCAACCGCATACAGTGGAGCCCTGACGGCAAGTATATCCTCGTCTGCAAGCGCACGCCTGTGGAGAAAAGATACGTATATTATGTAGAGTCTTCACCTGCAGACCAGCTTCAGCCTATCCTCCATAAGCAGGAATATGCCAAGCCGGGCGACATGGTGCCTCAGCATTATCCTGTCATCATCGATGTGGCTACGGGCAAAAAGGTGGAGGCTGACCCGCATATGATAGAAAATCAATACGAACTGGAATGGCTACAGTGGACTCCCGACAGCAAGGAAGTCACCATGGAGTATAATCAGCGCGGGCATCACCTCTATCAGATGCTGGCGATGAATGCCGAGACCGGCGCTCTTCGCGTCGTCGTGGAGGAGAAAGCTAACACCTTTGTCAATTACAGCAGACTCTGGAGAAAATTTATCAACAATGGCAAACAGCTCCTTTGGACCAGCGAACGTGACAACTGGAACCACCTCTACCTCTATGACGTAGCTACCGGCAAGCTCATCCGACAGATCACCAAGGGCGAATGGTTTATGCGTAAGGTGCTTCGCGTGGACGAGGAAAAAGGCGAAATATACTTCTCTGCCAGCGGTGTCAACAAGAATGAAGACCCTTACTTCATCCATTGCTATAAGATAAACATGGATGGAAGCAACATGATCGACCTCACTCCTGAGGAAGGTACCCACAGCGCTCTGTTCTCTTACGACTTCCGTTACCTCGTGGATACTTACTCTAAGATAGACACTGCGCCTGTCACAGTGCTGAGAGATGCGCGTGACGGCAAGCTTATCAAGACGCTTGAGACTGCCGATTTATCCAAGATCAAGGAGTATGGATGGAGAGCACCAGAGGTGTTCGTGGCCAAGGGACGCGATGGAAAGACGGATATGTGGGGCATGATTACTCGTCCTACCAACTTCGACCCTAACAAGAAGTATCCTATCATCGAATATATCTACTCCGGTCCCGGCGATGCTTACACGCCTAAGAACTTCCGTCCTCACAACTGGACCAGCACTTCGCTTGCCGAACTTGGATTTATTGTGGTGCAGCTTGATGCTATGGGAACCTCCTATAGAGGCAAGAAATTTGAGGAAATATGCTATAAGAACCTCAAGGATGCTGGTCTGCCTGACCGCATTCTTTGGATAAAGGAAGCGGCTAAGAAGTATCCTTACATGGATATCAATAATGTAGGCATCTATGGTATGTCAGCAGGAGGTCAGGAAAGCACCACTGCAGTGCTGACTCATGGCGACTTCTACAAGGCTGCTTACAGCTCATGTGGCTGTCATGACAACAGAATGGACAAGATATGGTGGAACGAGCAGTGGATGAGTTGGCCTATCGACTCCAGCTATGTCGAGTCAAGCAACGTGGAAATGGCTCACAGATTGGAGCGTCCGCTGATGCTCGTGCTTGGTGAAATAGATGATAATGTGGACCCTTCCAGCACATATCAGTTGGTCAATGCCCTTATAAAGGCGAACAAGGAGTTTGAGTTTGTCATCATTCCTGGCGCCGACCACACCATGGGCGAGGACTACGGAGAGCACAAGCGCTATGATTTCTTCGTGAAGAATCTGCTGGGCGTTGACCCTCCTAAGTGGAATCTGATCAATAGCAAATGATTTCACTGACCTTGGATGGAGACTTGTTCCTTCCTTTTTGACCTATGTATATATCACTATATATGGCAACAAATTGAGGAATAGAGCCCTATTCCATCCATTTTGACGACAAATAACATCTCTAAACCCGCATAAAAGCCTTATGATAAGGACATTTCCTCTATCATAAGGCTTTTTTCTTTCCACCAATCTGCCCCCACATCCCATAAATCCGCCTCCACAGCATCCCATCAATTCTCCTCCCCCATCCCATCAATTCTCCCCTAATCCCATCCACTTCGGCAGCCGTCCTTGGCTGTCACGCATCCCCCAGTCATTGTAACAATCTTGTAATATCAAGGCAATAACCCTGTAATACCATTGAGATACCTTTGCCGCCGAAAAATCAATGAATTGGCTGTCAAACTCATGGACTGATAGCAGTAATAAGACACTTTTTCTCAAAAAGAAATATCAATAGAATGAAAATGAAGAAAAACATTTGCGCCTACACTTGCATCATGGCGCTTGCAATGACATTCTCTTGCAGTATGGAAACAAAGGCGCAAACCGTGGAAGAACGGCTTGCAGCACTGGAAAAGAAACTGGACAAAGAGACTCAAAAGTCGGAATACCTACCGAAACTGCACGGTATTCTCCGTGGTAAATACGAATATGAGCCTGACCTTGAGGCTTCCAGATTTGAGGTGAGAAATGCTCGTATCTCCGTCAATGGCAAACTGGCTAAGCGCTCTGAATACAAGATGGAGGTGGATCTATGCGATGAATCGTCCATCAAGATGAAGGACGCATGGGTAAGACTCAATCCTTACAATTCGCTTCGACTCACCATAGGTCAGCAGCGAATGCCTTTCTCCATAGATGCTCACCGCAATCCATCGGTGCAGTATTTCGCCAATCGCAGTTTCATTGCAAAGCAAGTGGGCGATATGCGCGACGTGGGCTTTCAGGCTGGATATGATTTTCTCAATGCTGACAACCGCAAAGTGGTATCTATCGACGCTGGTCTCTTCAATGGTTCTAACCTCGACAATCAGAAGACGGCATGGTTTACTTCCCCCGGTTACTCTGCCAGAATGCAGTTCTTTCCTACCAAAAGCATAGCTATCATCCCAAGTATTCAGCATCAGCAGATTGCAGAGCGTAAGGCTTCATACACTTCTCTCGACTTTGGTTCATACTATGAAACTAATAATTGGCACGTGGAAGCAGAGTTCTTACACAAGTTTTACGCAGATAATGCCTTCGACGACTGTAACGCTGTCAATGCAATGGTCAGCTATAAGCAACCTATTAAGAAAGAGAAATCATTTATTCTGAGCATCTCCTATCTCGGACGCTACGACTATATGCAGGATCATTCTTCTGGTAAAAGCGGATTTAATGATGGCTCCACCCAACTGAAACTGACGGATGCTGAACGCCACCGCATGACTCTTGGCATGACTTTCTCCGTCCGCAACGCTTATTTCCCTACCGATATCCGCCTCAACTACGAGAAATATTGGTATCCTAACGGTGGTGCTAAAGAGAGCGAACAGGACAAACTGGTCTGTGAAGTTATGATAAGATTCTAACTTCTTCCTGCATTTTCCACTATAGGAAAAACAGAACAAAAAGGCGAAGGCGAAGCTATCATTTCGCTATAGCATAGTTATTACAACGTAAAAGCATAGATATTGGAGGGTAAAAGCTTAGTTATTACCTTCCAATATCTATGCTTTTACCCTCCAATATCTATGCTTTCACAACGCCTTTATTATCAGCGCATTACAAAGCACATTTTCTCTCATGCTCCAAAGACAGAAAAATAGACCAATTTCCTCGCGATTTTTCACTCTTCACTTTTCACTCTTCACTTTTCACTAAAGAAGAAAAACGTAACTCCCATTCTTCATTCTACATTCTTCATTCTTCATTTAAGAACCGCGCCTATATCCATTCGCGAATCCACTTCATAGCCTCCAGGCAGTCCTCACGCTTACCGAAGGCAGTCAGACGGACGTAGCCCTCGCCACTCGGACCAAATCCCACGCCAGGAGTACAGACCACATGTGCCTCATAGAGCATCTGCTCGAAGAATTTCCAGGAAGGCATATCATGCGGAGTCTTCAGCCAAAGGTAAGGCGCATTCTCGCCTCCAAACACCTCTATGCCCACTTCCTCGAAGCCTTCCTTCATGATACGAGCATTGGTCATATAGTATGAGATGACCTCCTTCACCTGTGCGCGGCCCTCAGGACTATATGTTGCCTCCGCACCTCGCTGACTGATATAGCTTGTTCCATTGAATTTCGTACACTGGCGACGGTTCCAGAGGTAATTGAGCTCAATGCGTTTACCATCAAGAGTGGAAACTGTCAGCTCCTTTGGCACCACTGTATATCCGCATCTTATGCCAGTAAAGCCTGCCGTCTTTGAGAAACTTCTAAATTCCACTGCGCATTTCTTCGCCCCTCTTATCTCGTAGATGCTATGAGGAATCTCCGGGTCCTGGATGTAAGCCTCGTAAGCTGCGTCAAAGAGGATGAGCGTATCGTTCTTCAATGCGTACTGCACCCATTTCTTCAGTGTCTCCTTTGTGGCGACGGTGCCGGTAGGATTGTTCGGGAAACAGAGGTAAATGACATCCACACGCTGTTCCGGCGGCAGCGGAGTGAAATTGTTCTCTGCATTGCTCGGCACGTAGATGACATTGTTCCAGCGGCCGTTTTCCAGCACGCCTGCCCTGCCTATCATCACGTTTGAGTCGATATAGACGGGATAAATCGGGTCGGTCACGCAGATGGAGTTGTCCCAGCGGAAGAGTTCCTGAAAGTTTCCGGTGTCACTTTTCGCTCCATCATTGACGAAAACCTCGCTCGCATCAATGTGGATGCCGCGCGCAAGGTAGTCATTCTTCACTATGGCATCACGCAGAAACTTGTATCCCTGCTCCGGACCATATCCCCTGAACGTGCCTTCATGCCCCATCTCATCCACTGCCTTGTGCATGGCTTCCACCACAGCAGGGCACAATGGCTGGGTCACGTCTCCGATACCGAGACTTATCACCTTGACGTTAGGATGCGTAGTCTTAAACGCATTCACCTTTTTGGCTATGTCTGCAAACAGATAATTGTTTGGCAATTTCAGGAAATGTTCGTTTACTAATGTCATAGTTTACTGTAATAATAAATTATGAATGTAGAATAAAGGATTTTGATTACCTACTTGAGAATTAAGAATTAAGAATATGAGTTAGTCTCGCCCCAATGAAATGACTCTATGAGAATACGCAAGACAGACGACGTTATCCGCATTCTTCATTCCTCATTCTTCATTCTTCATTTAATGAATTCTTCATTCCCCATTCGTCTTTTCTATATGATTATTCATTTCTATAGTGCCTTCAAACACTATGCAAGCCGGTCCCGTCATATAGACATGATTGTCGCTTTCGCGCCATTCTATCTCAAGCGGACCACCATCCATTATCACGGTCACAGTGCGATGACTGAGATGATGCAGTATGGATGCCACTGCCGTGGCGCAAGCTCCTGTGCCACAGGCTTGCGTAATGCCGCTTCCGCGCTCCCATACTCTCATTCTGACTTTACCGTCAGCGAGGATTGTGGCAAATTCCACGTTGGTGCGCTCAGGAAAAAGCTTGTCAAATTCTATCTGATGTCCGATACCAGCCACGTCGATATGCTCTGCATCATCGGTAAAAATGACCGTATGGGGATTGCCCATACTGACAAATGTGGCTGAGTATTCGCCGTTCTCTGTATGTATTGTCACGCCATTCAGCGTGCCGTCTGTCGTTGCCACAAAGGTGGCATCTGCAAGGGTGGGCTCTCCCATATCCACCGTCACCTTCTCCACCGTGTCATTCTTGCCGGTGATAAGATGCAGTCCTACTATTCCGGACTTCGTCTCCAAGGTAAGGTCTTTCTTAGTAGTCAGATGTTTGTCATAGACATATTTGCCTATACAGCGCGATGCGTTTCCACACATTCTCGCCTCCGAACCGTCCGCATTGAAGATACGCATGGAGAAATCCGCCACCTTGCTCTTGCCTATCAGCACAAGTCCGTCACTTCCGATGCCGGTATGGTATCTGCTCCACTCCACCGAACAGGCGGAAGGTTCAGTTATTGCGTTACTCTCTGTATCTACATAGATGTAATCGTTGCCCAATCCGTGCATCTTAGTGAACCGAACTTCTGACATAGTGTATTTGTGTTAGTGATGTTGTTTTCCTGAATATACAAGCAGCATAAATGAAAGAATACTTAACAAATGGATGTCTATATTTCTTCTTTTTACCTTATTTGTAAATTCTGGGTGCAAAGTTATAACATTTTGTTTAAATTACAAAGTTTTTACTAACAAAAAGTGAAAATAAAATAAATAATTATTACAAATCATGTTTTTTACCCCATTTCTCAACGTTATAATGTAAGGAAAACTGCCTCGATTGCTTACATATTTCCAGAAACTGCCTTTTTGTTCTTTTAAAACGGCTATCAGTTTTTTCCACAACTTTATTTGATAATGAAAAAAATATGACTATCTTTGTACCCAAACTAATAACACCCACCCCAAACAATGGAAAATCTCATACTAAATTACAAAATTGTGGAAGCCTTTTGGGCCCTCGCTGACAAAATGGAAGATGACCTCAAGTGCAGGAAATATTTCATACGTCTCGTTGGACTCAGAAACAATGTCGGGCTACTGCGTGATGAAATGGACAAAATCCAGGCTCTCGCAGAGCAGGGAAACCCATTTATGCAGTACGCTTTCGCACGCTATCATGACTGTCTGGCACCTGCAAAAGATTCTCCTGCCATCGCATGGAACTACTATAGCAAGGCTATCGAGGCTGGTATCGCTGATGCACGCGCCTACAGAGCTTTCTTCTTCCGAGATGGCGACTTGGACGAATTTGACCTCATGCGCTACTCTCTGGAAATGGATATTGCACGAGAAGAAGGCAGCGAGAAGGCTATCGAACAGCATATACGCAATCTCATCTTTGGAAATGAAGGCGTGACAAAGGATGCTGAACTCGCACTCTCTATGGCTTCCTCTATTATAAATAAGGAGAAAAATGACAACGAACTCCTCAATCCGATGATTCTGCGACTCATGGGAAATGCAGAAATAGTGCTCGGCAGATACGACAAGGCAAGGGAATACTTTGAGCAAGCTGTAAGATATGGCGACAGCGGAGCATATTATCAGATGGCTTTCCATTTCTGCAGCAATGAAGACGGAACAATAATCGACAGCGAGGGATTCAATGAAATAATGGATAAAGCGAATGAAGTCAATGCTTCGGAAGCCTCTATCCAGCATATCATTCAGATAGATTTCTCGTCTTTCGACAATCTCGATGAAGAAATGAAAGAAAGAACTTCCATTGCTGTCAAGGATGAACTGACCAGAGGATGGTTACTCGGTGAAGGTATATGCCCGTATTTCCTCGGCAATTTATATTCCGACGGACTACTTGGATTCAATCAGGACTATGCGCAAGCATGGATATGGTACTCACGCGGTGCCGCTCTCAGAGAACCGGCATGCTATGTACGAATGGCTGAATTGATTCTCGATGGACTTGTTACCGTTGAGGGAGCAGACGAAGAGTACGGCTATTTTTGCCAGTTTAAGGCTTACAAACTCGGTGAAGATTCCATGCTTATGCCTGTCTGCGAAGCATACGAGGATGGACACCTGGCTCGTTATGCTGATATTATTGAGACAGAATGCATCCCAAAGCGCGACGAAATCATGGCTATCGAGGAACAAGAAGACGAACAGGAATGCGAGATAGGTGAGGATGACTGGACATCAGACCCCGATATCGACCTCAGATACCATAACTGCTGCGAGTATGTAGAAATGGCTGAGAGAAAAACAAGAGAGCAGCAATACTGGAATGTCTCAAAGACGGTAAACAAATACCTGGATATCGCCACCCAACTGCTGGAGATCGATATGTATGTAGATGAATTATACGCCATTAACGATAGGTTTCTCGATCTCATATTCTATCATCCACGACTCAAGCTGCGCCTTTCTCGCTTTCAGCTCAACGTCCTTACAGCCATCGAAATACGAGAAGACCATGAACTCGGACTTACCGAGGATATACAAAAAGACATCGATACACTCGAAAAGAACATCGCTCTCGCAGATGCAGGGCGCCAGGATGAAATACCACAGGCAGGGCATCTGCTCAGAGACCCTATAGAGTGGACCGCCAAATGGGAAAATGTCATTGACGAAACTGAGCGGAAAGCATACAGCAGACTCAAGGATTATCCACGTGGAATGGGCTTCTGCTTCAGTTACTGGGCAGAGCTAAGAGACGCTCTCATGCGCTTAGGCGTAGAGTGGCGCACCCCTCAAATGATGAATCCAAGGGTAATGTTCGATTAGCAAGAATCCATTCCCCGCCACAATGCCACCCACATCACCGCCCGATTCCCCAGCAATCCGCCACCGTGTCGGGCGCGTTACCGCCCGATATTAGTAAGAATCCATCATGCGTCAGCGCGATTTTTCACTCTTCACTCTTCACTTTTCACTCTTCACTAAAGCAACAATCCGCCACTGTGTCGGGCGCATTACCGCCCGATTCTCCCCCTAAAAAGAAAGAAAAAAATGTCAATCCAATTCTCATTCCAAAAACAAGCCGCCCCCCTAACATCCCATTCCAAGATGTGGGGCTACGCAGATATGCCAGATTCCCTGTACTATCCCACCATCCCCTACGAAGATGAAGGCAAGGAATACCACGACCCCCTCACCTTCCTATGCCAG
>OQVP01001017.1_pt1 | contig 10292 bp, 6 predicted proteins | sample 1691541 | NCBI WGS metagenome assembly OQVP01 (sample SAMN03418258, study PRJEB22391) | human gut metagenome | biome: human-gut; feature: organic feature; material: feces | host: Homo sapiens | place: Tanzania | collected 2013-01 | reverse complement strand
GGTATCTTCCAGACTATGGACGAGGTGAAGGCTCATGTCAACAAGGACGGTGAACTTCTCCAGCCAGATGCAAAGCCTGGTGATATCCGTTTCAAGGATATGAATGGCAACGGTGAAATAGATGAAGACGATAAGGTTTATTCTGGTACTGGTATCGCTAAGGTAGAGGCTAACCTTAACCTCAGCGCAAGCTATAAGGGTCTTGACTTCTCTGCTGTTATCGGTAGTGCTTTCGGTCATAAGCTTTACAATGGTATCCAATACTACTATGAGGGTATGAACTCTGCTTCTAACTTCCTCAGCAGCACTCTTGACGCTTGGACTCCAGAGCACACCAACACTAACGTGCCACGTGCTATCTATGGCGACCCTAATGACAACACACGCGAGTCAACTCGTTTCCTTGAGAATGGTGACTTCGTACGTTTGCGTCAGATTCAGTTTGGTTACACATTGCCACAGGCATTGGTCAAGAAGATCAGCTGCGACCGCATACGTTTCTACGTGAGTGCAGAAAACCTGTTTACAATCACTGGCTATTCTGGTGCTAACCCAGAGTTCTCACAGGGTGTATTGAATAGTGGCGTGGATCGCTTCACATATCCATTCTCTCGCTCTTACACTGTAGGTGCGCAGGTTACATTCTAATATTAACACTTAAAAGGAACATACAATATGAAAGCATTAAAATATATAGCAGGCATAGTCCTCGCTCTTTCACTCACTGCGTGTGATGATTATTTAACGCAGACATCGCCAGATAAGTTGACTTCCGATAGCTACTGGCGTAATAAAGCTGACGTAGAGGCAGCTATGGCTTCTGCATACTCTGCACTCTATTTCGCTGAGTATTCTGGCGACCGTTGGGACTTCTCTGAGGTGAAGTGGCCTGTTGAGTCTTTCCGTCAGGACGATGTAGAAATGGGTGCTGACGCACGTAACTATCCAAACTGGGTACAGCTTTACGACTTCAGTTACAATAATGGTAACTCTCAGTTCTCTATCTTCTGGAAACTCTACTATCGCGGAATCAGTTTCTGTAACCAGATTATTGATAAGGTAGGTAACATGAGCGATAAGCAGCTCAATGATACTGATCGCAAACAGCTTCTGGCTGAGGCTCACTTCCTCCGTGGTTTCTATCACATGCAGATATTGCTCAACTGGGAAAAGATCATCATCCGCGACAAGTACATCACATCTACATCACAGTTGTCAAAGGCTCCATCAGAGCGTGTTGATGCTTGGGATTTCATAATCGCAGAACTCAAAGCTGGTACTGAGTTGAATAGCACTCGTGTCAATGAACAAGTAGGACGCGCAACTTCTGGTGCTGCCTATGCATACCTCGGCTATGCTTATCTGACCATGGCTGCTGAGCAGGCAGACAAGAAGACTGAATACCTTAATGAGGCTGTTAAGGCATTTGACAATGTAAAAGGATATAGCTTGGAGAGCGACTTTGCAAGCATGTTCAATGGCTCAAACAAGAACTGTAAGGAGAGCATCTTCGAAATTCAGTTTACTCTAAGCACAGCTAATGGTGCTAACTATAGTACTCAGATGCACCGTTGGATTGGTACTACAGAACTTTGGGGTTGGGATGAAATCGCACCTTCTAAGACATTGATGAACGAGTTTAAGAAGGAAGGCAAGCTCAATGATGGTTGGTATGATGCACGTCTCTATGCTTCAGTATTCTTCCGTGACCCATACTTCAATGATGGCACAGGAAAGATGTATGGCTATGATTGGGATACATGGATGACAGATGAGTTGGGCAAGAAAAAGGAAGAAATCTACGACCGCCCTTCTTTCCGTAAGTTCATGCCAGCTACTTTAGAAGCTTTGTATAAGACCAATACCGATGTCAACTTTACTATGATGCGTTATGCTAACGTACTCCTTATGAAGGCAGAGGCTCTCAATAACCTTGGCAAGACAGAGCAGGCTATTCCTCTTATCAATGAGGTAAGAAAGGTACACGGCAATATGCCTCCAATGCAGGGTACTTCTCAGGCTGCAGTTCAGGCTCAGATTGAGCACGAGCGCATGATTGAGTTCCCATTGGAGAACTTCCGTTGGTACGACTTGCGTCGTTGGGGTAAGACTGCAGAGGCTTTGAAGGCTGCAGGTCGCACAGGCTTCGACAACAGCAGACTGTTCTACCCAATTCCTCTTACTGAGGAAAACTCAAACCCTTTGGCTAAGTAATACGATTGAGTAACCTTAAAAGATTACTTAAGAAATCAACAAAAGGATTCTCGGTCTTATTATAATATAATGACCGAGAATCCGTTTTTTTGTATGTAATCCGAATTACATAAGTAGGTGATCAGAATTATTTCGACCTACTTACACATTATATAAAGTAAAAAGACAGAAAGAAAAGAAGGAAAACAATGCTCAAGATTGTAATGATCATGCTATGCGGAATAGGTACGGGCTATCTGCTTCGCAACAAGAAAATGAGTTTTATCGGCCGTATCATCACGGCTCTCATCTGGGTACTACTGTTCCTGCTCGGTATCGAGGTGGGATCTAATCCACGTATCGTCAATGGTCTTCAGACTCTTGGTCTCGAAGCCATCATCCTGACAATCGGTGGTAGTGCCGGCAGTGCGCTCTTTGCTTGGGCATTGTGGAGATATGTGACAGCGAAGAAGGCGAATACTTCGACTCAAGATAATGGAAAGAAAGGAGGCAAGGCATGAAAGGTAGTCTGATTATCGTAGGCTTCTTTGTCCTTGGCATCATCGTAGGTTTGTGTGATGTCATTCCTAACAGTTTCCTGGAAAGCGACGTAAGCTATTATGCCCTTTGCTGCCTGATGTTTTGTGTGGGTATCAGCATTGGTTGCGATACCTCTGTGCTGAAGAGTTTCAAGGAGGTAAACCCTCGATTGATGCTATTGCCACTGATGACCATCTTCGGAACATTGGCTGGATGCGCTGCAGTATCATTGATATTGGGCCATCGTCAGTTGACCGACTGTCTGGCAATAGGCTCAGGATTCGGTTATTACTCACTGTCAAGTATCTTCATCACCCAATATCGAGGTGCCGAACTGGGTACTATCGCTTTGCTGGCAAACATCAGCAGAGAGATTCTCACCCTCCTTTGCGCTCCGCTATTGGCTAAGTATTTCGGCAAACTGGCACCTATCAGCGTAGGTGGTGCCACAACGATGGATACCACATTACCTATCATCACACGCTATTCGGGCGAAAGTTTTATCATCGTATCCATATTCCATGGCTTCTGTGTAGATTTCTCCGTGCCTTTCTTGGTAACATTCTTCTGTTCGCTGTAATATATAAGGTGGTTTCACCATTTCAAAAACCTACTTTTAAACAACATTTTCGTATGAGACGATTCATCAGTTCCTTTATGATATGTCTGGGCTTATGCTGCGCTCATTCCTCTGTGGCTCTTGCAGCTCAGGATGACAAGCAGACAGCCAGTTCAGATCCTTGGCAAGATGCCACCATCACCAATATCAATCGTATGCCGATGACTGCCCACTACTTGCCTTTCACGAGCGAGCACGCTGCAGTGGCACAGTTGAAGATGGATGATGCACGCCGTTTCCAATTAAACACACAGACAGAGCGCCGTCGCTCTCTGGATGGTGTGTGGAAATTCAAACTCGTGAAGAAACCAAGCCTCGCTTTGAATGATTTCTTCAAACCATCATATAATGTAAATGATTGGCAGAACATCAACGTGCCAGGAAGCTGGGAACTTCAAGGCTTCGATGCTCCAATCTATACCGACGTAACATATCCTTTCAAGGCAAACCCTCCATACGTACCACAGGATTACAACCCTGTAGGCCATTATGTGCATGAATTCACCGTGCCAGAAAACTGGAAGGGAATGGATATCATCATGGATTTCGAAGGTGTGGAATCTGCTTTCTATCTTTGGATTAACGGTAAGTTTGTAGGCTATAGCGAAGACAGCCGCCTGCCTGCACACTTCGATATTTCCAAGTTCCTGAAGAAAGGTAAGAACCGTCTGGCTATGAAGGTGTTCCGCTTTAGCGATGGCAGCTATCTGGAAGACCAGGACTACTGGAAATATAGCGGTATTGAGCGCAACGTATTCATCCAGGCACGCCCTAAGAGCCGCATGAACGACTATGTACTTGGCAATAGCCTCGTCAATAATTATAAGGATGGCAACTTCTCTCTCGATGTAAGTATGCTCAATCCTGTAAAGGGACAGAAGGTAGAAGTCAAGGTGCTCTCTGCTGCTGGCAAGCAACTCTTCAGCCAGAGCAAGAACATCACTTCTCCAACTGACACTCTCCTCCATTTCGCAAAGCAATTCCAGAATGTTCAGCCTTGGAATGCTGAAAACCCTTACCTCTATACCCTCGTTATCACTTCTACTGACAAGAATGGTAAAGTGCAGGAAAGTGTGGCTCAGCCATTTGGCTTCCGTACCATCGAAATGAAAAACGGACAGCTTCTCGTGAATGGTGTGGCTATCACTATCAAGGGTGTCAACCGTCAGGAGCACAATGCAGTACACGGCAGAACTCTCTCTATCGACGAGATGGTGAAGGACGTGAAGATGATGAAGCAATTCAATATCAATGCTGTTCGTACATCCCACTATCCTAATTACTCTGAATGGTATCAGCTTTGCGAAAAGTATGGTCTCTATATGGTGGACGAAGCTAACATTGAGTGCCACGGTATCTTGGACACAGAGTTTAAGCAGTTGGCTGATAGAGAAGACTGGTATCCTGCATTCCACGATCGTATGTATCGTATGATTAAGCGCGACCGTAACCAGACCGCCGTTATTATCTGGTCTATGGGTAACGAGAGTGGATATGGAAAGCACTTCGAGAAGCTCTATGACATGAGTAAGGCTATTGATCCTACTCGTCCTGTACAGTATGAAGGTGGTGGTTACAATGCTAAGTCTGACATCTACTGCCCTATGTATGCACGTATCTGGGCTTTGCGCCGCCATGCTAACCAGCGCGATGCTCGTCCATTGATTCTCTGTGAGTATGCTCATGCCATGGGTAACAGTGAGGGCAACCTGAAGGACTACTGGGATTTGATTTACAAATATGACCAGTTGCAGGGTGGATTTATCTGGGACTGGGTCGATCAGACCATCGCCAAGACCGATGATAAAGGTCATAAATACTGGGCTTACGGTGGTGACATGGGCTTCGTAGGTGTGGTAAACGACTCTAACTTCTGTGCTAACGGTCTCGTAGCAGCCGACCGCTCTTTGCATCCTCATATCTGGGAGGTGAAGAAAGTCTATCAGTACATCGCTTTCGAGCCTGTAGCATTCATGCAGAACCGCATCAAGGTGACAAACCGCTTTGACTTCTCTACCCTCGACAACTATCAGCTCGTATGGGCAGTAGAGGCTAATGGCGAGACTATCAAGAGCGGAAAGATGAATTTCCCAACCCTCAAGCCTCATCAGAGCACTGAAATCGAAATCCCAATGGGCGCTCTTCCTGCTACTGACGATAAGGAATATTTCCTCACACTGCGTGCATTCAGCAAGAATGCTACTGGTGCTGTTGCTGCCGGACATGAGGTAGCTATCGAACAGATGCAGTTGCCTGTGCAGCTCGTGAAGAAACAAGAGGCTGTAACTGGACAGATTGAAAAGACAGAGACTGCCGACGACATCACCATCAAGGGCAAATCAAGCAATTATAGCATAACTTTCTCAAAGAAGTCTGGCGAGATGACATCATTGCAATATGATGGTAAGGAGATGCTTATAGCAGGCTTGCAGCCAAACTTCTGGCGTGGTATCACCGATAATGATGTGGCTAATGGCACTCAGGAGCGCTGTGGCACATGGCGTGAGGCAGGCAAGAATATGGTGCTGAAGAGCATTAAGGCTGAGTCTGCTGACGGCAATCAGAAGGCTACTGTCGTGGCTCAATTCGATATGCCTGAGCAGGATTCTAAGATGGAAATCACTTATAATGTACTGGCAAATGGCAATGTGGATGTGAATATGCACTTCATTCCAGGCAATAAGGCTTTACCAGAGATTCCTCGTCTCGGAATGCGTATGATTCTGAAGGCTGATTACGACCAGATGACATGGCTCGGAAGAGGTCCACAGGAGAACTATGCTGACAGAAAGAGCGGTTATCTCGTAGGAAAATACTCTGCAAGCGTATGGGAGCAGTATCATCCATACGTAAGAGCACAGGAGACTGCTAACAAGTGTGACGTACGCTGGTTCACACTCGCTTCAAAGTCAGGCGCTGGTATCAAGGTGGAAGGTGCTGAACCATTGAGCATAAGCGCATGGAACTTCCCACAGGATGACCTTCATTACATTCCTTCTATGCAGGCACATCGCCACGGCGGATGCGTTGACAAGAAGGATATGGTATGGGTAAACATCGACCATCTGCAGATGGGTGTCGGTGGTGACAACACTTGGGGAGCTATGGTGCATCCAGAATACACCATCACACCTAAGGAGTGGAGCTACAGCTTTACCATCAAGAACTTAAAGTAATTGGGATATGATATATAAATCTATAGCTATGATCACATTAGGTCTCGCCATGCTATCTCTGGATAGCGTGGCGCAGACCACTCGAGGGGCATATAAAGACATCGTGGATATATCCCTTACGCCTGGAGCCCCTCGTCGTCAGAATGGATGTTTCACGGATATGGGTTCATGGATGGGCTTCACGCTCTCCGAGAAAGAAAAGCCTACTACTGGCTTTTGCGGTCCTTTCAGCATCTACTATCGTAACTGGTATGCCCGCTCCCTGGTCTCTCTCTCCGGTGCAAGTCTGGCTGAGCAGAGCTATTATCCAGGTGAAGTGCGCATGACTTTACGGAAAAATGGCGCTGAAATCATGGAGAGCATGCAGTTTGTAGATGCTCGCACAGCTCTGCTTACTGTCTCCAATCCTGCCAAACTTCCTCTTACCTTCACTGGCGACAGCATCAGTAGCAAGCTGAATCTTTCCCTGAAGGGCAACACCGTCACCATCGGTGACCTTCATAGCGAGCGCATAATGCTTACCTTCCCCAAGCAGGTAAAACTGGAAACAAGCAATCATAACTATGTCGCTCAGTTGCCTGCTGGCGTAAGTCAGTTGACAGTTGCAATATCTATCGTCGAGCAGGACACAGAGGAGTCGGTGCAGAATGTGCATACCGCAAGTCTGCTTGCCAATCCTTCTGCCGCTCTTGAGGCTAATGAAAGCCGATGGAATGGTTATCTTCAGAAGGTAATACGCGATGATATGCCGGCTGACTACAACAGAGTGGCTGCGAAGTCCATCGTCACCCTGCTGTCCAACTGGCGCACAAAGCGTGGCAATCTCTATCATGACGGCATAGTGCCAAGTCACGCTGTAGGTTATTTCGTGGGTTGCTGGGCATGGGATTGCTGGCGTTTCTCTGCAGGAATGGCTTCCTTCTTCCCTGAGTTGGCAAAGGATAATATCCGCGTAATGTTCGATTATCAGCAGCCTGATGGCATGATTATCGACTGCATCTATCCTGATGCTTCCGAGAATAACACACGAGACTCAAAGCCTCCTTTGGCTGCTTGGGCTGTAAACGAAATCTATGAGCACAATAATGACTTAGCTTTCGTCAAGGAAATGTATCCTAAGCTCTTGAAGTATCATAAGTGGTGGTATGAGAAGCGTGACCATGACAAGAATCATATCTGCGAATTTGGTTCCACTGATGGCACACTCGAAGCTGCGGCATGGGAGAGTGGAATGGATAATGCTATCCGTTTCGATGACACAAAGATGCTGAAGAATGACGCTGAGAATGCGTGGAGTACAGACCAGGAAAGCGTGGATCTCAATGCTTACCTGTCATTGGAATATACCTTGCTCAAGAAGTTTGCCGAACTGCTCGGTGAGCCTTTCGACTTACCAGACTATCGTAACTTAGTGGCAGATTATTTCTTTGATAAGAAAGATGGCTTCTTCTATGACAGACGACTGAATGAAAACAGAGATTTCGTCCGTGAAGCAGGTTGTGAAGGCTATATTCCTTTCTGGGCAAACATCGCTACACCTAAGCAGTTTGCTATGGCAAGAAAGCTCTTTGACAACAAAAAGAAATTCTCCACCTATATCCCATTCCCTACTATAGCGGCAGACAATCCTAAGTATGACCCTAAGGGCTATTGGCGTGGTCCTATCTGGCTCGACCAGACCTATTATGGCATCAAGGGCTACCGCAACTATGGTGAGAACAAGAAGGCGGATGCTTACACCGATCAGGTGTTCCGCAATCTGGAAGGCATCTCGGCAGGAACACCTATCCACGAGAATTATGATACGCACACCGGCAAACCGCTTAAGGCTTCCCATTTCAGTTGGAGTGCAGCTTGCTTGCTGATGTTATACAATGATTACGGAAAATGATAAGTAGTTAGTTTTAGTTTTTATGAAAAAAGTGTCGAATAGGAGCAATCCCGTTCGGCACTTTTCTTTTTTCCTCGAACTTCGCAAGTAGCTTACGAGTTGCTAATCATTGATAAAATATCAACAAATAAAAATAAACAAATATATTTTTTCCGTTTTCTTGAATGCTTGCACGTTTATATAAAATATGTGGGTGACAGTTGGTGAGTTGCTATTAAAAAGACTGACTACCCCACTATCAACGATAAACAAGAAGATTAGGCTGGAAGCCTATACCGAGCAAAGCGAGAGTAACCCGGGACTAAGTCTCGGGATAATGAGACTATAAATACAAAAATCTGTCTGGAAGACAGTACCAACTAAGCACTACCACCTACAAAACGGCCCCAAACAAGATGAGAATCAAGCCAAAAACCAACTATTTTAGGCTATAAACCATTAAAGACTTGTATGGTTCAAGAATAATCCTTACCTTTGCAAGGTATAATATGCCATTGTGGCGCTTATACAGAGCAATAAGCAGGAATACGTATTCACTCCTGCTACCCAGCAGACGGGCACGATAGGATACTATGTAGAATAGAAAATATAGGCAACCATAATGGATAGCCCAAACGGAATAACTCTGCATGATGCCAAACTTCTCTCTCAGGAAGGACTGCTAAAGGATTCATGCGTTATCATAGAACAGTCCCAGCAGTCGGCATATCAGGCAGTCAACGAGACGCTCATCAAGCGCAACTGGCTGCTCGGTATGCGCATTCAGCATGAGGTGCTGAAAGGACAGCGTGCAGAGTATGGCGAGCAGGTAATCAAGAAACTTGCTGCTGATTTATCTAAAAGGTATGGAAAGGGCTTCACTAAGACCAACCTCTACAATTATGTAGGCTTCTATCAAATGTGGCCAAACATTTTCCACGCACTGAGTGGAAAATCTACGGAAGAAGAAATAATGGACATTTTCCACGCGCCGAGTGGAAAAACCATAAATATAATAGAGGCTATTGGTTCTGAGCAGCCCATTAGATTGTCATGGACGCATTATAGAGTCATTCTTCAGGTAGAAGATACAGAAGCCCGTTCGTGGTACGAGCATGAAGCTGCCACTGAGATGTGGAGCACTCGCACCATGCAGCGCAACGTCTCCTCCCAGTACTACCAACGCCTTCTGAAGTCACAGAATAAGCCTGCCGTTCATGATGAGATGGTGGCCTTGACCAAACCACTGCAAGACAAACTGGAATACTTGAAGAACCCGGTAATTGCAGAGTTCCTCGGTTTCAAGAACAACACTGACTACACCGAAAGCGACTTGGAGCAGAGTATCATCGACCACCTTATCCCATTCCTGATGGAGCTGGGCAAGGGATTCGCTTTCGTTGACCGCCAGAAGCGTATTCACACCGAGAAAGAGGACTACTACATAGACCTCGTCTTCTACAACTACCATCTCCGTTGTTTCGTCCTCATCGACCTCAAAACCAACAAACTGTCGTATCAGGACGTTGGCCAGATGGACATGTACGTGAAGATGTATGATGAACTGGTGCGTCCTGAAGGTCACAACCCCACAATAGGCATCCTACTCTGTGCCGACACCGACAATGACGTGGCCCACTACTCAACCCTCAGCACCAACGATCAGCTCTATGCTGCCAAGTACCTCACCTATATGCCCACACAGGAAGAACTCCGTCGCGAGATAGAGCAGCAAAAGGCTTTCTTCAGGCTTCAGAATGGTCAAAATGGGTTTAACAAGTGATATAACAGAACCTTCGCAAGTAAAAGATGCCCCTCAGTCCCCACTGCCGTGGGGATGTGAAAAATATCAATAGAGAAAAACAAAGAAAAAATATAAAAAAATATATTTGTT
>OQVP01001016.1_pt1 | contig 10299 bp, 8 predicted proteins | sample 1691541 | NCBI WGS metagenome assembly OQVP01 (sample SAMN03418258, study PRJEB22391) | human gut metagenome | biome: human-gut; feature: organic feature; material: feces | host: Homo sapiens | place: Tanzania | collected 2013-01 | reverse complement strand
TCCCGAATATTGGGTAGCAGTCGTGAAACCCGGTCGCGTTATGTTTGAAATGGCCTGATGATTACTTCATTTTCAGCCAAGGATTAACCTACCAGCAATATAATGTCAAGAACTATCCAAATTTTGTTCTTGCATCAGGTGTGTCAAATAACATCAACTATAATTTCAGTATATCAAGAAATTCCGTTGACCAACCTATATATCCTCGTCAAGGTTCCGAAGTAACGGTTTCTACGCAACTCACACTGCCTTATTCCTTGTTCAACAACAAGGATTATTCCACAATGTCCACTTCGGAGAAGTATAAATGGCTTGAATACTATAAAGTGAATGTGAAAGCGGCATGGTATTTCAATGTATTGGACGATCTTGTTGTCTCAACAAGAGCAAGGTTCGGATTTTTGGGACAATATAATAGTAAAGTCGGCTATTCTCCTTTTGAAAGGTTCTATTTGGGCGGAGACGGCTTGACAGGTTACTCTTTAGACGGTCGTGAACTCGTTTCTCTGAGAGGATATGACAATAATTGTTTGAACCCTGACAAAGGAGCTACTGTTTTTGATAAATACACCTTGGAGCTTCGTTACCCTATAACCTTAAACCCTATGGCATCTGTTTATGCCTTGGGCTTCTTTGAAGGAGGAAACTCTTGGGCAAACTTCCGGAGTTTTGAACCTTTCAAGATGTATCGTTCGGCAGGTATAGGCATAAGAATATTCATGCAAATGTTCGGAACCCTCGGCATAGATTGGGGATATGGATTTGATGATGTCCCTTCCGCAGCCGGCAAGAACGGTTCACATTTCCACTTTTCCATAAATGGTTCGATAGATTAAAAAATGACAGATATGAAAAAACTATTGATTGTAGTATTGTTATCGGCAGCTGCTTTTTGCGGTTATGCCCAAAAGTATGCCTGTGTGGATACCGAGTATATCCTAAACAATGTACCCGAGTACAAGCAAGCACAAAAGGAACTCGAAGAAGTGTCTTTGCAGTGGCAAAAAGAAGTAGAGGCAAAGTTTCAGACAGTGGACAAACTCTACAAAGCCTTTCAAGCAGAAGCAGTCCTTCTCCCTGCGGATTTGAAAACGCAGAAAGAGAATGAAATCATTGCAGCTGAGAAAGATGCCAAGAACCTTCAAAAGCAACGCTTCGGCAATGAGGGCGATTTGACGAAGAAACGCTCCGAACTTGTAAAACCTATACAGGATAGAATTTATAATGCAATAGAAAAAGTTGCTCGTGAGAAGAACTATTCCATTGTGTTTGACAAATCCGGAGGAGCCACAATACTATATGTAGATAACAAAACAGATATCAGCGATATGGTTTTGGCAGAACTCGGCTACAAAATAAATTCTTCCAAACGGTAAACGAACAGCAAAAAAGACGTATCTTTGCAACAAATATAGTAATAACACAATAGATAAAAGAATGAAGAGAACATTTCAAGTACTGACTTTGGCGGCGATATTCATGTTCGCAGGAGGGTTGTACGCACAAAAAACAGTAAAGTTAGGCCATTTCAATTCGAGTGATTTGATGAAAAGAATGCCGGAAGCGGATTCCGTTCAGAATGTAATGAAAAACTATACGGCAGAATTGGAATCGGAGTTGAAGGCAATGCAAAGCGAATATACCAGATTGGTACAAGAATACGAAGCAAAGAAAGACCAACTTACAGATTTGTTGAAAGCAAACAAGGAGAATGAAATCAGAGGCGTGATGGAGAGAATGGAAACATTCCAACAAAATGCTCAGATTGATTTGCAGAACAAACAATCGGAACTAATGAACGTTCTTGTAGAGAAAATCAAAGGAATAGTTGCCGAGATAGCAAAAGAAAACAAATACACATATATTTTCGAGAGCAACGGTATTCTTTGGTATTCTGAGGACAGTGAAGATATAACGCCATTATTGGTAAAGAAAATGGGGTTGAAATAGAGACGTTTGCAAGGAGAGTTTGTAGAGATGAGTAAAAAAAGCCCCGATTATTTGGTGGAAATAAAAAGAAATACTACCTTTGCAAACGCAAACGATGCGGGTGTGGCGTAATTGGTAGCCGCGCCAGACTTAGGATCTGGTGCCGTGAGGCGTGGGGGTTCGAGTCCCTTCACCCGCACAAAATGGAGGTAAATCCGAAAGGTTTTATCTCCTTTTTCATATCAAAAAGAACCGCAAACAAATCCGCAAGGAGCCGAAACGGGAACAAATCGTGTAATTCGCTAAGGAGATTATTTCTCCTGTTATGACTTGAAAAGTCTGAGGCCCTCGGGCAGAGAAGATTATATACCTAAACTGCATAAAGCATACGTGGGGTTTCGTCTCGCTCTTTAGCCGATTCGGACTGTTAGAAGTGTGTACGGATTAACATTAAGCATAATTGGCATAAGCCAAGATAAGCGAAGACCGCAAAAGAGCGGTTTTATTTTCCATAGAGCCTCTCCGAATAAAGAGATATGACGAACATTCCGAAGCCTTATCGGAGGCAGGCATATTTCGCTTGAAGAGGATTGTTGCCGAGGCTCATCTTATCGTTCCCTGTCTTGATGCCATCGTTTTTTTCTCGGAGCGGAATGATTGAAAAAGCCCCTTTTTTATATTCAAAAAGGGGCTTTTTATACAACAAAAAGGGGCTTTTTCCCTTACTCCCATAAAGGATAAAAATGATAGCATCAAGCGTGCTAACATTTTCATCAAGCTTTGTAAGAGGAAAGTGCGAAAAGAATGTGTTCTCCGAGCGCCTCGGAAGAAGGCAATGACGGAATAAATGCGATGAAACAAAGCATGAAGGAGACACAAGACAAAGTAAATTCCCGACAGACAAGGAGTATTGTTTTTTAATTCGATATATTCATACTGTTTCATACTATGTTGAGATTGATTGCAAAGAAACGATTTCGTGAACTTTGAGTTCGAGGCATTGAAAGAGAATGCCTTGCTTCAAATCCTCGACCTCAACGGCAGAAAAGTAAGAACGTTCGACCTCAAAGCCGCTCGGGAGTGTTTGCGAATAGAGATAGGCAAGCTGCCTGAGGGAGTCTATACCATCATGCTCGGCAATGCGGTGAAGAAACCGATAGTAGAGTAATTCCGAAAGACTGTAAAACACTTTGAGAAAGCCACAGGCATTGTTGCCTGCGGCTTTCTTTGTTTCTATTGTTTAGAAAAGAAATGAACCCGAACAGTCAAAAGAATGCTGTAAGTTGAAAGCTCCTTAATATGTCATTTGTGTGAGAATTTACCAATCTTTTATTGGAATGTATATGCTTTTGCTTTGTTTGAAAAGTGTCATGCGAGGTGAAATTTTGTCAGAACCGCGTAGCTATCGAGTGTTTTTATATGCAAATTCGTCAGTCTTTGCTTTTCGGCTCGTTTTTTGCAGGGGTGATTGTACAAAAACGAACAAGAATTATGGAAACAAGGAATGGAAAATTAGAAAATTTGAACAGATTTGCCCATAACCTTATCGATAAGGCAAGGGAAGGCAAATTGGATCCGGTGATAGGACGAGACGAGGAAATAAGGAGAGTCTTGCAGATACTGTCCCGTAGAACGAAGAACAATCCTGTGTTGGTCGGTGAACCGGGAGTGGGAAAAACGGCTATCGTAGAGGGATTGGCTCGAAGGATTTTGAAGAAAGATGTTCCCGAAAACTTGAAAGACAAACAGATTTACACCTTGGATATGGGTGCTTTGATTGCAGGTGCCAAGTATAAGGGAGAATTTGAGGAACGTTTGAAAGGTGTGGTTAACGAGGTGGTCGAATCCCAAGGGGATATAATCCTTTTCATAGATGAAATTCATACTTTGGTCGGAGCCGGCGGAGGAGATGGAGCAATGGACGCAGCCAATATCTTGAAGCCTGCCTTGGCAAGAGGGGAATTGAGGGCTATCGGAGCAACAACTCTTAATGAGTATCAGAAGTATTTTGAAAAGGATAAAGCCTTGGAGCGTAGGTTCCAAATGGTTTTGGTAGATGAACCGAGTGTTGCCGATACCATAAGTATATTGAGAGGCTTGAAAGAGCGTTATGAGGTTCACCATCATGTGAGGATAAAGGATAGTGCAATAGTTGCGGCAGCTCAAATGTCGGCAAGGTACATCACGAACCGTTTCTTGCCGGACAAAGCAATAGATCTTATAGATGAAGCAGCTGCAAAGCTACGTATGGAGATAGATTCTTCTCCGGAGGAATTGGACGAGTTAGAGAGACGTTTGATGCAGCTTGAAATCGAGCGTGTAGCCATAAAGAAAGAGAAGGATACGAAGAAAGAAAACGAACTTTCCGTCGAGATAGACAAGTTGAAGAAGGAAAGGGACGAGTTACATGCACGTTGGGAGGCGGAGAAGAAGTATGTTGAAGCCATACAGGAGGAGGTAAAGAAAATCGATCGCTATAAATTTGAAGCCGAACAAGCGGAGAGAGCGGGTGATTACGGAAAAGTTGCCGAGTTACGCTATGGCAAGATAAAGACCGCAGAAACCGATTTGGAGAATTATAAGACCAAATTGAAGAGCATGCAGACCAACGGAGCCTTGATAACGGAGGAGGTTGATGATAACCATATTGCCGAAGTGGTTTCGCGATGGACTGGTATCCCAGTGGCAAAGATGATGCAGAGTGAGAAAGATAAGCTATTGCACTTGGAAGACGAATTGAAGAAAAGGGTCGTCGGCCAGGAGGAAGCCATAGAGGCAGTAGCCAATGCGATAAGAAGAAGTCGTAGCGGCTTGGCTGATGAAAACAGACCGATAGGTTCGTTCGCATTCTTAGGCAGTACCGGTGTCGGAAAGACCGAATTGGCAAAGGCTTTGGCGGAATTGCTGTTCGACAAAGAAGACCTTATGGTAAGGATAGACATGAGCGAGTATCAGGAAAGGCATACCGTCTCTCGATTGATAGGAGCGCCTCCGGGATATGTAGGTTATGAGGAAAGCGGACAGTTGACCGAAGCCGTAAGAAGGAAACCCTATTCGATAGTATTGTTGGACGAGATAGAGAAAGCACACCCCGATGTTTTCAATATATTGTTACAAGTATTGGAGGACGGCAGATTGACCGATAATAAGGGCAGAGTGGTGGATTTCAAGAATACAATAATAATAATGACTTCCAACATAGGTTCGGAGATATTGCAACACGCCATAAGCGAACAGGGCAATGACTTCTCATCGGACTGGAATAAAGCCAAAGCATCTGTATTGGAGTTATTGAAGAAGACAATCCGTCCGGAATTACTTAACCGTATAGACGAGATTGTAGTATTCAAACCATTGCAAAAGGAAGAAGTAAGAGAGATTGTCAAATTACAGTTGTCTCGTTTGCAGAAACGTTTGAAAGAAAAGAACGTCGAACTCCAATGCACCGAAGAAAGCATGGACTACTTGGCAGAAAAAGGCTATCAACCCGACTTGGGAGCAAGACCGATAAAGAGAGCCATTCAGCGGTATGTCATAGACAAATTGTCGGTCTTTATGATAGAAGGCAATATGCCGGAGAACAGCAAAGTGGAAATGTTCTTATCCGGCGGCGAATTGCAATTCCGCTTCTTGAACGAGAAGAAGTAAAGCCTTATAACTTGGTCAGACCATACGGATTAAGGGAGACATACAGTCTTATTCGGGACTGTATATCTCTTTTTTTTATTTTGACCGCAGACATGCGGACAAGAAAAAACTCTATCGGAAGATCACAGAAATTAAAACGCCGAAAGAAAAAATTAAAACGGCGATTCATTTTTTCCAAACGCCGTTTCCGTAAAATGAATCGGCGTTTCAGTGTAGCGAAACGGCCTTATGTTTTTACAGTATGCCTATCGGATATGTCTGAACGGGTGCAAAAAGGCGGTAAAATACCCGTGTTCGGATTTTTTCGTACCTTTGCAGTCTGTATAACTAATAACGAAGTATATGAGTTTGAAAATCGCAGTGTTGGCAAAGCAAGTGCCTGATACTCGTAACGTGGGTAAAGATGCAATGACGGAAGAGGGTACGGTAAATCGTGCTGCCTTGCCGGCTATTTTTAATCCCGAAGATTTGAATGCTTTGGAGATGGCTTTATATATAAAGGATATTGTTCCTCAAACCGAGGTTTATGTTTTGACAATGGGACCGGTGAGAGCCGCAGAGATAATTCGTCAATCCTTATACCGCGGAGCTGATGGCGGTTTTGTAATCTCCGATCGCAAGGTTGCCGGCAGTGATACTTTGGCGACTTCTTACACCATCAGTCAGGGCGTAAAGAAACTCGGCAAGGTCGATTTGGTTTTTGCAGGACGTCAAGCCATTGATGGTGATACGGCTCAGGTCGGACCGCAAACGGCTGAGAAGTTGAATATGCCGCAGATTACATACGCCGAAGAGGTGATATGTGCAGATGAAAAGAAAATACGTATAAAGAGACGTTTGGAACGCGGAGTGGAAGAGGTGGAATGTGCTTATCCTTGTTTGATAACGGTGGGTGCTTCTGCACCGGACTGCCGTTTTCCTATCGCAAAACAACTGATGAAATATAAGAATGCTTTGACGGAAGCCGAAGCTGCCGAAATGAAAAAGGATTGCAGCGATATGTTTTCCAAGAAACCGTATTTGAAAATCGGTCTTTGGAGTGCTGCGGACATAGAAGCGGAGGATAGTCGTCTCGGATTGAGCGGTTCTCCTACAAAGGTTAAGAAAATAGATAATGTTGTCCTTACTGCAAAAGAAAGCATAGAGGTCGAACCGACGGATGAGGGTTTGGATAATTTAGTCAAGGATTTGATTGCTTCACACATCATCGGTTAGTTATCAGTGTTTAACAATAAAGAATATCAGAGATGAACAACATATTTGTATATTGCGAGCTTACGGAAGAACGTACCATTGCCGATGTGAGCTTGGAACTTTTGAGCAAAGCGAGAAAATTGGCAGATAATCTGCAATGCCAAGTTGAAGCAATAGTGATAGGAGAGTCTGCGGAAAACCTTGAAAAGACCTTGTATCCGTACGGTGTGGATATAATCAACCATGCGAAAGACGAGAGATTGTTTCCATACACCACATTACCTCATTTTGCGATTGTAACCAAACTTTTGAAAGAAAAAGAGGCTCAGATATGCCTTTTCGGAGCAACTTGCATAGGCAGGGACTTGGCACCGAGAGTATCCTCTTACCTTAAATGCGGATTGACAGCAGACTGCACAAGTTTGGAAATAGGTTCTCATGAAGACAAAAAGGCAGGCAAGGTTTATGACAAACTCCTATATCAAATACGTCCGGCTTTCGGAGGTAATATAGTGGCGACGATAGTCAACCCCGAGACTCGTCCGCAAATGGCGACGGTCAGAGAAGGTGTCATGAAGAAAGAAATACACGATGCCTCTTACAAAGGAGAGTTGCAAATCTTGGACGTGGCGAAATATGTCAGTGAAAGCGATTTCTGTGTAAAGATTTTGGCAAGAGAAATCGAGGAGCAGAAAATCAATATAAAGAATGCACAAATCGTTGTCATAGGAGGATACGGCATGGCAAACGGAAAGGACGGATTTAAGTTGATACATGAACTTGCCGATGTGCTTGGCGGAGAAGTGGGAGCAACAAGGGCTGCTGTCGATGCAGGTATGACGGAACATGAACGTCAGGTCGGACAAACGGGAGTAACCATTCGTCCCAAGCTATGTATAGCCTGCGGAGTATCGGGTGCAGTTCAACACCGCGCAGGTATGGAACAATCTGCCAAGATTATTTCCATAAACACCGATTCCAATGCTCCGATAAACGCCATTGCCGATTACAAGATTATTGGTGATGCTTTTGAAATCCTTCCAAAGCTTATAAAGCATTATAAGGACAATACCAAATAATCATATTTGTAAACATAAGAACAGATTGAATCATGGGTAATTTTTTCACAGATAACGAAAGATTGAAGTTTCATCTTCATCACGATTTGATGCAGGAAATCATTCGCTTGAAGGAGAGAGACTATGCAGATAAAGACAAATACGATTTCGCACCGGAGAACTTTGAAGATGCTTTGGACTCATACGAAAAAGTATTGGAGATAATAGGCGAAATAACTGCCGATGTATTGGCAGAAAACGCAAAGGACGTTGATGCAGAAGGCCCCAAAATAGAGGACAATGCCATTATATATGCCAAAGGCACTCAAAAAAATCACGAGGCTTTGAAGAATGCAGGTTTGTACGGCATGAGTCTTCCTCGTCAGTACGGAGGATTGAATTTCTCTTATGTTCCTTACGTAATGGCTGCCGAAATCGTATCACGCGGAGACTGTGGCTTTGCCAATATATGGGGTTTGCAGGATTGTGCGGAAACGATATATGAGTTCGGTTCGGAAGAAATAAAAAACGAATACCTTCCAAGAATAAACAAAGGTGCTACTTGCTCTATGGATTTGACCGAACCGGATGCGGGAAGCGACCTTCAAGCGGTACGCTTGAAAGCAAGCTATGATGAGAAAGCCGGAGTTTGGCGATTGAACGGAGTGAAGCGTTTCATCACAAACGGAGATGCCGACATCAAATTGGTACTTGCGAGAAGCGAGGAGGGTACAACAGACGGCAGAGGATTGAGTTACTTTGTTTATGACAGGGCAAACAAAGCCGTAACAGTAAGAAGAATAGAAAATAAGCTCGGAATAAAAGGTTCTCCTACCGCAGAATTGGTATTCAATAACGCACCTGCACAAATAGTAGGCGACAGAAAGCTCGGTTTGATAAAGTATGTGATGAGTCTTATGAACGGAGCAAGGCTCGGAGTGGGAGCTCAATCCGTCGGATTGGCAGAAGCAGCATACAGAGAAGCTGTTAAGTATGCTCATGAAAGAGAACAGTTCGGTAAACCGATAGCAGACTTTGCTCAAGTCTATGAAATGCTTGGCAATATGAGAGCAAAGACCGATGCAATCAGAACATTGCTTTACGAAACGGCTCGTCAGGTAGATATGTCCAAGTCTTTGGATGCCATTTCTCGCGAAAGAAAAGTAACGCCTGAGGAAAAGCAGTTATTCAAATCTTATTTGAGATTGGCTGATGCCTTGACTCCTATGTTGAAATTGTTCTCTTCGGAATATGCAAACCAAATTGCATACGACTGTATCCAAGTTCATGGCGGCAGCGGCTTCATGAAAGATTATGCTTGCGAGAGATTGTACAGAGATGCAAGGATTTTGACGATTTACGAAGGTACTTCACAGTTGCAGGTTGTTGCAGCAATCAAGGGCGTAAGCTCGGGAGTGTATGCAAACAGAATAAAAGAATACGAAGCTATTGAGGTCTCAGGCGAATTGGCAGAAATGAGGAAGACGCTCATTGCTTTGAGAGAACGTTACGAAGCAACAGTGGAAAAAGCCAAGGAATTGGGTACGGCAAGTGAAGCATTCGATTTCCTTTCAAGACGATTGGTTGAAATGGCAGGTTATCTTATCATGAGCAATCTCCTTATCAATGACGCACAAAAGGAAGCCGGTTTCACGCAATCGGCTCGCATAATGACCAAATTGGCACAAAGCGAAATTGAGAAAGCGGCATGTTACATAGAGAACTTCAATCCCGATATATTGCAAGACTACAAGGCTTGTTTATAACGAAGTGAGTTTTTTCATACGTTTTATTTTAGTTTGACAGCGGTGGAGAGCAATCTCCGCCGTGTTTTATATCCGAAAGTCTCTTCTCTAATAGAGGAAAAGATAAAGCTGCAATACAGGGAACGGAGATATTATTATATGAAGAGTAAGGATATTATTATTCTCAAAAAGATATTGGATTATTGTAATTATAATTGCGGTGATAAGCTATAGATGATAGCCGGAGGGTCGGAGTAATGTCTGCCCCTCTTTTTTGTATTAAAAATATTCGTAAGAAATTCTTAATAATTATTGTAAGAAAAATCTGTTAAAATGGATATAAAAGAAAATATGCAATCAACATAAGGGGAGAAGACATGAAGATATTAGTATGCGATGACGATAGAGAGATTGTAGAAGCGATTACCATTTATTTAGAGAAAGAGGGATATTCCGTTATAGCGGCATACAATGGAAAAGAAGCACTGGACACATTAAGAAGGGAACAGGTGCAGCTTATCATTTTAGATATTATGATGCCGGAGATGGATGGAATAGAAGCACTGCTTCGTTTAAGGGAGTACAGCTCGATTCCGGTGATTCTTCTTTCTGCCAAATCGGAGGATGCGGATAAGATCAATGGATTAAATGTTGGTGCGGATGATTATATAACGAAGCCATTTAATCCATTGGAACTGCTTGCAAGGGTGAAATCACAGCTTCGA
>OQVP01001009.1_pt1 | contig 10336 bp, 9 predicted proteins | sample 1691541 | NCBI WGS metagenome assembly OQVP01 (sample SAMN03418258, study PRJEB22391) | human gut metagenome | biome: human-gut; feature: organic feature; material: feces | host: Homo sapiens | place: Tanzania | collected 2013-01 | reverse complement strand
GGCGGCGACAGACCTTACGGAAACAGAGATAACAGAAACGGCCAGGGTGGCGACAGACCTTCCTTCGGCAACCGCGACAACCGGAACGGTGCCGGAAGAGACGGCGGATTCCGCAAAACCGGTCAGGGCGGCAGCAAGGGCTTTGCTCCCGAAACAACCGCTAAGGATGCGGAGAAGCACAGAGATGAAGAAAAGCGCCGTATCAGCCAGGAGAAGGATAAACGCTCCCGCAAGGACTTCATGTATGAAGAAGAGGAACCGTTAAAGAACAAGCCCGGCAGATTTATCAAACCGGAAAAGAAGAAGGAAGAAGCAACCGAAGAAGCCATTAAGGTTATTGTGCTGCCTGAAACCATTACCATCAAGGATCTGGCAGACAAGATGAAGGTGCAGTCTTCCGCTATTATCAAGAAGCTCTTCTTAGAGGGCAAAATGGTTACCGTAAACCAGGAAATTTCCTATGAAGAAGCCGAAAACATCGCCATGGAGTATGACATCCTCTGCGAAAAGGAAGTCAAGGTCGATGTTATCGAAGAGCTGCTGAAGGAAGATGATGAAAACGATGAAAATCTGATTTCCCGTCCTCCCGTTATCTGTGTTATGGGTCACGTTGACCACGGTAAAACATCCCTCCTGGATGCCATCCGGAAGACCAATGTTACCGACAGGGAAGCAGGCGGTATTACCCAGCACATCGGCGCTTATACCGTATCTGTCAACGACAGAAAGATTACCTTCCTCGATACACCCGGACACGAAGCATTTACCGCTATGCGTATGCGTGGTGCCAACGCAACGGATATTGCCATCCTGGTAGTAGCGGCCGACGACGGCGTTATGCCCCAGACAGTGGAGGCAATTAACCATGCCAAGGCAGCCGGCATTGAAATTATCGTGGCAGTCAACAAGATTGATAAGCCCAATGCCAATGTGGATCGTGTAAAGCAGGAGCTTACCGAATACGAACTGATTCCGGTAGACTGGGGCGGAACCACAGAATTTGTACCTGTATCCGCAAAATCCGGTGAGGGTATCGATGATCTGCTGGAAACCATTCTGCTTACCGCGGATATTCTGGAATTAAAAGCTAATCCTAACAGAAAGGCAAGAGGTCTTGTCATCGAGGCCGAGCTGGATAAGGGACGCGGTCCCGTTGCCACCATTCTGGTACAGAAGGGTACCCTGCATGTGGGTGACTTCATTTCCGCAGGCGCAAGCCATGGTAAAGTACGTGCCATGATTGACGACAAGGGCAGAAGAGTAAAAGAAGCCGGACCTTCCACACCTGTGGAAATCTTGGGTCTTAACGATGTACCCAGTGCCGGTGAAGTATTCCTGGCACATGACAACGATAAAACAGCGAAATCCTTTGCGGATACCTATCTTGAGCAGAACAAGGAGAAGAAGCTGGAAGAAACCAAGAGCAAGATGTCTCTGGATGATCTGTTCTCCCAGATTCAGGAAGGTAACTTAAAGGAACTGAACCTGATTGTAAAGGCTGACGTTCAGGGTAGTGTGGAAGCCGTTAAGCAGAGTCTGCTTAAGCTTTCCAACGAAGAAGTTGTGGTAAAATGCATCCATGGCGGTGTAGGTGCCATCAACGAATCCGACGTTATGCTGGCAAGCGCATCCTCCGCAATTATCATCGGCTTCAATGTACGTCCTGACGCAACCGCAAAGGCAACAGCCGAAAGAGAAGGCGTGGATATCCGTCTGTATAAGGTAATTTATCAGGCTATCGAGGATATCGAAGCAGCCATGAAGGGTATGCTTGATCCCGTATTTGAGGAAAAGGTTATCGGCCATGCGGAAGTACGTCAGATTTTCAAGGCATCCGCAGTGGGCAACATTGCCGGTTCCTATGTACAGGACGGTGTCTTCCAGAGAGGCTGCAAGGTTCGTATCACCAGAGACGGCGAGCAGATTTACGAAGGCGAGTTAGCATCCTTAAAGAGATTCAAGGATGATGTAAAGGAAGTAAAAGCAGGCTACGAATGTGGTCTGGTATTTGACGGCTTCGACAAGATGCAGGAGCTTGATATCGTAGAAGCTTACATCATGGTTGAAGTACCCAGACAGTAGTGTGAGGTTAATTATGAGAAAAAACAGCGTGAAGAATACCCGTATTAACGGGGAAGTGCAGCGCGTTTTGGCGGAAGTTATCCGGGGAGAAATCAAAGATCCCCGGATTTGTCCGCTTACAAGCGTCGTTGCGGTAGAAGTGGCTCCCGACCTTAAAACCTGCAAGGCATGGATCAGTGTCCTTGGGGATGAAGAGGCGAGAGAAAATACCTATAAAGGCTTAAAGAGTGCAGAAGGTTACATCCGTAACCGTCTTGCCAAGACCATCAATCTGCGCAATACACCGGAAATTACATTTATCATGGACCAGTCCATTGAGTACGGTGTCAATATGTCCAGAAAGATTGATGAAGTCATGGAAGAACAGAACGGGAAGGCATAAGGTTATGGATATTTTACAGGAGTGTAGCGGGGCAAAGATCATCGGTATCAGCGCCCATGTAAGACCGGATGGAGATGCCATAGGCTCCGGCATGGCACTGTATCTGTTTTTGAAAAAGAAGATGCCGGGAGCAAAAATCCACTGGTATTTAGAGAGCATACCCGATGGATTTACCCATCTTACCCATTTGTCCGAAGCGGATACGGAATACCGGAAAGAAGAGCATTTTGACGTGTTCTTTGCACTGGACACCAATGCGGAGAGACTGGGCGGCGCGGAAGAATTTTTCAACTGTGCAGCAAAAAAAGTGCATATTGACCATCATATCAGCAATGTGCCCGGCTGCGGGGATGTGAATTTAGTAGTGCCCGATGCCAGCTCGACGGCAGAGGTGCTTTACGGCTTAATTCCCAAGGAGGATATGGATACGGAGATTGCTACGGCGCTCTATACCGGCATTATTCATGACACCGGTGTGTTCCAGTATACCAACACCTCTCCGAAGACCATGCAAATCGGCGCGGAACTGATTGGCTACGGCTTTCCTTTTGCACAAATTATAGAGGAAAGCTTTTACCAGAAGACCTATCTGCAGACCCAGGTACTGGGAAGAGCCCTGATTGAAAGCATCCGATTTATGGACGGACAGTGTATTTTCAGCTGCATGGATCAGGAAAAAATGGCATTTTACGGAGCAAGACCCTCAGATCTGGACGGCATTGTCAACCAGCTCAGAAACATTGCCGGTGTGCACTGCGCAATTTTTATCTACGAAAAAGAACACATGGAATACAAGGTCAGCATGCGTTCCGACGAATATGTGGATGTGGCAAAGGTAGCATCCTTCTCCGGCGGCGGCGGACATGTCCGGGCAGCCGGCTGCACCATCCGCGGCACCATGCATGACGTAATCAACAACCTGTCCGGGCAGATTGCGCTGCAGTTGGGACAGTAATATAAGTGAGAAACGGATTGCATTCCGGTTAAGACAGGCAGGAATAAAAGAAGTGCGGCAGGCAGTCTGGCTGACTGAACACATGGGAATTGACAAGGGAGGGAAAAGCATTGTACAACGGCATTATCAATATTTATAAGGAAAAAGGCTTTACCTCCCATGATGTGGTAGCCAAGATGCGGGGAATACTCAGACAGAAAAAAATCGGACATACCGGCACTCTTGACCCGGATGCCACCGGTGTACTGCCGGTGTGCTTAGGCAGCGCCACCAAGCTCTGCGACATGCTGACGGACCGGGACAAGGAATACGAAGCGGTGATGCAGCTTGGTATCTCCACGGATACCCAGGATTTGTCGGGAGAGGTGCTAAAGGAATGTCCCGTCACGGTAACGGAAGAAGAAGCACGAAATGCCATTCTTTCTTTTATCGGGGACTATGACCAGATTCCCCCCATGTATTCCGCATTAAAGGTCAACGGCAAAAAGCTTTACGAACTGGCGAGAGCCGGTAAGGAAGTGGAGCGTCAGCCCAGAGCGGTTACCATTTACGATATAACCATTTTGGACATGAAGCTGCCGGAGGTGACCTTCCGGGTATCCTGCTCCAAGGGTACTTATATCCGGACACTCTGTTATGACATCGGCGTAAAATGCGGATGCCTTGCCGCCATGAAAAGCTTAAAGCGCATCAAGGCGGGGGTATTTAGAGAAGAGAGCGCCATCACCCTGGCAGAGCTGGAAAAATTGCGGGATGAAGAAAGAGTCGGCGAGGTCGTGGTGCCTGTGGACCATTTCTTTGAGGAACTGGCGCCGGTGCATATCCCGGACGAATTTATAAAGTATATCAAAAACGGTAATTCCTTTTATCCGCAGCAGATAAAGGAAAGAATAGGCTTTGGAGACGGTGAAGATGTGCGTGTCTATGATGAGGCAGGCAGATTTTACGGCGTCTATACCATGAAACGGCAGGAAGGCCGTTTCGTACCGAAAAAGATGTTTCTGGAAAATGACTTAAAGTGATGGATGCGTCTGCAACGGAAGCGATGATGCGGACACGATGGAAGTAATAGATGTGTGCATGGTGAAAGCAATGATGCATATACAGTAAGTGTGAAAGCAATCTGAAGATTTGGATGGAGAAATACAGCAATGGAAATCATTACCGGTACAGCGGATTTTTATATTAATGATGAGACAGCAGTGGCAATCGGAAAATTTGACGGTGTGCACATTGGGCACCGGGCGCTTCTTGACGAAATCCTGAAGCAGAAGGAGAACGGCAAAAAAGCATGCGTATTCACATTCGACCCTTCACCGGCTGTTTTCTTCGGTGACGGTAAGGAAAAACAGCTCACCACCAGAGAGGAAAAGAGAGAAATCTTTGAACGTCTGGGAATTGATATTTTAGTGGAGTACCCCTTAAACCGTAAGGTGGCGGATATGTCGCCAAGGGATTTTGTGGTAAATGTGCTTTGCAACCGCATCAATGCCGTTTATGTGGCGGCTGGCAGCGACCTTTCTTTCGGTCGAAGAGGGGAAGGCAATGCGGCGCTTTTAAGGATTCTGGCGCCGGAATGCGGCATGACGGTGAAAATCATTGACAAGCTTTTGTATGAAGGCAGGGAAATCAGCTCCACCTATGTGCGGGAAACTCTGGAAAAGGGGGATATGCGCCTGACGGAAACCCTGCTCGGGGAAGCTTATTTTATCTGCGGCAAGGTAACACACGGCAGACAGCTTGGACGCACCCTGGGGATGCCGACCTTAAACCTGATTCCGGACGAGAGCAAAATGCTGCCTCCGAGAGGTGTTTATTATTCCGGCGTTATGATACGGAACCGCTACTACAGTTCCACCACCAATATCGGCTACAAGCCCACCATTGAGCAGGACAAGCCTGTGATGTGTGTGGAAACCTATGTGTATGACTTTCACGAGGATATCTACGGAGAGGATATTTCCGTATATCTTTACGAATTCCGCCGCCCCGAGCAGAAATTTGCCGGCATTGAGGCGCTGAAAGAACAGATGCAGAAAGACATTGCCGCCGGCAGGAAATACGCGAAGGAAAAATAGTTTCCAGTACCCAAAGGAAAGCTGGAAAATGGGTACAGGAGAGAAAAAGTGTCTTTCATACCCAAGGGAAAATCTGAAAATGGGTACAGGAAAGAAAAAATGGTTTCAGTACCCAAAGGAAAGCCTGGGAATGGGTACAGGAGAGAAAAAGTGTCTTTCATACCCAAAGGAAAGTTTAAGAATGGGTACAGAAAGAAAAAATGGATAGAAATACCCAAAAGAAAAGGAAAATGGACTGGTAACCTTTTGCCGGAAAATGAAATTGGAAAAATTTAATAAGTTTCTTTGTGCATAGACGGTTGACGCGAGAAAAAGGGATTGCTATAATAAATCCGTAACAAAGATGTAACAATTAAAGCATCCAATAAAATCATATACCAAAGCGACTGCGCATGTGAAAGCAACGTATATGAAGGCAACAACGCATCTGAAAACATCAACGCATAACGCATCTGAAAGTAGCGGTGTATATGAAAATACAGAATGGATGCTTCAACAGACAAGGCGAAGGGACTTACAGGTTAAAATAGATGAACTACAATAGAAAAATAAACAAATTAGCTATAATCGGCGCCGTAGGATTTTTAGCAGTAGCTTCTCTTTCCAACCCGATGGAAAGTAGGGCAGCGGGAACGGTAGCCATAAATGATATTATGCCCACAGCGGGTGGAATTTTTGATCTGAAGCTGGACGAAGATTCCTGCTTAAAGGCAGCGGAGGCAACTACGGAAGGCATGTATTGGGGCTATAACCATTTAGGCATTGCCGATGTGGAAACTGGTAATTTAAATGTCAGAGCCATTCCAGCCACAGACGGCAAATTAGTGGGAAAGATGCCGAAAGGATCTGCCTGCGAAGTGGTGGAGATGAACGAGGACGGTACCTGGGCACATATTAAATCCGGAGATGTGGACGGCTATGTAAGCACCGATTATCTGTATACCGGCGCAGATGCCGGAATGAGAGCCATGGAATTAGTAAAGACAGTAGCAGTGGTTAATGCGGATGCCCTTAAAGTAAGAGAGCAGGCAAGTATGGACGCTACGGTTCTGACATCCATACCCAAGGGCGAGGAACTGGAAGTCGTTGAGCAGTTAGACGGCTGGGTAAAAGTATCCATTGACGGCGAGGATGCTTACGTTTCCTCCGATTACGTGACAGTAGAAGAAAAGCTGGATACAGCCGTAACCATGAGTGAACTCCTTTACGGTCAGGGAGTGTCCAACCTCAGAGTCGATATCGTAGAATATGCAAAACAGTTTTTGGGTAATAAGTATGTGTATGGCGGCAGCAGCCTTACCAAAGGAACGGACTGTTCCGGTTTCACCATGTCGGTATACAAGCACTTCGGCATCAGCCTGTCCCACTCTTCCAGAGCACAGGCGAACGAAGGAAAGAAGATTACAGCAGCCGATTTACAGCCCGGCGACCTGATTTTCTACGGTGGAAGCTCCGGCTCCATCAACCATGTGGCAATGTATATCGGCGGCGGCAAGGTTATTCATGCATCCAGCCCTAAGACCGGCATCAAGATATCCAATTACACCTACCGTACACCGGTGAAGTATGTAAGCATTATCAAGGAATAACGGGAGTAAGACGTTTCCCGACGAAATCGGCAGCAGACATAGAAATGCTGTTACAGAGAAGACCGGCAGCAGGAATGACAATGCCTTTGCAGAGAAAACCGGCAGCGGGAGCGGATAAAAGAAAGGGCAGATATGGAACAGATACAAAATGGGTTTCTGCAGCTTTCCGAGAGCGCAGAGAAGGAAATTACCGAAACAATGCCACCCGAAGAAGAAATGAACGACTTAGCGGATTTCTTCCGTATTTTCGGAGATGCCACCAGATTAAAAATCCTCTATGCACTGAAATTTTCGGAAATGTGCGTGCTCGATATTGCCCAGCTTTTAGGCATGTCCCAGTCGGCAATTTCCCACCAGCTCCGTGTCTTAAAGCAGATGGACCTGGTGAAAAACAGAAGGGACGGCAAGACCATTTTCTATTCCCTTGCGGATGCGCACATCGTGACTATTTTAAGCCAGGGCCTTGACCATATTGAAGAGTAGGGACCAAAACAGAATTGTGAATAAAAGCTCAAATCTTATGAAAGTAGGATTTGAGCTTTTTTGTTGCTAAGAAAGAAAATAAGATTTCAAAGCAGTGGGATGTATGGGAATTGTGCGTAGTCTTGCGATAGGATGATAAATGTGTTATTGTTACATGGTAGGAAGTTTCTTATATCGAAAAGAAGTTGTATAGTAAATAGAAGGGATATTGTATATGTGTGAATTTAGACTTGACGAGTTAGAAGTATTCAATTTTCGTAGATTTGAAAATAAAAGTTATAAGTTAAATCCACAAATGAATGTTTTTGCGGGCAAGAATGGTTCCGGAAAGACAGCGATGTTAGAAGCAGCCTGTGTTATGCTTGGGGCGTATCTTGCGGCATTTAAGACATATGTTCCAAGCCGGTTTGTAAGAAATATTCATCCGGAAGATAGCCATTTGAAAGTGTTAAGCGCGGAAAAACAGAATGTTTTGACGGCAGGTGGAGTTCCGCAATATCCCTGTTATGTAAAATGTAAGGCAACGTGGAATTGTAGGGGAGAAGCTATCGAATTTCAGCGTGTTGTGATAAAAGAAGACGGCAGGACTAAATTTGGCGGAACCAATCCCATGCAGCCACAGGTAGTTTCCTGGGAAAATGCTATTGCCAAAGCAGATCATTCCGACGAATCGGTTTTATTACCCCTTGTGCTGTATTTAAGCTCTGCCAGGTTGTGGAATGAAAATAATACGAAGACCGGAAAAAAAGGAATGTATAACAGAACGGAAGGATATAACCGTTGTCTTGATACCAAGAGAGGTACGGAGCTTGCGTTTGAATACATTAAAAGATTGCGTGACATTGCAAATGAGGAAAAGGAGGGAAGAAGCTTTCCGGCATATGATGCGATTTTACAGGCAATAAACACGGCATTTCAAGAGGAATTAGCTCCCGGAGAACAAGTAATCATTTCTACAAGATATGATTCGGATATCGTAGCATTAAAGAATGAGGATGGAACAATACTTCCTTTTAGTACTTTAAGTGATGGTTATAGGAATGTAATTAAAATTATATTAGAGATTGCTACACGCATGTGCATTCTGAACCCATATCTTCAAGGTGAAGCATTACAAAAGACCCCAGGGGTAGTCGTTATAGATGAGCTTGATCTGAGTCTGCATCCTACATGGCAGAAAAGAATCATAGGTATTTTGAAGAATTTATTCCCTAAAATTCAATTTATTTGTGCAACACATTCTCCGTTTATCATTCAATCGTTAGAGGATGGAGAGTTGATAACACTGGACCGGGAACTGGACAGCGAATATGCCGGGGAGGGAATAGAAGATATAGCGGAAGATGTAATGGGGGTAAAGATGCCCCAGTATAGCGAAAAAAAACGAAAGATGTATGATGCGGCGTCAGAATTTTATGAGGCGGTAAAATCTGGAAAAACGCAGAAAGATATTGAAGATATTGGTAAAAAGTTAGCAGTTTTGGAGGCAAACTACAGTGATAATCCAGCATATCTTGCGTTGATGCGTCAGAAATACGAATTGAGAAAGTGTGAAATAGAACATAATGAGACCGGTGAATAAAGGGGAATCGCCCTATCAGAAAATTAAAGATTATGCGGAAGCATTGCCATATTTGGAAAAACGATTAGGTAAATACTGTTCGTACTGTGAATTTCCCATAAAACATGTTCCGGAAGTAGAACATATCGTTTCAAAGGCAAATGGTGGGGATAGAACTGATTGGAAGAATTTACTGTTGGGATGTAAATACTGCAATACAAGGAAAAGTAAAACGATTTCACCGGAAAATGTGGAAGAGTATATATGGCCGGACTGTGATAACACGGCATTGGCATATACATATGAGAATGGAATTCCTGAAGTAAATGAGAAAAAACTTCTGGAAGTGGACGGTACCGGAGAGCTTTACAAAAAAGCAAAGAAATTATTTGATTTGGTAGAATTGGGGCATGCTCCAAATGAGAAAGAAAAGGACAAAAGGTTTATAGAACGAATTGAAGCTTTTCAAACCGCACAAATTTGTTTGAATAACTGGAAAGGGATTACTGCAATTGAGAATAATCCGGTAGTTTTGAAATCTTTCAAAAATTTAATTGCCACGTGTGCGTTAAAATCCGGATTTTTCTCGGTATGGATGACAGTTTTTTCGGAAGAACCGGAAATATTACAGATGTTAATTGAGGGATTCCCTAATACACGGAAAGAATGCTTCGACAAAAATGGGCATCCTTTGGAAAAAACGGAAAAGTAAAAGTTTAAATTCAAAAATAGACCGTAATTTATCAAAAAAAGACCACATAGAAAAACGAGATAATGATACAATATACTTTATACTAACATATACATACATGGATTTTAGTATGCTATACAGTGGTGAAAAAGAGAAAATGAGGGATTATGCAAAACAAGGAGGAAGAATATGAAAAGGGAAAAAAGAAAACGATTTACGGCACTTATAATGGCGTTGATGATGCTGCTGACGATGACATCATGGGATAGTATGTCTATGACGGCTCAGGCGGAAGGTATCAGTGAAGAACAAAATGCATATGTGCAGGATGATGTTAGCGGTAACGAAGGTGTCAGCAGCGGAGATGCTTTGGAAGATGAAAACACTGAAATAGCGGATGTTTCCGGCGGAAATGTTACAATCATAGAATACAATTCTGAAAATATGGAAACTTCTCCCTTTACAGGCTATCTGTGTAATAAGGAAGAATATGATGCTTATACTGCCAAGGAAGT
>OQVP01001006.1_pt1 | contig 10343 bp, 8 predicted proteins | sample 1691541 | NCBI WGS metagenome assembly OQVP01 (sample SAMN03418258, study PRJEB22391) | human gut metagenome | biome: human-gut; feature: organic feature; material: feces | host: Homo sapiens | place: Tanzania | collected 2013-01 | reverse complement strand
ATTCATCTGGGTAGAGCTGGGACTGCAGACCATTCATGAAAAGACAGCCGCTTTTATCCGCAGAGGCTATCCGCTTTCCTGCTTTGAAGATGCGGTCACGGTGCTGCACAGGTTACAGATTCCGGTCATTACCCATGTAATCTTAGGATTGCCCGGTGAAAGCGCAAGTATGCAGCTACAGACGATTTCCTATCTGGATACGCAGCCCATATGGGGTATTAAATTACAGTTACTTCACATACTAAAAGACACTGATCTTGGTCTTTTATATAAAAATGAACCTTATCGTTATCGCTCCTACGAAACGCTGGAAGATTATGTTTCCATGGTGATTCTTTGCTTAGAGCATCTTCGTCCGGATATCGTTGTACACCGGCTTACGGGAGATGCACCGAAGGAGCTTTTACTTTCACCGATGTGGAGTCTTGATAAACGGAAGGTTTTAAACACACTTCATCACGAGATGAAAATTCATGAAACTTATCAGGGGAGGCTATATGCAGGATCCATTGACACTTTATAAATTAATTATTCTTTATATGCTGCAGCGGGTGGACTTTCCACTGACGAAGGCGCAGATCTGCGACTTTATTTTAGAGAAGCAGTATACGAGCTTTCTGACGCTCCAGCAGGTGATCGGAGAACTGATTGACGCGGACATGGTGAACGCTCACTCGATCCGGAACCGGACGCATTTAAGCATCACGAAGGAAGGACGTCAGACCTTGAATTTCTTCAGTAATGAAATCAGCGATACGATTAAGGAAGAGATTAACACGTATCTCAAAGAAAATGAAATGACACTCCGCAATGAAGTATCGATTCTCGCGGATTATTATAAGTCAACTTCGGGAGAATTTGAGGCGCATCTGACAGCGAAGGATAAGGAGGTTACACTGCTGGATATTATTATTTCGGTACCGGTGGAGGAAACCGCAGCTTCGATCTGCGATAACTGGCAGAAAAAGAATCAGGAGATTTATCAGTATCTGATTACGGAGTTGTTTTAAAAGTGTAGGTAATTGGATATTGGTTATATATAGGTTATTGACTATGTTTAAGCTATTCATTCGGGCGCAACGGTTTTGCTTTTGTTCATTCCTACGGGGCTAACCCCTCCGCAAAATCACAAAATCAAAAAACGTTGCGCCTATTCTACGCTATGACACCATCTTTATTTTATCGTTATTTTTTATAATTCAAGAGGCCATGCTGATGCATAGCCTCTTAATTATGTCATTATTATATTATAAGAAATTGTGTTACCCATTCATGTTATCCGAACAGTTTTATCGGATAATTTCGCTCCAGCTTGAAATTCCTATGATCGACTTGGCAAAGTCTGTATAGGCGGCATGTTCCGGTGTATCAATGTACTTGAAGACGGTGTAAATCTGCTTCTTGGTGCCGCCACCGACGTGGTTTAAGCCGAAAGCAAGTCCCTGGGCAACCTCTTCAGGGGCATCCGTCTGGCGGTTTAACAGGAAGCCATCAATATCACCATAAGCTTCCACTTTATAGTACGCATAGGCAAAGGCTGCTGCCTGATTGGCCTCTCCGCCCTGGGAGGTGTATCCCTGTTCGGAAAGAAGGATGCTGCGGACCTCACCATCAGGATTCAGGAAGGTATCCTGATTCATGTAATTTACAAGTACCTCAATATTTCCCATAGACATCATGGAGGTGCCGGCATTGTGTTCAATGTACTTGGAGTTCTTCCATGGACAGGTTTCTGTCAGAGGCACGTTATACGGATGCTGGGCAAGTCCCCAGTCGATGTTTCCTTTTGCCGTAATATTCTTATTGAACTCATCTAAAATATCCCGTCCATCGTAGTTCGTGTTGTTCTTAATGTTCCGATCCCATTGCTGGTCAATCGGCATATAGACACGTGCAGAACTGCTTACACTCTTAATCGCGTTATAGAAAACGCGGAAGGCCTTGGCATATTCCTCGACGTAGGTTGCTACATCAGTATATTCCATGTAGTTCCACTCTTTACGGGCATTGATTTCGTTCGCAATGACCCAGTTGGAAATTCTTCCGTGCTTGCTTCCCGAATAACGTTCTGCAAGGAAGGAGCCGATGGCTGCCATGTATTCCACGCCACCCTCTTCTGCACCGTTAAACATATAATACGGCGCTGACCCGCCTCCCCGTGCTTTGGGGTGAATCAGCTGGGAATATGCAGAGGAATAATTGTTCAGAATAATTGCTGTCGTACAGATTCCTTTAGAGGTCAGTGTACTGAATACCAGATCATATTCTGCAATCACCTGTCCGTTAAAGGTGTAGGTTTTGCCGTTATAATTATAGTGAATGGTCGGATAAGCGCTGTTCGTACTCGGTCCCAGAATCCGGGCTACCGGAATGTTATAGGCCGCCTGCTTCACGCCAAGATCATCCAGTTCGTTTCCTCTTAACTTATTCGGATCCACGAGCAGTCCCTTCTTGGATGCCGGTGTCTGGTATACACCGGTGTACTTCGCAATTGCTTCCGGATTCGTGATGTACTGTGGCGTGTTGAGAGTGACATATTCGTCATCCTTTTTCACTGCAACTATGAATTTCTTATACAGCTTACTTGCCGCCGTATTATAATTCAGCGAAGTCGTAAGCTCCACGGTATCATTCTTATAAATCCGGTCAAGATATTCTGCCCCTTCGGCTAAACCATTGTCATAGGTATTCATCGCAAAAAGGTAATAATATTTGTCATCACTCTCCGGAATGCCGTTGCTCTCCGCAACCACCCTGATCTTTCCGGTTTCCGTGTCAATCCTGCAGCTTACAATATTGGCAAAGTCACTCTTATTTCCATCGGTCAGCACCTTTTCCTCCGGCCGCTTACGATAAGCCTCTTCCACGGACATTCCACCCTGTACCAGACTTTCCAGTACGCCGTCACCAAGCTTCGTTGCCGCAGGTGCCGGAGTGGCAGTTGGCTGCACCATGGTTTCCACGGTATCCGGAACGGGTATTTCCTTATTCTGGTTCAGGAGCACAAAAGCAGATCCTGCACCAATCAGAAGCACCACGATCACGATAAATAAAACAACAAAGCCCTTTCCACTCTTTTTTTCTTTTTTCTTATTGACCGGTTTTCTCTTCACCGGTTCCTTACCCGCAGCTTTCGGTTCTGCTTCTCTGCCTTCCACTACTTTCTTCTTAACTGCTTTCTTCTGCTTATCACTCATCAAACTGTGTTCCTTCTTTTTTTATCTTCGTAACTGTTCAGTCCCCTCACAGTTACGATGCAAAATCCATTCCAAATCATCATCTTTCGGTCTCAGCAGCAAGTGCTTCGACCTATATGGAAGAGTTCCGAATCTTCTTCATGTGCTCTCTGATCTTTACCTCATAGCCGTTTCCTGATGGATGATAAAATTCCTTGCCGTTTAACTCATAAGGCAGATACTGCTGCTTCACATAATTATTTTTATACTCATGGGGATACAGATATCCCGTTCCATGTCCCAGCTTTGCTGCGCCCTTATAATGGGCATCCTGCAGATGGGGCGGTATTGAAAGATCCCCGGATCGTTCCACTTCGCTCATGGCTTCTCCTATTGCCTTAACACACGCATCACTCTTCGGCGCACATGCGATATACATGACTGCCTCTGACAGAATAATCTGCGCCTCCGGCATTCCTACACGTTCTACTGCAAGTGCTGCATTCGTTGCAATCTGCAACGCCTGTGGATCCGCAAGTCCGACATCCTCTGCTGCATGAATCATCATTCTTCTCGCGATAAAGGTGACGCTTTCTCCGGCATACAGCATTCTCGCCAGATAATACACGGCAGCATCCGGATCCGATCCTCGCATGCTTTTGATAAAAGCGGAAATCGTATCATAGTGATTGTCCCCGGTTTTATCATAGCGCAGCACACGGCGCTGGATACACTCCTGTGCAACCTGCAGAGTCAGATGAATCTTCCCATCTGCCGAACGCTCCGTTGTCATAATCCCAAGCTCTACGGCATTTAACGCATGTCTTGCATCTCCCCCGGAAAGCTCCGCAAGAAACGAAAGGGCATCCTCTTCAATCACGGCATTGTATGCCCCCATTCCCTTTTGCTCATCCTGCACAGCGCGCAAAATCAGCTTCCTGATATCTTCCTGATCCAGGGGTTTTAATTCAAAAATGACGGAACGTGATAACAACGCTCCATTGACTTCAAAATAAGGATTCTCTGTAGTTGCACCAATCAGAATAATTGTTCCATCCTCTACAAAGGGAAGCAGATAGTCCTGCTGTCCTTTATTGAAACGATGGATTTCATCGATAAACAGAATGGTCCGCTTTCCATACATTCCCTGCAGATCTTTGGCCTTCCCGACAACCTCCTCCATATCCTTCTTCCCGGCTATGGTTGCATTGATCTGGGTAAATTCCGCCTGCGTGGTATTCGCAATGACCTTCGCAAGGGTGGTTTTCCCGGTTCCGGGCGGTCCGTAAAAAATGAGGGAGCTCAGCTTGTCTGCCTTAATTGCACGGTACAAAAGCTTATCCTTCCCGATAATATGCTGCTGCCCTACCACCTCATCCAGTGTGGACGGCCGCAGTCTCGCCGCCAACGGGGATTCTTTTTCTTTATTGGTATTCCTCATATATTCAAACAAATCCATTTAATACTCCTCGGCACCATCGATTTCTTCCTGCTCTGCCTCAATTGGTTCTGCAAAGCCCGGGGTATGACGCAGGTAGACTGCCCAGTAGCCACAGCCTACAATTCCCGCTCCACCAACGATGTTACCAAGGGTAACAGGAAGTAAATTCTTAAGTAAAAAGGCAGCTGTTGTAAGCTCCGATGCGGAGATTCCGTATTTGTCCATTGTCAAAAGTCCGGATACTCCAAAATAAATGTCCGCAATGCTGTGTTCAAAGCCGCACAACACAAAGAGCATGACCGGCCAGAAGCTCATCAGAAGCTTCCCGGATACCTTCTTTGCTGCAAATGCCGCCCATACGGCAATGCATACTAAAATATTACAAAGCACTCCTCTCGCAAAGGCTTCTCCAAAGGTCTGATTCACACGGAAAAGTGCAGCTGCAACCATCTTTTCTCCCAGCACGCCGCCATACAGTTCAGGGATTCCGGCATAAACCACCATAAAAGCCACAAAAGAGGCTCCGATGAAGTTCCCCAGAAAAACCATTCCCCAGTTCTTCAGCATCTGAAGCCAGGTAACCTTCTTTTGAAGAACGGAAATCATGATCAGATTATTTCCGGTAAAAAGCTCACTTCCGGCAATCAGCACCATCGCCATTCCGGCAGGGAACACACAGGCGCTTACGAGCCGTGCTACCGATGCGTTCTGGATCGTTGCAGAAGATGTCGTTGAAGCAATTCCTGCAAACGCAATGTAAATTCCTGCAAAGATACCGAGTGCCAGGATTTTCAATGCAGACATCCTTACCTTATGGATTCCGATTTCAACAAAATTCTTCGCTATTTCTAACGGTGAATGCATATAGAATTCTCCATTTGTCTTTTATTCTGATGTATGCCCTGATATTCAGACCCACACTTCTTTTAGTATACAACAGATTTTGTATGACTTTCAACTGCTAATCAAACAAGATTTCTTCCACCGTAACAAACACATACCCCTGCTTTTGCAGATCATCCACAATCTGTAATGCTGCTGTCACAGTCGACGGATACGAATCATGAAGCAGAATGATAGCATTCTCCTCTGCTGCACTCTCTACCTTACGCACCACGCAGGCTGCATCATCACAGCACCAGTCCAGCGGATCAATGCTCCACAGCACCGGTATCATATTCAGCTCCTTTTCAAAGCTTTTATCCCAGCTGCCGTATGGTGGGCGTACATAGTTCACTCCCTGTCCGGTAATCTCTTCAATGATGGTATTTGTCTTCTTAAGCTCTGCCTTAAACTGCTCTCTGTTATCCTGCGTAAGCTGGATATGGCTGTAAGTATGGTTGCCAATCAGATGCCCCTCCTCCTGCATCCGTTTTATAAGCTCCGGACAGGCTTCCGCATTTTCTCCGGTAACAAAAAAGGTTGCTTTTACCTTTCGCTTCGCAAGTCCGTCCAGCAGAACCGGTGTATAGACAGGATGCGGTCCATCATCGAACGTGAGGGCAATTTTCTTTACATTTTCCGCTTCCGCACTTCCAATCACCTGCACCGTTCCGAGGCTCTCTGCTCTGACCGCACTTCCAATAAGACACAAGGCAGCGAATGCTCCTGCCATTAATAACCAGACATTGAAACTTTTTTCCATAAAAATAGAGTGAGACCTTTCCATTATCTCACTCTATCCTATGCACGTATGCGTTATGTCATGCATGACACGAATTTCATAGCCTGGCTTTCTTATCTGGCTAAAAACCGGTAGCAGTTCAGCCATGTCCATTCATAAGCTGCCGGTTTATACAGATTGGCTGACGAACCGGTTTTTCTCCGGATCGTACACATAACCGATTCCGGATAACTTTTCTTCAATCTGCGCCCTGCTTTCGTCCAGATCCTCACACATGGCATCGAGACTTGAATAAAGGTCACGCAGCTTCAGATTCACATAGCTTAAAAGGATATTCGCATCCTGTGGTAATTCCATACTCCGTTTCTCCCTTCTGTTCATCCTGACATGGATATCCTTACCGTAATGCTTCAGTTCCCTTTTCTTTTACAGATATGGACTCATCCTTTATTACAGTATTCAGTATTCTCAGAAGAAATGCTGTACCTGTCCACAATCTGCTCACGGTTTCTTCACACCTGCGGTAAGATGACCGCCATCCACATCAATGTAAATGATATCTCCCTGATCGACCTTATCCTCCAGAATCAGCTTTGCAGAAAGGGTTTCTACATATTTCTGGATATAACGCTTCAAAGGTCTTGCACCATAAACCGGATCATAAGCCTCTTCAATAATAAAGTGCTCTGCTGCATCGGAAAGCTCTACGGTGAGTTCCCGGTCTGCCAGACGCTTATTCAGATCGGCAATGATCAGTTTGATAATACCACCAATGTTATCCTTCGTCAAAGGCTTGAACAGGATCGTTTCATCCAAACGGTTTAAGAACTCCGGACGGAAATGGGCACGAAGATCATTCATAACCATCTCTTCCGCTTCCGGTTTAATGTTACCGTCCTGATCAATACCGTCTAACAGGTATGTTGCTCCAATGTTGGAGGTCATAATCAAAATCGTGTTTTTAAAGTCCACTGTACGTCCCTGCGAGTCTGTGACACGTCCGTCATCCAACACCTGAAGAAGGACATTAAATACATCCGGATGCGCTTTTTCGATCTCATCAAATAAGACAACCGAGTACGGTTTTCTTCTGACTGCTTCGGTCAACTGTCCACCTTCCTCATATCCGACATATCCCGGAGGTGATCCGATCATCTTGGAGACCGAATGTCCTTCCATATATTCGGACATATCGACACGGATCATGGCATCCTCAGAACCGAACATTGCCTCTGCCAGTGCTTTGGACAGTTCCGTCTTACCCACACCGGTAGGTCCTAAGAACAGGAAGGAACCGATCGGCTTACGGGGATCCTTAATTCCTGCCTTCGAACGGATGATGGCCTCGGTTACCTTCGTAACCCCTTCGTCCTGTCCGACAACACGTTTGTGTAACTCTTCATCCAGATGCAGGGTCTTATTCCGTTCACTCTCAGTAAGCTTCGCTACCGGAATACCCGTCCAACGGGAAATGATTCTTGCGATTTCTTCCTCGGATACACTCTCGTGAACCAGAGAAAGATCTTTATTTTTCACCTGCTCCTCTTCTGTTTCCAGCTGCTTCTTCAAGGAAGGAAGCGTACTGTAGCTTAATTCCGAAAGCTTCTCATAGTCGCCTTCACGCTGTGCAATCTCAATCTGATTGTTCACATTATCAATTTCCTCACGGATCTTGTGCAGCTTCTCTATCGATGCCTTTTCATTCTCCCACTGTGCCATACGGTTGGAGTATTCCTCACGAAGCTCTGCAAGCTCCTTCTGCAGGGTTTCCAGACGTTCCTGACTCAACCGGTCATCTTCCTTTTTCAGAGCAGTTTCTTCTATTTCCATCTGTAAAACCTTACGGCGAAGCTCATCCAGTTCCGTCGGCATGGAATCCAACTCTGTCTTAATCAGTGCACAGGCCTCATCCACCAGGTCAATCGCTTTATCCGGAAGAAAACGATCCGAAATATAACGATTCGAAAGAACGGCAGCACTGACCAGTGCATTATCCATGATCTTAACTCCATGGTATACCTCGTAACGATCCTTCAGACCACGAAGAATGGAAATCGTATCTTCCACGGTAGGTTCTTCTACCATAACCGGCTGGAACCGACGTTCCAGAGCCGCATCCTTTTCAATATACTGCCGGTATTCATCCAGTGTGGTCGCACCGATACAATGCAGTTCCCCTCTTGCCAGCATAGGCTTTAACATATTGCCGGCATCCAGGGCGCCGTCCGTTTTACCGGCACCCACAATGGTATGCAATTCATCGATGAACAGAATAATCTGTCCTTCGCTCTTCTTTACTTCATCCAGAACGGCTTTCAGACGTTCCTCAAATTCACCGCGGTACTTGGCACCTGCAACCAGTGCACCCATATCCAGTGCAAAAATCTTTTTATCCTTCAGTCCCTGCGGTACATCGCCTCTTACGATACGCTGGGCAAGACCCTCCACAACGGCGGTTTTACCGACACCGGGTTCACCGATAAGAACGGGGTTGTTCTTTGTCTTACGGGACAGGATACGGATAATGTTACGGATTTCATTGTCCCTGCCGATAACGGGATCCAGCTTCTGGCTTCTTGCCTTTTCCACCAGGTCCTGACCGTATTTGGTCAGAGTGTCGTAAGTAGCCTCCGGATTGTCGCTGACCACCCTCTGGTTGCCCCTTACAGTGGAAAGAGCCTGCAGAAACCGCTCTCTGGTAATGCCGTATTCGTTAAAAATCGCCTTCATTTCCTTGTTGGGATACTGGATCATGGACAGGAAAAGGTGCTCTACGGAAACATATTCGTCCCCCAGTCTCTTTGCCTCGTCCTCTGCGCAGATGAGCACTTTATTCAAATCCGCTCCCACACGGAGCTCGCCGCCCTGTACCTTCGGGCGCTTCTGTAGTGCCTGCTCCACCCTGTTCTGGAAATGGGGCGCATTGATTTCCATTTTTTCAATCAATTTATAAATCAAGCTGTCTTCTATGGTCAGAAGGCTGTAAAGCAGATGTTCCTGTTCAATCTCCTGATGACCGTATTCATATGCCAGCTTCTGGCATCCTTCCACAGCTTCCATAGATTTCTGTGTAAATTTCTGAATGTTCATAGTCTTCCTCCCTTTCTTTGTTATATATACACTATAACACATATCTCATCAAAAACAATATACAAATTATAAATAAATTCTAAAAAAAATATATATATTAGTACAGAACCAAAAGACGAGGTATTTCTATATGGAAAATATAACCGCCTGTCTGGAACAGGTCAATCTGTTTTTGTGGAACGGACCGCTTCTTTTTTTGTTGTCCGCCGCTCATCTGTTTTTTTCCTGTAAATTTTTTCCCCAGAAATATATCGGAAAGGCCATCCGCCTGTCCCTGCGCCCCGAAAAAAATGCCCTACGGGAAAAAAATGCCGCCGTACCGGACAGACAGCCATCCGTTGTTTTTGATGAGATATGTGTTATAGTGTATAACAGCCATCCGATGTGCACACCGGACACGGTCTTAACAGTTTTGCCACTCTTGCCACCACCCTTGCCGCCACTCTTGGCACCGGAAATATTGTGGGCGTTTCCACCGCTATCGCCCTCGGAGGACCGGGCGCCCTGTTCTGGTGCTTTTTAACCGGACTTTTAGGCATGGCAACTGCCTACTGTGAATGCTATCTAAGCTGCCTGTACCGCAGAAAAGATGCATCCGGCAAACTCTGCGGCGGTCCCATGTATGTGATGGAATACGGCTTACATAATAAACTTTTAGGGAAATTCTATGCACTGTGCGTGATATTTGCCGCCCTCGGTGTGGGCTGCACCACCCAGTCCTCCGCCATGGCGGATGCCGCCTTCAGTACCTTTCACCTGTCTCCGCATGTCATCGGCATCGGTGCCGCCGTTCTCTGCGGCTTTGTGATTTTGGGAGGCATGCGCAGCATCGGCAGTTTTTGCAGCCGCCTGGTACCGCCCCTAAGTATCCTGTATATGGGCGCCTGCCTTTTATTATTGGGTAAAAATTACCGTTATTTAGGCGAAAGCCTGCAGCTGATTTTATCCTCTGCTTTCACGAAAAAAGCCGCTGTGGGCGGATTTTGCGGCAGTACCTTTCTTATGGCGGCAC